>JAEEGJ010028028.1_pt1 | contig 11244 bp, 5 predicted proteins | sample 8958761 | NCBI WGS metagenome assembly JAEEGJ01 (sample SAMN16246546, study PRJNA631951) | gut metagenome | biome: gut microbiome; feature: rumen; material: RS-attached | host: Bos | place: Iran: Karaj | collected 2018-10
GAGCCCTTCCGACAGGATGCACCACTGGAGCGAGAAATTGGTCATGCCGTAGAAGCTTCCGCATTCGTCGGTCGACCAGCTCAGCGAGCAGTGGTCTATTATGACGTCCTGGATGTCGTTGCCGCTCGTGTACAGGTTCATCGCATCGTCCTCCGTCTTGCATTCATCTCCCATCCTGCAGTGGATGAAACGTATGATGACGTTGGACGCGTTGATCCTGAAAGTATAGTTCTTGAGGCATATTCCCTTGCCGGGAGCGGTCTGTCCCGCGATGGTGACGTCACCGTATCCGCTCTCGATCTTCAGGGTGGACTTGAGTTCGATGATCCCGGCTACGTCGAAAACTATGGTCCTCGGACCCTTGGTGTTGAGGGCTGCACGGAGGGAACCGCCGCCCGAATCGTTGAGGTTGGTCACGTGGATCACCTGTCCGCCCCTTCCGCCGGTTACGAAGGCTCCGCCGCCTTCAGCTCCCGGGAATGCCCTCGGTACACCGTCCTCTTCACCTGCCGGAATCTTGAATTCCGAATACTCGATCTTGGATACAGGAGGCTGAGGTGGCACAGGAGGCTCTTCCTGGCCGTCTGTGGTAGCTTCCAGGAAGGAAGAATACTCGGAGTGCAGGTCTGCGGCGACCGAGCGGACTGCGAACTTGTAAGTGGTGTTCTTGGTAAGCCCGTAGATGACTGCATTCCTGTTGACGGAATTGCCTTCCTTTATGGTTTCACTGCCTTGCAGGAGTTTCCACTCATATCCGGTGGCATCGCTGACGGCATCCCACTGGAAGCTCAGCGATGTTTCGGTCTTGCTGTGCAGGGTTATCCCCGAAGGTACGGCCGGTGCCTTTGAGACCGGTACGTCCGAGTTGCCGTTGCCCCCGCAGGATACGAAGGCGCACATCACGGCGAATGCCAACAGTATTCCGTTCCTTTTCATTTCCTTTCCATTTCAAGAGACGCCCAGATCAGAGGGCCGATGCCCTTCGGGTCGTTCTCGCATATCCTTTCGTTTATGTAGTAGTCGTAGTCTCCGCGGCGGTTGTCCTTTCCGCCGAGTCCGGCTACCGCGCAGCAGTGTTCCAGGCTGACGAGTCCGTCTGCTCCGGTGGTCACGAAGGTCTCGAGCAACCTGGAGTAGTTCCGGCATGCTTCCTTTTGCAAGCTCTTGTCCAGGAATCCCAGACGGATCCCCTTCAGCATCGCATATGTGAACATTGCGCTGCAGGTGGCTTCCACGTAGTTGCCTTCGCGTCCCGGCTGGTCGAGGACCTGGTACCACATTCCCGTAGCAGGGTCCGCGTATTCCGGGAGAGTATCGAATATCCCCCTGAATATGCCCAGAACTTCATTCCAGCCTTCGGTTTCCCTCGGCACGATCTCGAGTACATCGACGATGGCCATGCAGTACCATCCCAGAGCGCGCCCCCAGGCGTGGTCCGACTGGCCAGTCTCCGGATCGCACCAGAACATCTTCCGGCTCTCGTCCCAGGCGTGCCTGTACAGTCCCGTCGCAGGGTCATAAGTATGCCTTGCAACCACCAGGAAGTGGTTCAGCACGTCACGGTAGCAGGAATCCCTGCGCTCCGGGGCTTCATACCTGCGGGTGTACTCGGCATAGAACGGCTGGGCCATGTACAGGCCGTCCAGCCACATTTGGTCAGGGTAGACCATCTTGTGCCAGAATCCTCCTTCGCTGGTCCTCGGATGCTGGGAAATCTGCTTCCTGAGCGTGTCCATCGCCATCCGGTATTTCTCCTTCCCGGTCATGTCATAAAGCCTGAAGAGAGTCCTGCCGGGGCAGATGTGGTCTGTCGAATAGTTCTTTATCTTATAGGAGAGTATCTTGCCGTCGGGACCGATGATGCTGTCATACCATCCGTCCACGTACCTGAATATATTCTCGTCTCCGTAGCGGTCATATACGTCGAGGAAAGCCTTCAGCTCGAGGCCGGTGGTGTAGTTCCATTTGAGCTTGCCTCCCATTCCGTCCAGATGGGCGCCATCCACGTTGCGTACCATCTCGCTCGAGACCACCTGCACTGAAAACGGTTTTTCCTCCTTGCAGCGGACAAGGAGGATGGAGGACAGTAAGAGTATGGCTGTCAGAGTCTTTTTCATTCTATATTCAAAGGATCCCAGATGTCGGAATCATGAGGATCCAGCATTACGTTTTCAAATGTATATCGGGCAGCCTTCCGGGCAGTGAGCTTGTGGGACCATTTCACGCGTCCTGACAAGGATGCTCCCGGGCCGCTGTTGCCATATTCGGCATAATAGGAATTCTTCTTCGTATCAGGCTTGCCTTCCTTCTCCCAGTCGTGCCATCCTTCCGGAAGGATGTGGCTTCCGAGTTCACACCCGATGATTATGGTCTTGGCATATGCCCCCCAAGGCCTTCCAAGGTAGCATTTCGTGACTCCTTCTCCGGCTGTGAACCGGCAGTTCCTGAAGACATAGCCGTACCGGAACTCCTTGAGCGTGGATGCAGCCGTGATGTAACTGTCCTTCTTGGAGCGGATCTCGCAGTTCTCGAACATCGCCGTGGCCGGTCCGAAGATGAAATCGGTGGTTCCTTCCACATAGCAGTCCAGGAAGTAGTTGCGGGCCGCCCATCCGTTGCGGCAATACTGTCCGTGGGTGTAGAGGGTATCCTGATTGCCGATGAAGCTCACCCTGTGGAAGAATACCCTGTCACCGTTGATGCTCACGGCTACCGCCTGGCCGATTTCCTTGCCTTCACCGGCATCGTTCTCTATGGTAAGGTCTTCCACGACTATGTTGTTGGCGTGGATGTACATCGTTGCGCTTCCAGAAGTCCCGACGTTCCTGTCTGTCCCCGGCCATTTCATCTTTGCAGACAGCCCGTAGACGATGCGGGTCCTTCCAGCCCCTTCGCCACGAATGATAAGGCGGGTCTTGTTGTGAGGTACCGTGACCCTTTCGCGGTATGTCCCTGACTTTATGAGGATTATGGTGAAGTAGCCGTGTTCATAGTCAGGAGCTGCGTCGATGGCATCCTGGACGGAACTGAAGTCTCCGCTTCCGTCCTGTGAAACGACGATGTCCGCCGTCCTTCCGAAAGCGAGGGAAGGGGAGAGGGCTGCAAGCAGAAGGCATGCTAACGTGATGGCGAGGCTCTTTTTCATTCAGATACTATTTGAAAGAAATCCTTTCCGAGCCGGTCACTTTCGGAGCATCGCCGCCAGGCGTGTTCACGGTAACGCGTTCGAATACTATGTCACATGCCGCGTTGACCTCGATGCCCTTGTCCGCGGAGATTACCACATCGGTGAAAGTAAGGTCCCTGACTGGTTTCTCCGGGAGACCGTTGATGAATATGGCGCTGGCAGCTCCGTTGCATACGATGCCCTTGAAATGTATGCCGCAGAATTCCGGAGTGGTGATGTCAGCCTTGAATACAGGCTCCTCCGCAGTGGTGCTGCCTTTTGCCTCCGTGGCTGCTTTACCGGCATAGAACAAATTGAATATCACGGCATTTGCAATGATGTCCTTCATCTTGATGTCATCGATCCAGATGTTCCTTACGACCCCGCCGCGGCCCCTTGTGCTCTTGAACCGGAGTCCTACATCGGTTCCGAGGTAGCAGTTCCTGGTGACCTTGATGTTCTCGACTCCGCCGCTCATCTCGCTGCCGACCACGAAACCGCCGTGTCCGTGATAGACGGTGCATCTGTCGATGAGCAGGTTCCTGCAAGGTATCCCGTGCCTCCTGCCGTCTTCGTCCTTTCCGGACTTGATGCAGATGGCGTCGTCGCCCACATCGAAAGTGGCACCCTGGAGTATTACGTTCTCACAGGCGTCGATGTCGATACCGTCGCCGTTGGTAGCGTAATACGGATTCCGCACGTTGATGTCCTTGATGATGATGTTGCGGCTGAACAGCGGGTGGATGTTCCAGGCAGGGGAATTCTGGAAAGTGACCCCTTCGAGCAGCACTCCTTCGCATTCCCTGATCGATACCAGCACCGGTCTGAGGAAAGTCTTGATGTAGTTCTCGTCCAGCGATTCGGCAGGCTTGTTGAAGTTGCCGGAGGTAGCACGGGCGGCCTTGTAGCCTTCGTCCGGGAACCATACGTCCTGCTTGTCGCTGAGGACTCCTCCGCTCTTCAGGAGGTCCTTCCAGACCTTCGGAGGCGCGTTCTGTTTCTTGACTTCACGCCATTTGTCTCCGCTGCCGTCGATGATTCCCTTTCCGGTGATGGAGATATTCTTCTGGCCCAAGGCATTGACGGGGGAGAGGCAGCGCCTCATGTCCTGTCCTTCGAAGTTGGTGTTGATGATCGGATACAGGTCCTGGTCCGCGCTGAATACGATAATCGCATTCTCCTCAAGGTGGAGGTCCACTCCCGAAAGGAGGGTTATCGGTCCGGTGAGCCATATTCCTTCAGGGACGACAAGGTGTCCGCCCCCTTTGGCGCTGAGTCCGCTGATAGCTTTCGCGAAAGCCTCGGTGTTGAGGGTCATTCCGTCCCCTACGGCACCGTACGATGTCAGGCTGACCGTCCTGGAAGGGATGGCAGGCCTGCGGACTTTCTCCATCTTGAAAGGGAGGTTCTCGTAAAGCTCGGCGAATTCATAGGATTTCTTCTTCCCTGCGGTGAATACAACTGAAACCGCGAGTATCGCAGTTATCAATGCAATCGTTTGTATTTTTCTGGACGAGTTTAGTGTCATGTCGTTATGCAATCATCGGACTTTGTAGAGTGTCCGTCTGTCTGCAAATATACAAACGTTTGTATTTATTCCAAAATTTTTGTTCTTATTTTATTATTAACGCCGGGATAAGACTTATTTCCCCTTGACCAGATACTGCTCCGCCTTGTAGGTGAGCATCATAAGAAGGATGGCAATTACGCATGCCGCGATGAGCATCATGAAAACGCTGTCCAGCCCCAGGTTCTTCATCGCGAAACCGATGACGATGTTGGCCAGGATGGCGGTACCCAGGACATAGCCAAGGAAACCGGTCAGGCCTGCTGCGGTACCGGCGGCGTTCTTCGGCGCAAGGTCGAGGGCCTGTACTCCGATCAGCATCACCGGGCCGTAGATAAAGAAGCCGATGGCGATCAGGCAGGCTATGATGACGGTAAGGTTGTCAAGGTTCTTCCAGTATATGAATACTGCTATGGCGACCAGGGCCATGAATATTACGGTAGGGAGGGCCCTGCGTCCTTTGAACACGTGGTCGCTCAGCCATCCGCAGATGATGGTTCCGGGGATAGCGGCGAATTCGTAAGCGAAGTATGCCCAGCCGGTGCTCTTGATGTCGATACCCTTGTCGGTAAGGATCTTCGGCGCCCAGTCCAGGCAGCCGTAGCGGACCATGTACACGAATGCGTTGGCAAAAGCGATGTACCAGAGGAGCTTGTTGCTGAGTACGGTCTTGAATATCTCCTTGACACTGAGCACTTCCTCGGCTTTCTCGGAATATGTCTGGGCGGCATGGCCGGACCATTTCTCGATTGACGGAAGGCCGCAGGACTGAGGCGTGTCGCGGATCATGCAGAAGGCTATGACCGCAATCAGTATGGCTACAGCGGCAGGGAAGACGAATGAACCGATAATAAAGTAATATTCGGAATGGGCTCCGTAGAACCATGAACCGAACCAGATCGCGCCGTAGGTCGCCATAGGTCCGACAAGGGCTCCTCCAACGTTGTGGGCGCAATTCCAGAACGACATCCATGTGCCTCTTTCCTTGATCGAGAACCAATGGGTCATGACCCTCCCGCAAGGAGGCCATCCCATCCCGTTGAACCAGCCCACCAGGAAGTTGAGCACCGCCATCAGCAAGATCGCCCATGCTTTGTGCTCGATTCCCAGCCATTTCACCGGAACGATCATGAAGGCCATTGACAAGGCGGCCATCACAAGCCCGAGAGGCAGGAATTTCCTGGCATCAGAACGGTCCGAGATGCTGGCCATCAGGAACTTCGAGAAACCATAGGCTATCGCGTTCATTGACAATACGATAGCGAGCTCTCCGGTCTCGAATCCAAGTTTCTCGAGTCCAGGGATGGCCATCGAGAAATTCTTCCTTACGATGTAGAATCCGGCATACCCGATGAATATGCCCAGGAATACCTGCCAGCGCAGTTTCTTATACTCCTTGTCGACGTTGCCCGTCATTTCCGGCTTGTGAGCCGGAGGTGCGAGAAAATTCCCCATTTCGTCAAATGTTTCAGTTTGTAAAATTACTGACTTTTTTTATTACATTTGTAATTAATTACCACATTATTTGATAAAACGAACACAGGCTTTTAACTTTTAGTATGAAAACAATCCGGCTTATCCTGATCTTCGCTCTATCCGCCGTGCTTGCTTTCTTTTCCTGCAAGGAGAAAGAAGACGAGAAGTTGACCGAAGTCGAATTCAGTGTACCTTCAGCAGTTACGATTGAAAGCACCGCGACCGCCATGGATTTCAAGGTCCTCTTCAACCATCCGCCCAAGGCAACCGACAAGATCATCCTGGAAGATCCTCAAGGCAACATATACACCTGCCCGATCACTTCCGTAAGCGATTCGAAATTCACGATCCAGCTACCTTCAGACATGGTTTCGGGCACATACAAGGTTTACCATTCCAGCGACGGTCAGAAGACTTTCAAGGGTTCGATGACTGTCACTGTCGCATATGCTCCTACTCCAGGGGACAAGGTGACTCCGGAAGGAGCCAGCATATATGGTCAGGTTACTTGCGGCGGCCAGCCTGTGGAGGGAGTCGTCATGTCTGACGGAGTGGATGTCGTCAAGACCAATTCAGACGGAGTGTACAGGATCAGGTCAGAGAAGAAGTACGGCTATGTGTTCATCTCTGTCCCGAGGGGATATGAAACTACGATGACCGGAGTGATTCCGGATATATGGAAGCCGGTCACCAAGGGGTCGTCAGCTTCTGAAAGGGCTGATTTCCAGTTGATCAGGACTGACAATGACATATTCACGCTCTATGTAATGGGAGATATGCACCTTGCCAGGAAGCAGAACGACATCAACCAGTTCCGGGATTTCATGGTATCCATGCAGGGTGATATCGATTCCGGTTCCGGCAAGCAGTACGGTCTCACCCTCGGGGACATGACCTGGGATTGCTACTGGTACGCAAACTCATTCGGCTTCACTGAATACAAGGAAGAGATAAACAGGGACTTGAGCAGGATATGCATCTGGCATACGATGGGCAACCATGACAACGACTACCGCCAGGTGGGGGATTTCCTCAAGGAGAACCCATACCGCGACGCGATCTGCCCGACCTATTATTCCTTCAACCTCGGAAGGTTCCATTTCATCGTCCTGGACGACATCGATTACAAGGATTGCCCGGCCAGCATCGACAACGCCAGCGGAAAGATCTCTGAGGACCACCGCTCCGAGTATGTTACCGATTTCACCTCGGACCAGATGAACTGGCTGAAGAAGGACCTGGCTACCGTGGACAAGTCCACTCCAGTGATTATTTCCTCCCACGCTCCTGCCTACAGGCCTAACGGGGCTACCGGAAGCAAGGCAGGCCTGACCGCCCACTCCGACGGAAGCGGGGACTACGGCACCGCCGCATTCCGTTCCCTCCTCACGGGCTACAACGTCCATTTCTTCTCCGGGCATACACACAATTATTTCACATATGACGACAGCGCCAACGGGTTCTTCGAGACCAATGCCGGTGCGGTCTGCGGTTCCTGGTGGTGGTCCGGGTACTATACCACCGGATTCAATCTCTCACAGGACGGGACCCCGGGAGGCTACACCGTTTGCAAGGTCAACGGAACCGACATTTCCTGGCAGTACAGGTCTGCGGGTGCCGATCCTGGCTACCAGTTCCGCAGCTACGACATGAACGAAGTCAGGAAAGTCCTTACTGACGACCTCGGTAACAATGCCTCCGGATGGAAGAACATGGTCGCTTCGACCAATTCCTTCGCGGCCAATACTGTGCTGATCAATGTCTGGGCATATGACAAAGGTTGGAAGGTGTCGGTCACCGAAAACGGCAAGGCGCTTACTCCTACACCCGTCGTGGCATATGACCCGCTGCATATGCTCGTAATGTCCGCTCCACGCTACAAGGCGGGCTCCACCAATTTCGTGACGTCATCCTGGCCTCATTTCTTCTCGGTCCAGACGACGTCCGAGAATTCTACCCTCGAGATCAAGGTGACCGACAGGTTCGGAAATGAATATTCAGAGACGATGACCCGTCCGAAGGCTTTCGGCACCGCGAGCTACAAGTACAAGAAGTAATTCTATATCATTCAATTTTTTAATCAAACCATTCATGAAACTAACCAAAGCATTTGCTGCCATCCTGGCGCTGGTCCTCGCGGGATCATTCTCGCTGTCGGCACAGACCAGGCAGGTGTCGGGAACAGTTCTTGACACCCAGCAACAGCCAGTCATTGGAGCAGCCGTCATGACTTCCGCCACAAACGGAACGATGACCGGTTCCGATGGCGGTTTCACACTCAGTGTCCCTGCAGGAGACGTGACCCTCGAGGTCAACTGCATGGGCTATGAAGTCCAGAAGGTTCTCGTGCCCGCAGGCACCAGCAGGGTCCAGGTAATCCTCAAGGAGGACTCGATGCTGCTGAACGAGACCGTCGTGGTCGGTTACGGTACACAGAAGAAGGTCAACCTCACCGGTGCGATCACTTCCGTGGAATCGAAGGAACTCGAGAACCGTTCCGCACACTCACTCTCCACCATGCTTCAGGGTTCCGTCCCGGGACTCAACATCACCACTTCTTCAGGTAACCCTGGATCCACAGGTGCCCTGAACATCCGAGGATTCACATCCATCAACGGTGCTTCCCCGCTCGTGCTCATCGACGGCGCAGTGGGTGACATCAACCGTGTCAACCCTAACGATGTGGAGTCGATCTCCGTCATCAAGGATGCTGCTGCGGCAGCCGTTTACGGTGCCCGTGCTGCATTCGGTGTCATCCTCGTGACCACCAAGAGCGGTGCCGATTCCCACGGCAAATCAGTGGTCCGCTACAGCGGACGCTGGGGCTGGGAAGAGCCTACGACCTCCACCGACTATGAGACCAGGGGTTACTGGTCCGTCTATACGATCAACAAGTTCCGCAAGGCATCCGAGGGCTCCAACTACGTCCTCTACAACGACGTCGACATGCAGAGGCTTCTCGCCCGTGTGAACGACAAGGTCGAGCATCCAGACCGTCCTTGGGTCATCGAAGAGGTCCGCAACGGAGTGAACCAGTGGCTGTACTACGGTAACTTCGACTGGTGGCACTACATGTTCAACGACCAGCATCCTGTGCAGCAGCACAACGTATCCATGTCCGGGGGCAACAAGTCCATGCGCTATTTCGTGTCCGGAGGATTCGACCGTGAGACCGGTATCATCAAGGCCAACCCTGATGTGTTCAAGAAGTTCAACCTCCGTTCCAAGGTGGACTTCGACATCAACAAGTACATGAGGTTCAGCAACAATACCTCATTCTACGGATCTACCTATTCCTATATCGGTGTAGGCAACGTCGAGAACGGTATCGCATATTCCGCTGCACACGCCATCCCTATCTTCACACCTAAGAATCCGGATGGTTCCTGGCTCTACCTTCCTGCAAACGGTATCCTCAACGGATCGTATGCTGTCGGTAACGGCCGCCATATCGTGTTCGCGGAGGGTAAGAACATCAATGTGGACAGGAAGACCGATTTCGCCAATACCTCCGAACTCACCATCAAGCCATTCAACGGGCTGACGATCATCGGCAACTTCACCTACAGGTTCCATCAGAACAGGAACACCAACCGTACGGAGAATATCCCTTACAGGCAGTATCCGGGGCAGGAGATGCAGTATTACATCTCAGGAGCCGGATTGGATGAACTGTCGGAGACCATCGACACTTACAACTACTATTCATCCAACCTCTATGCAACGTACGAGAATACCTTTGCCGATGCCCATCACCTTACCGTGATGGCCGGTGCGAACTACGAGACCCAGCATCTCAAGCAGATCGGAGCGGTAGGAGATTATCTCCTTTCCACGGAACTCAGCGACCTCGACCTCGTCGGAGCAAACAGTGACGGTTCCACCGTGATGAAGGTGTCCGGAGGACAGTCTGAGTATGCGATGCTCGGTTTCTTCGGCCGTCTTAACTATGACTACAAGGGACGCTATCTCTTCGAGACCTCAGGCCGCTACGACGGAACTTCCCGTTTCGCCAGGGGACACCGCTGGGGTTTCTTCCCATCGGTTTCAGTGGGTTGGCGTATTTCCGAAGAACCTTTCTTCGACAACGCCCGCGGTACTATAAACAACCTGAAGCTCAGGGCATCCCTCGGAACCCTCGGTAACCAGAACGTAAGCAATTATCTGTACATCCGTTCCATCAACGTGAACGACTTCGCCCATTACAGCTTCGGCGAAGGATCCACGGTTGCCAAATATTCCAACATTTCCGCTCCTAACTCTTCTGACCTCACCTGGGAGACTTCAGTCCAGTACAACGCTGGTCTCGATCTGGATATGTTCAACAGCCGCCTGCAGTTCACTGGAGAGGCTTACATCCGTGACACCAAGCACATGCTTACGGACGGTGTCGAACTCCCGTCGGTATACGGAGCCGCAGCGCCTAAGCAGAACACCGCCGACCTCCGCACCAAGGGATACGAACTTTCCCTGGCATGGAAGGACCAGGTGATGCTGGGCGGAAGACCTTTCGGCTACAACTTCCGCGCGACCTTGAGTGACTACGATTCCGAGATCACCAAGTTCGAGAACGAGGAAAAGACTTTCGCGAAGAGCTACTATGTGGGCCAGAAGATCGGTGAGATCTGGGGCTTCGTGGCGAACGACCTCTTCCAGACCGATGAGGAGGCCGCTGAGTATTCATCCAAGGTCAACCTCGCCTATGTGGCCGGAAAGATCCCCGGCGGCATCTGGAAGGCTGGTGACCTGAAGTATGAAGACCTTGACGGTGACGGAATCATCGGCATCGGTGCGAATACCGTCAACGATCCGGGTGACCGCAAGATCATCGGTAACAGTCTGCCTCACCTGCAGTACGGTTTCACTTTCGGAGTCGATTACGCTGGTTTCGACGTGTCCGTATTCCTACAGGGTACCGGCAACCACTACTGGTATCCAAGCCCGTATTCGTTCGCATTCTGGGGCCCGTTCTCCCAGCCTATGACTTCTTACCTTCCTAAGAACTTCATCGACGATGTCTGGGACTACAACAACA
>JAEEGJ010028038.1_pt1 | contig 11241 bp, 7 predicted proteins | sample 8958761 | NCBI WGS metagenome assembly JAEEGJ01 (sample SAMN16246546, study PRJNA631951) | gut metagenome | biome: gut microbiome; feature: rumen; material: RS-attached | host: Bos | place: Iran: Karaj | collected 2018-10
GGAAAAGTACTCAACTACCAAGTACGCAACATCGCCGTAGACATGAAGCCCATCAATGACCAGTATGCCGAAGACCTGTACCAAGAGGTGTGCATCAATCTGGGCACAGATGGTCGAATCACAGACTTCAACATTGCCTTGGGCCTCAACCAATACATGAAAATCATCCGCGAAGGCGAAAGACTCAACGACTTCGACCGCCGAATGCAAATCCTTCACTGGGTGGAGCAGTTCCGCAATGCCTATTGCCAAAAAGACATCCAATTTATGGACCAAGTATTCAGCGAGGATGCTCTCATTATCACCGGCAAGGTTATGAAATCCGTGAAATACGAAGGTCCGAAGATAAAATACAATGTGATGGACAAGCAACAGTATTTGAACAACTTGCGCGAGAGATTTGCCAAGAACAAGTACATCAACGTGCATTTCGACGACATCAGCGTGGTTCGCCATGGATCCAAGCCTAACTTCTACGGTGTCACGCTGCGCCAAGGCTGGAATTCATCAACCTATAGTGACGAAGGTATTGTCTTCATCGTTTGGGACTTCACCGATGAGTTCGCGCCGAAAATCCTTGTCCGCACATGGCAGCCTATGGATGTGGAGGACAATGGCGGAAAGGTCTTTGATATCCAAGATTTCAAGTTGAACTAATTGGAAATGAAAAAGTTATCGGTATTCATTTTGCTATTCGTAGCACTGTCATTTGCCGCAAAAGCCCAAGAACTGAAAGTGCTTGAGTTCCGCGCCGACATGACCATGACCGATGCCACGCAATACCCCAAGGAGGATTTCAACGGCGAGCGTTGCGGTCTCGTCAAATTAGGTTTGGTGTTGCCCGATGCCACCTTTGAAGGCGATGTCGTTTCCTCGGAATACAAAGACGGTGAATGGTGGATTTATATGGTCAGAGGAGCCAAATGGTTGACCATCAAGTCACCAAAATACCTTCCTTTGCGCTATGAGTTTGAGGGCATCCAGAGCAACGTGACCTACGTCATGAATGTGGAGAAGCCACAAACCGCCTACGAAGGCCCGACAGGCACGGTGAAAATCGAGTGCAACATCAAAGATGCCGACGTTTATGTGGACGGCGAAAACCATGGCAGCCTGAAGGACAACAAGAACAAAATCGAAGTCCCTGAAGGCAAGCACGACCTTGAACTGCGCTACGCTGGTTACAACAACGAGCGGTTGAGCATCGACATCAAGCCGAAGCAGACCTTGAGCTACACCGTCACGATGCACGCCGAAGGCACCTTTGCCATGAACGGTATTTCCTACGAGATGGTGAAGGTGGCGGGAGGTACATTCACAATGGGTACCGCCGACAACATTAACAAGACAGCCACGCTCAATGTGGCACCGCTACACGACGTGACGCTGCGCAGCTACAAAATCGGAGCCACCGAGGTCACGCAAGCCCTATGGGAGTCCGTTATGGGCAGCAATCCCTCGTTGGTGCAATCGCCCAACCTGCCGGTGAGCAATGTCACTTGGGACGACTGCCAAGAGTTCATCCAAAAGCTGAACCAGCAAAGTGGCTCGCACTTCCGTCTGCCCACCGAGGCCGAATGGGAATATGCAGCGCGCTCACGTGCCGCCGATGATGGCAAAAAGATCGCTACCGGCTCGGTCTACAAGCAAGCCTCCTGCAAAAATGTTGGTGAAGCAGGTGCTAACACCTTGGGCATCAAAGGCATGAACGGCAACGTGGCCGAATGGTGCCAAGACTGGTTTGGAAGCTATCAACTTGAGAAACAGACCAATCCCACCGGTCCCGACAAAGGGACGCACCGCGTGGTGAGAGGCGGCTCATACCAAGATACGACCGACTGGCTGTTGCGTGGCACATCGCGCTCACACCATGAACCCGACGAAGCCTCGCCTGTTATTGGGTTTAGGCTAGCGATGGATGATTAATTAGTTGAGAGTTTAGAGTTGAGAGTTTAGAGTTGAGAGAAACGATGAAGGAATGTGGAATGTGGAGTTAGGAGTGATGTGGAATGCTGAATGCTGAATGAGGAATGAGGAATGATGGATGCGGAATGTGGAATTTTGAAATCTTGAAATCTTGAAATATTAAATCACAACATTATGAAACGGATTACTTTAACTTTAATCGTTGCCCTGATGGGCATTCAAATGGGCTTCGCCCAGTACACCGAAAAGATGTCGGTGATTGCCCTTGGCGACTTCACGGGAAGATATGCCGACATATTGCGCACGGCCGTCACTGCATCGGCAGCGAAATGCCGTATTAACGTCACTTTAGTCAACTGGAACGAGGTAAAGGACACTGACATGGCCGCCTCCGTCAATTACATCCTTTCGGGCAGTACAGGCGAAATCTCTGTCAAATCGGAATCATTCAACGGAACGACTTATTATTCTGGCACCTTGCCTTTCAGCCTCACCATGATGGACGCCACATCAGGTCAAGTCATCGACTCCCGCAGCAATAATCGCCAGAGATCCTCTACTGACCGGCAGACTGCCGTCAATGACTGCGCCAAATTGGACGGAGTGGTAAGCAAAGAATACAACGGCCTCATTTACAAAAACTGCAGCATCCGTGTACCTGTTTTGGTCATCCAAGACGTGAGCAGAAGAGGTATCGTGGAAACCGTGGTGGTCAATGGTGGCTCCGACATCGGCATTTGCGACGGCTTAACCTTCGATGTGCAGATGGAGTCGGAAATCGCAGGGAAGAAAATCTACAAGACTATTGGTGAGGCCAAGGTGAAAGAAATCCTCAGCGGCGAAGTCACCCTCTGCCAAATCACCAAAGGCGGCAAGGAAATCACTAAAGTACTTGACGACGACATCACCGTAGTGCTGACCTCCAACACCAAAGAAACCTTTGGCGAAGCGATACGAACTGGATTAGGCGACGTCATACCTAACTAAAAAGCGAATCAATGAAACGCTTGTTATACACCCTTTTCTTCCTCATGGCATTGACTTTCGTTGCCAAGGCACAAAACACTTACGACTGCGAAATCGCACTGCTAGAGAACGACGAAAAAACGGCCTTGTTCTCCGTTGCGGTCGATGTCGACAAAAAAGCGTCAGTGGAAAAATGCGCCTGCGAAGCCCTACTCACTACCTTACTTACACAAGGCATCAATGGTATCCGCAACGGTCAACCTGTGAGCAGCAAAGAAATCAAATATTGGCGCAACGAGAACAACCTGTTCAAGCAAGAGGCCAACTTCTTGAAGTACACAACTTATCAGCTTGAATATGAACCCATTGTAAACAGCTCTGGAAAATTTCACGGGAATGTCTATGTCAAGCTGAACCTTGAAAGTTTCCTCCGCTACCTTGAGAAATACGGCGTTCTCGCCAAATAAGCCCAACGCCGCATGCTCCAATCCGACCTCATCCCCACGACCAACACCCTGTCAGGAATTAACGACACCATCACGCAGGTGACCGACAGTCTAGCCAACACAGGTGTGGCCAACAAGATGATGGAGCAGGTGGCCAACAGCAGCTCATCGCGCGAAATCGGGCTGACCATTGCCATCATCGGACTGACCATTTTCACTGCCCACCTTTTCAGCGAGATCTTCAGCCGCAAGCGCATCCCCGACGTGCTGTTCCTCATCATCATCGGTTTGCTCATCGGACCGGTGTTTCATTGGGTCTCGCCCGAAAGTCTCGGCAATGCGGGAAGTCTTTTTTCCGGCATCACTTTGGTCACCATCCTTTTTGAGAGTGGTACCCAGTTGAGATTCAGTGCGTTGAAGGACTCTTTCTTTGGTGCCTTGAAACTCACCGCCTTGAATTTCATCCTTTCGGCTTTCGTCATCTGGCTCGTCGGCTGGTTGGTTTTGGAGCTTAACCCAATTGTCAGCATGATTTTGGGTTGCATGTTGGGCGGCACGGCCTCGGCGGTGGTCATCCCCATCGTCCGACAGTTGCACCTGTCGGAGAAGCCTGCCATCATGCTCATCCTTGAAGCCGCCATCGGCAATGTGTTCAGCATTGTCCTGGCCTTGGCGCTTATGCAGGCCGTCAAGAGCAAGCACCTTGAATTTGGTGCCATCCTCGGCAACATCTTCTCGTCGTTCATCCTTGCCACTGTGATGGGACTTTTCGGTGCCATCTTCTGGGCCTTAATCCTCGACCAAATCCGCAACATCAAATACTCCATCCTGACCACGCCAGCCTTCGTGTTTATCATTTACGGTCTCAACGAATGGATGGGCTTCAGCGGTGCCATCGCAGCGTTGGCCTTTGGCATCGGTTTGGCCAACATCGACAGCATCTACAATGCATGGCTCAAGAAATTCATAAAGAAAGTGCCTGTCAACCTCAATGAGACCGAACGCTCACTGTTCTCGGAATTGGTGCTGCTGTTGAAGACCTTCTTCTTTATCTACGTTGGCATCTCCATCCAATTGACCCAATGGCAACCCATACTCATCGGACTGGGAATCAGCGCATTGCTATTCATTGTCAGGATTCCTGCAGCGCGTTTCGCCATTTCGAAGAAAGAAGGCATCCCCGACAAGGAATTGGTCTTCATGTCAGCCCTCAACCCCAAGGGACTGACGGCGGCAGTGTTGGCCACGCAAGCCCTCATTTACATTCCCAACATGGAGATGGCCATGTTTGTGCGCAACATCGTATTCGCGGTCATCCTGTTCAGTATCATCATCAATTCTATCCTTATTCCTCTGATTGACAAGGAGAAAGGCTTGTATCGCTTCTATCTGCGGCTGCTCAATTTCAACCAAAAGATGAAAAATATCGTCAAGAAAACCAAGCAGGATGGCGATGCACGACGCAAGAGACACTCTAAAGAAATTGTCGACGAGGTGTTCCATTCCGAAGTCATTACCGAAATCATCAAAGAGCAAGAGATTCCCGGAGCTGTAAACAACAAGATGGAGTCGAGTAACTTTGACGTGGCGGATTGAGAACGTTTCAGGATTTTGTGTATTTTTGCCCGCAATTAATTGAAATCAAACATAACAAATATGAAAAAGATTAGCTTTATCCTTATGATTCTCGCGGTCAGCCTGTTCGCGAAGGCGCAGACCGTCGAACAAACCTATCATTTTGGTCAACCAAGCGTTAGCCAAATTCAAGGTTACGAACAAATCCAGCTTTCGGGCTGTATGCAAAGCGCCATAGCTGGCCAACCCTCGCTGCCTTGGCAGAGCGTCAGCCTGATGCTGCCCCAAGGCACCGAAGCTGCTTCCATTGAAGTGGAACTCTCCGATTTCCAAACGTTGGAAGGCAGCCACAATCTCTTCCCCTACCAGTCGGCACGCACCTACTCCAACCCTGTGAGAAAACAGTTTGAGAAGGACGAGACCCTGTATGCCTCGCGCAGCCTCTACCCCACCGAGAACCACGGCCAACTCACCACGCAATACATGAACGGCGTGGGCTTTGCCTTCTGCGCCTTCACGCCAGTGCAATACATTCCCGCCACGGGCGAGGTGCGTATCGCTTCCACCGCCACCGTCAGGGTGACGACCCGTGCGGCCAAGACCGACCAAAGCCGTCGTTTGTGGCTCAATGGCGACAACGCCCAACGCGCCCGCAAGTTGGCCCAGAACCCTGACATGCTGCAAACCTACAATACGAGAGGTCGCAACGTGGGCGGTTACGAGCTGTTGGTTGTCACGAAAGAGACGTGGGCAGCCAATTTCGAGCCATACGTCGAATTCTACCAAGCCCGTGGCCTCCGCACACGCATTGCTACTTTGGATAGCATCACCTCGACAACGGAAGGTCGCGACAACGCCGAGAAACTGCGCAACTACATCATCCAACAATATGAAGAGAACGGCATCCTGATGGTCAACCTTGCCGGCGATGTGCCCAACATCCCCTATCGCGGCTTCTACTGCGATGTGCTCACGGGCGGAAACCATGAGACGGACAACGACATCCCCGCCGACCTCTATTATGCTGCCCTCGACGGCACTTGGAACGACGACAACGACAACCGTTGGGGCGAAATTGGCGAAGACGACCTGCTGCCCGAACTCGGCATCGGCCGTATGTGCTTCAGCAACCTGAACGAGTTGAACAACATGTTCAACAAAACCTTCACCTACCAGACCGATCCCGTCCTCGGCGAGTTCCACAAGGTCATCATGGGCGGCGAGCATCTCTACGACAACCCGTTGAGCAACGGAAGCCAATACCTTGAACTGCTCATCGGCACGCATGACGATAACGGCTACACCACCACTGGCATTCCTGAAGACTACGACTTCACCCGCCTCTATGAAGAGGAAGGCAACTGGAGTGGCAACAACCTCCGCAATGCCATCAACCAAGGCACGCAATACGTCCACCACGACGGTCACGCCAACACCAACTATGTGGCCGGCTGGACCAACTGGGACATCACCGACAACAATTTCAGCGGCGCCAACGGCGTAAACCACAACTACACCTTCTTCCACACCTCGGGTTGCATCTGCGGCGACTTCAGCAGCGACTGCATACTTGAGCGCATGACCAAGATTGCCAACTTCGCCGTGGCCACCTTCGGCAACTCACGCTATGGCTGGTTCAACGAAGGCCAAACCGAGGGGCCTGCCATCCACCTACACCGCGAAACGGAAGATTCTTATTACCACGACCGCATCCCTTACGCGGGCTTGGCCATGCGCGAAGGCAAGATACAGACCGCACCTTGGGTCACTGCCCCTGGACAATGGGAAGAAGGCGCCCTGCGCTGGAACTTCTACGACCTCAACATGATGGGTGACGTGGCCGTCAGCCCTTGGCACGACGAGCCATTCACCCCAAAAGTGGAGTATACCATAGCGACGATAGATGAGATGACTTCAATGGACATCCTTGTGACTGGCGACAATGGCGAAAACGTGATGAACTTCCGCTGCAACTTGTTCCACAACGACGACCTCCTCGGCTGCGCCTACACCGACGAGAACGGCATGGCCACCATCGAGTTTGACAACATTTCGGACAACTATACCCTCATCGTGACAGGTTGCGATGCCTGGCCACAAATGCAGTTTATTGACCTTACCGCCACACAAGAAAACACGATGGCCAACGTGAACATCTATCCTAATCCTAACAAGGGCCAGTTCAGCATCAACCTGCCCGAAGAAGACTGCGAGATTGTGGTTTACAACAGCCTCGGACAAACGGTGCATCACAGCACGGCTAAAGGCCGCACCGATCTGAACCTTGAAAGCTTGGCCAAGGGTATCTACTTCGTCACCGTGAAGTCAGAGAATGCTGTCAGCACAATGAAGTTCGTGAAAGAATAAAAAGTCTGCGGGAAAAGATCATTCCTTGATTTCCATAAACCCGTCCCCGTCTTCGGCATAGCGGAGTTCTTTTTTGTAAGGGTCGTAACGGAACTTGAGCTGGCTCCAATAGTCAAGGTTTTGCTTCTCCAGCTCCGTGACAACAAAGTCGTTCAACATGTAGTCGTAAGTGTAGCCCGCATAAAGCTTGCCGAGATAGACGGCGTAATTATAGACATCGTCAAGTTCCAGTGTATCGATGGTGTAGGTATAGTCCAACTTCGCCGTCCAGAAAGAATAATCCGTCTTGGAGTCGAAACCATCAACAAGGTTGTGCTCGCAATACAACACAGGTTTCCAGTCTCCATCGTTCACCTCGAACCACGAGGCCACGTTGACCATGTTCAGGGGATGCTTATAGCTATACTCGTCAGTGTCGCTGAAAAGATAATCTTCATACTCCGCAATGCTTTCCGTGACTTCCACCCTTGAAAGCATCACCAGCCAATTCAAGGAATCAACTTGCACATTTTCAATGTCTTCCGGGATGTAAACCGTCACACCGTACGCATCCATCGCCTCGGCGTATGCGTTGTACATGACATCCAGAAACAGGTCTTGGCTGAAACCTTTCAACACGTCACACCGACCGTAGGTCGGGTTGTACTCCGACTTCACTTCCGCCTTTTCCGGAAAATAAACGGCAGCTTGGATGCTTGTACGCTCGGCCACGAAGGTCTTGGCCAGCTTCAGGTCCGTTCTACAACTGGAAAAGGTTATCAACAACATTGAAACAAACAAATAAAAGATGACACGGGACACGGGACTATGGTCCAACGTCTCGCGTCTCGCGTCTCGGAGTCTCGTGTCCATATTAGTTTCCATTATTACCATCACTTAATTCATTAAAAAGATCCATCTGAATGCCGTCACCTTGGGGTTTCACAATCTCCAACGGCACATCGGCGGGGTTGACTTCTATTTTCCGTACCACTTCTTCGTTGTCAACATCTTGTTCCGATGACGCTTCCACCATTTCTTCTGGACCATCAGCAGGTTCTTCATCCGTAGGTTCCGGCTCAATCGATTCAAGGAATCGGAAACTCTCTATCTCCCTCGTCGACAGGCGTTTGCCCTTTGCCTTGTAGCTCTTTATGCCGATGAATTCTTCTACGTTCAGCTCATCGTCGGGGAAGCTATTGCCTGCATCACTCACCTTATAACTCAACAAAAGGCGTGGCAGTTCGTCAGTACTTTTGTCCAAATACTTGGCTTCAGGATGCTCGCCGATGAAAGAGATACGCGTATTGAGCTTGGTTTCCGCCTCTATGCAGAAACGCTTCAGATACATCTTTTGCGTCTCGCCTTCGATGTAAACAACAGAGAAGACCTCGTCTGGGTCAAACTTGCGAATCTCGACCATGTCGTCATCAAAATGGGTACTGAGGTCAAAGCCCGAAATCTTGAATTCGCCATTGGCGAAGATTTGCAGAATCTTGTCGTCGCCCTCGAACGCGCCGAGATATTGTCCACGTTTGTCGGCATTAAGACGGCGCACGGTGTCGTCGTACCAAATATCGCGAGCATCAAGCGTAGAAACACCTTCCCCACCCTTCTTGATCTCCTTGACTTCGTACTTCGTGAGAAGATTGCCTCTAGTATCACGGCCTTTCACGTCCAAGTCGGCGAAGTTGTAGTCGACGGTTTTTTGTTTCTTGTTGAACATCACCAACGTCACCTTGATAATCTCGGCCTCGCCATTGGGGTTCGATGAGAAATAGCGCACTTTTGAGTTGGGCTTACCCTGGGTAAGGTCGTATTCCTTGTCGCGAGTGACGCCCTTCACGGCGAAGCGCTTCACATAGTGTGGGTTGCCGTTTCTGCCGTCGCGATAAACCACATTATAGGTCGTGCGATTATCGTTCTTGTGGAACACATCGACATGTATAACTTTCTGACCTACAAAAAGTTTCGGCTGTAACTTGGTTACCATGTACTTGCCATCTTCATGGAAAACGATAATGTCGTCCATGTCGGAACAGTCGCATACATACTCGTAAGCTTCCTTGTTTTTCTCACGTTTCAAGCCCTCGCCCGTGCAGACAAAACCCTCGTCGCGATTGACATACAGTTTCTCGTTATTGGCGGCCACAGCCACGGCAGAAATGTTGTCGAAGTTGCGGATTTCGGTCTTGCGCTCACGACCCGCACCGTATTTCTCCTTGATGTGCAGAAAATAGTTGATGGTGTAGTCCACAATCTGGTCTAGATTCTGTCGAGCTTCTTCCAAACGCTGCTCGATGTCAGCAAGTTGCTCGTCGGCTTTCTTGATGTCGAACTTGGAAATCTTGCGAACGGGTTTCTCGCAAAGTTTCTCCACATCCTCTCGAGTGATTTCGCGTTTCAGCAGTTTGCGGTATTTGTCGAAGCGGCGCTCGATGCCCGTGAGTTGGTCGTCCCAAGTCTCGTAGTCCTTGTTTTCCAACTCTTTATAGATGCCTTTCTCAAAGAAAATCTTTTCCAACGAAATCCAATGCCAGCTGTTCTCCAACTCATCAATGAGGATGCGCAACTCCCAGCTGAGGAGTTCCATTGTCCTATCCGTGCTGAGTTTCAAAATCTCGCTCACGCCCATGAAAGCCGGGTGATCGTTGACGATGACGCAGGCATTGGGCGAGACGGACACCTCACAGTTGGTGAAAGCATACAGCGCATCGATGGTTTGGTCGGGCGACACGCCAGGGTTCAAGTAAATGACGATTTCGCACTGCTCGGCAGTGTTGTCGTCGATTTTTTTGATTTTAATCTTGCCCTTGTCATTGCATTTCACGATGCTCTCGATGACGCTTCCAGTAGTTTCGCCATAAGGTATCTCGCTGATAACAAGCGTCTTCTTGTCTTGTTGGGCAATTCTTGCCCTAATCCTCACCCTACCACCGCGCAGACCATCGTTGTAGTTGGTCACATCCATCAGGCCTCCTGTTGGAAAGTCGGGATAGAGTGTGAACGGCTCGTCGCGAAGATAAGCTATAGAGGCGTCAATCAGCTCATTGAAGTTGTGTGGCAAAAACTTGGAGGCCAAGCCCACGGCAATACCTTCGGTGCCTTGCGCCAAGAGCAGCGGGAACTTCACCGGCAACGAGACCGGCTCGGCGTTGCGGTTGTCGTAGGAACGTGTCCAATCCGTAGTCTTATGGTTGAAAACGACTTCTTTGGCAAACTTGGAGAGTCGCGCCTCAATGTAACGCGGGGCAGCGGCATCATCGCCTGTGAGGATGTTGCCGAAGTTACCTTGCGTGTCAATGAGCAGGTCTTTCTGCGCCAGTTGCACGAGGGCATCGCCAATGGAAGCATCACCGTGCGGGTGGTACTTCATCGTGTTGCCCACGATGTTGGCCACCTTGTTGAAACGGCCGTCGTCGAGTTCGTCCATGGAGTGCAGGATACGGCGTTGCACAGGCTTCAGGCCGTCCTCAATAGCGGGCACGGCACGTTCCAGAATGACATACGAGGCATAGTCGAGAAACCAATTCTCGAACATGCCTTTCAGCGGGATGACATGATACTCATCCTCTTGAGCCTTAGCGTCTTCCACGCCCTCCAAATTCTCGTCCATCGGCTGCTCGTCCAAGGGTTCGTTTTCCAAATTATCGTCGATTTCCATTATGCGTTTTCTAATGCGGGCAAAAATAGGAAAAAATCCGATTGCTTTGGAAGAGATGCCATAATTGTTTTTTGGGTCTTTCGCCCCTTTCGGGTAAATCCACTGCCACTGATGTTATCATCTTCTCTCCATTCCCATTAGGGGAAAGAACGGGTATTGAATGGCCATTTCGGGCGGACTCCCTGCAATTTGCTGTCATTTTCGTCTAAATTTCGGAATTTTGTGATAATTTCTTTTGCACGATATGGAATTTTGTGATATTTTTGCAGAAAAATATTGGAATTTTGTGATTACCATATATAGACAATTATGAACCAG
>JAEEGJ010028043.1_pt1 | contig 11240 bp, 8 predicted proteins | sample 8958761 | NCBI WGS metagenome assembly JAEEGJ01 (sample SAMN16246546, study PRJNA631951) | gut metagenome | biome: gut microbiome; feature: rumen; material: RS-attached | host: Bos | place: Iran: Karaj | collected 2018-10
TGGCCTCATCCATGTGGCTGATGCCGATGGCAATGTCATCACGATGCATGCTGGATTTAAGATCAGAGGCACTTCGTCGCAGCAGTACGACAAGAAATCCTATCGTGTTGAGCTATGGGCAGATGAAACTGGAACGGTGATGGCCGACACGACATTCCTTGGGCTGCGCAGCGATGACGACTGGAACCTGGAAGCCATGTGGGCACAGCCGCTTCGCCTTCGCGACAAGGTGGCCAATGCGCTATGGATGGAGCTGTACAAGTTGCCCTACGCAGAGAGTGAGCCTGATGCTATGCCCGGCATTCGTATGGAATATGCCGATGTGTTTATCAACAATGAATATCAAGGCGTTTATGCCCTCACCGAGCGCATGGACCGAAAGCAGCTTGGTCTGCGCAAATACAATGGTGACATACGTGGCGTGTTGTACAAAGGCAATGGACCTGGTGCCCCGACATTTGACAACTTGCCAATGTATGACAACACGCAAGACACTTGGGACAACTATGAGTGGGTCTATCCCAACGAGAGCGATACCGCCATCAACTGGAACCATCTCTACAGTTTCACCAACTTCGTGATGAATGCTTCTGACAATGTGTTCTATTCGCAATATGCCGCCCAGTTTGATAAATACAATGCAATTGATTACTACCTGTTTATCAATAGCTTAATGGCAATGGACAATATGGGACGCAACCTGTTTGTGGCGCGCTACAAGAAATCGAGCACCTATATGTACTTGCCTTGGGATTTGGATGCCATCTGGGGTTTGGACACTGATGGCAACAAGACATACAATGCAGCTGGCCTAAAGAGCAACGGTTTCTTCGACCGCTTGACGCAGGATTGCAACGATTATGGCTTTGTGGCCACCGCCCAGACCCGATACAATGTCATGCGCAACGACATACTGACCACTGAGCATATTATGGAATTGGTACAAAACCAATATGACGCATTGGTGGAAAGCGGTGCATACAATCGCGAGCATGAGGCTTGGCCAGAGTATACCGTAGATGAAAGCCAGTTGACATACCTGAGTGACTGGTTGGATGACCGTTTCAGCTATTTGGATGGCGAAATCAATGCGGGGTGCGGCACTTGGGGCATCGAGGTCCCTGAGCCCGTCGAAGGGCCAGCAAGATATGCTGAAATCTTCCCGAATCCTGCCAAGGATCGCATCAACATCCGCTTTGCAGAGGCTGGTGAGGCTTCTGTGAGACTGTACGATATGACGGGCCACTTGGTGTATTCTGATGCTTCAAACACACCAGCCTTTGTCATTTCCACACAAGGTTTGAGCCAAGGGGTTTACACTTTGGTGGTTAATGTGGATGGAATGCAGCAGGTTGATAGGGTGATGGTGAAGTGACTTTACAGTTTCCAAATGGCTTCCACCTTCAAATCCGTCTTATGATTCCCTTCAATCAACGTCAAGCCGCTGCCGATTTCATCACGGTCGCTGTATATGGTGCGTCCGATGCGGGCGTAGAGCGTCAATGCGTTGAAGAGTTTCACCTTTCCCAACAGATAAAATCGCATCCCCTTGCCGTAAAGGGCAGGCACGCTGAAGGAATACAGCACGTCGTTTTCGTAAGCATAGACACGAGCATTATAATCTTTGGCATCGAAGATGGCGTATCGGAAGGCGAGGCTATAAGGCCTGTTTTCGGGTTTATAGGCAATGTCTTGGCATAGGAAATAGCCGTGCTCGTTGCTGCCATCATCGTTGTGGTAATAAGCATATTCGGCCTTGTTGCTACAATGCAAGTCCCAACCAATCTGATAGTTAATGTTGAAACGCACGGTGTTCTTCGTGTAGAAAATAGGGTAGTGGCTAAACACAAAAGCATCCATTGAGTTCTTCATCTTGGTTTTGGAGCGGAACTGCAGGTAGGCTTGCGTGCGACGGTTGAAGCTGTGGCTGATGCGCAAATAATAGTCGTGTCCACGACTTGGCGCGTTGACTTGTGATGTCAGCCAAGTGAACTGGAACTGGTCGGCGTAGGCGAGGAGGTTCCAATAGGGCGCAGGGGCGGCTTCCACACCGAGATAGATGCCGCGCTGGCCTTGGTTGCGACCGGCTTCGCCGAAAGCGTTACCCGACAGATTTTGGTAGGACTTGCCATAATCGCGGTACATTATGGTGAAGTTAAGGTAACCCGCAGGTTTTACGGTCAATCCTACTAATCCTGCCAAAGCCCACGGACGACGAGGTTGTTGAAGGTTTGTGCTGTCATAATTCAAACTCATTGAGGCCTCGCCAAACACTGCGTATTTGCCTTTCACATACTTGAAATCCACACCTTGGTTGGTGAGTCGTTTGCCTTGGAAGTAGAACTGGTTATAGTGGCTGGGCCTGAGTTCGAGCGGTGTGCTAAGCCACGTATGTTGGGCGGTGTAGCCGACCTCGAAATGCGCGATAGCGTATGCCAAATGGGCGCCCACAATCTGTTGTCGTATGGCGTGACGGTCTTGCAACTCGCCGATAGTTCTGTGATAACCAGTTTCTTGCAGGCTACTGACTAGCTCAGCTTCATCGAGGCTGTCGGCCACGCTGACGTTGGCATCCACCCAACGGTGGGAGTAGAACACCGTCCCGCTAAATGGCCCACCGCCAAAGGTGACGGCAGCGCCACGCATAAATCTATACTCGCTGGCCGAGCCTTTAGGCGTGATGCCGCGTCCTTGTTTCATCACACTGCTACCTGCGCCTGCCTTGCCGAAGCTCATTCCCGACCACAGCGTCAGACCTTGACCAAAAGCGAGTTGGTAGTCGCCCAAAACGGCAGTTTTCACGAATCCCAAGTCCTTTGCATATAAGTGGAAACCTGCAAAGTCGAAGCCTCGGCTATTTGTGTTGCCCAATAGCTTCTGAATCGTGTCGCCGACCTTGTCAGTGAAGAACAACTCACCAGCATCTTTTTCCAAAACGAATCCCGCACGAATCTTGTTTCTATAATTATAGGTGTATTTCAGTTGGTATTTTTGGGGACTGCCTAGGTAGCGCGAGTTGGGTCTGTCTAAGAGTACAGAGTCATCGATGGGTAGGTAACCTTGTTGCTTTTCAAGGACTTGCTCAAAACGACCTACAATCTGATGTTTACCATATCGAGCCATTTTGTTGAAAGTGATTTTGTCTTTGCTGTAGTCCTTCTCGATGCAAACCACTGGACGGATGATGGCAACAGTCTGCTCATCTAGGCCTTCTACCATTGCCAACTCGTCAAGGAACAGAAAATCACCATAGTAGCGACGGTATTGCTGCAAAGCCTCAAATTGAAATACGGTGATTAGTCGTAATTCCACTAGCTGCATTATCTCGTCACTGTTGAGATTGACGGGATTCTCGCTGAGAAAGATGTAGTTTTCTAAGAGATCCTCATAGTCGACATCCTCGTCGCCATCTTCAGCCAAGCGTTCCACTTGTTCAATAAGCAGGTTGTTCAAAGCTTCTGTGCTAAGCGTGTCGATAGCAATTTGCGCTTTCGCAAACGAGATGATGAATAGGGATAATATGATGAAAACCAGTTGTTTCATATCATTTTCCAATGCTGAAAATCATACCGATTTGAACAGAGGCACCCAACTCGTTGTGAAGTTGTGCGGCCACATTGATTTGCGCGAAACGAATGGCATAGCCGAGGCCGAAACTCAGGATGCCGGGATTGGTCTGCACGCCAGCACGGATGTAAAAACTCTTGAAGGCTTCATATTCCAATCCACCTCGCAGGCTGATGCCTTCTTTTTCCGTGTCTTTCTCAATCTCACATTGTCCAATGAAGTCCTTGGTGAATTGGTAGGCCAAACCGACACGCCTCACGATGGGCAGCTTTTCATGGTACAGGGTCTGTTCGAAGCTGAAATTGACGGGATTGAAAATGTATGTGCCTAAGGTCAATTTGTCGGTGATATGAGATTGTATGCCTAGTTCAAAGGTGACCGCGTTATATTTGCCGTAATCGTTGCCGATTTTTAGCATAAGGTAGTCAAGTTGTAGTCCGATTTGGAGATATTTGCCAAAATCCTTGGCGTAGGCGAGGCCAAATTTGTTCTCATTGTATTTCGAAGAACCGAATTGATTAAAGCTTAGTCCTAATGTGCCAAATTTGGTGGGCAGGGCGAAAGCACCGCACTTGTAGGCCGTCTCAGGGAGCAACCATCGGTTTTCATAATACAAGCCGAGGCTGATCTTCTTTAGAGTTGCCATACCGGCAGGATTGTTCTGCATCGCCCACAATCCTTGTGCTGCCACAGAAGTGCTTCCCATAGCGGAAGCGCGTCCACCGATAGGATGTATGAGGTCGTAAGCAAAAATAGTTGAAGTTGAGAGGATTATGGTAATGAGAAGTAGGAGTTTCTTCATATAGATATCATTTAATGGTGCAAATGTAAGGCTGATTTTTTAGAAAAACAAAATTTTTCCTATCTTCGCAGGCAAATACTTGAACAAGTTCAATAACCCAACTTTGTAACCTTATACGACGATATGTTATACGTTCTTATTGCTTTAGCAATCATTTTTGCTTTGATTGGTGTGGTGGGAGCTGTTGTGCCTGGAATTGCTGGAACGCCATTCAGTTTTCTTGCCTTATTGGCACTGTCATTTGCTGAAGGTGCCGATTTTTCGCCCAAATTTTTAATCATTATGGGTGTAATCGGTGCTATTGTCTTCGCCGTGGATTATGTCGTTCCAGTGTGGGGCACGAAGCATTTTGGTGGTACCAAGGCAGGTGTACGTGGCAGTACGATAGGCCTTTTCCTTGGTTTGTTGGTCACACTGGCGATGCCTATAGGCTTTATCGCCATCTTGTTAGGCCCTTTTATCGGTGCCTATATCGGTGAGAAAAATGCTGGTACTGAAGACCATAAGGCATGGCGATCAGCTTTTGGCTCGTTTGTTGGTTTCCTATGTGGAACTGGCATCAAAGTGATATATGCTTGTGTGTGTATTTATTTCATAGTTAAAGAGTTAATAGCCATTTTATGATAGATTTGAAAGAAATAGCGCGACATATTCGCGAATTGATATTGACTGCTTTGGTGGAGGCAAGCTCAGGACATACTGGTGGCTCACTCGATTTAGCGGACATCTTTACGGTATTGTATTTCAACCATATGCGCCATAACCCTAGACATCCCGATTGGGAAGACCGTGACAAGGTGGTGTTATCCATAGGGCATACTGCACCGGTATTGTATGCGACTTTGGCAGTAGTGGGGTATTTTCCTGAAGAAGAAATGATGACTTTGCGTAAGCTGGGTAGCCGCTTGCAAGGACATCCTAGTTATGAGTTTCGCTTGCCTGGCTTGGAAACTTGCTCGGGCAGTTTGGGTCAAGGGCTTGGTGTGGCTTTGGGTATGGCTTTGGCGGCCAAGATGGACGGCAAGCCGAACCGCGTGTTTTGCATTATGGGCGACGGCGAACAGCGGAGGGAAGTGTGTGGGAGTCGGCTATGGCTGCAGCGCATCACAAGGTAGACAACCTTTGCGCCATCATCGACCGCAACCGCTTGCAAATCGATGGCAACACCGAGAATGTGATGGCTATCGACCCTTTGCGCGACAAATGGGTAGCTTTCGGCTGGCATATTATTGAGATTGACGGACATGACATGAGTCAAATCAAGATGGCGTTGGAATTGGCCGACCAAGAGACAGGCAGGCCAACTGTCATCATCGCTGACACTATTATGGGGAAAGGGGTGAAAAGCATAGAAGACAATAACCAATGGCATGGGAAGGTGCCGTCTAAAGAACAGATTAAGGAGTTTTTATATGAATTATATTAACAAAGGCAACAAGCCCACAAAAACAGGTTTCGGCGAGGGTGTCCTTGCTGCTGCGCAAAAAGATAAAAGGGTGGTCGGACTGGGTGCTGACATCACCAACTCGGTGGGAATGAACCTCTTCGCAGAGGCTTTTCCAGAAAGGTTTTTCTCTATGGGCATTGCTGAGCAGGATGCTGTGGCTACGGCGGCAGGATTTGCCTTAAGTGGCAAAATCCCTGTATTCAGCACCTACGGCGTGTTTGCGGCGCACCGTGCCAACGACCAGATTCGTATTTCGGTATGTTACAACAATGTGCATGTTGTCATAGGGGGGGCTCATGCTGGCGTTTCCGTAGGTCCCGATGGAGCCACGCATCAGGCTTTGGAAGACATTGCCATTATGCGTGTATTGCCCAATATGACGGTCATCTCGCCCTGTGACGCCACGCAAGCCAGGATTGCCACGGAAAAAGCCATCCTTGATTGTAAAGGTCCTGTATATGTTCGTTTTGGACGTGAGGCTGTGCCTGACTTTACCGCTGAGGATCAAGAGTTTGAGATAGGAAAAGCCCAGTTGATGCAGGAAGGTAGTGATGTCACGCTTGTTGCTACGGGACATGAGGTGTGGGAAGCCTTGGAAGCCGCCCACATGCTTCAACAAGTTGGTATCTCGGCTCGCGTCATCAATATGCATACCATCAAGCCGTTGGATGGCGAAATGCTCAACAAGGCCGCTGATGAGACCCGTATGATTTTTACCATTGAGGAGCATCAAATCGTTGGTGGTTTGGGTGGTGCCGTAACGGAGTTTTTGGCCGAAAACCATCCTATCCGCGTTGTTCGTATTGGAATGAACGACCGTTTTGGTGAGTCGGGACAAGCTTCGGCCTTGATGCATAAGTTTGGCCTTGATGCGGCTGGCATCGTTAATCTGGTGCTTGAAATGGTCGCCAATGATGACCTTAGCATCTATATTCGCAAGATGGGTATGCCTTTCAACACTTATCCCAAGAGGTTGTATGATAGCAAGATACTTTACGATGGCTACGACTATCATAATGAGTCGACTTTTATGACCTGTCACGATACCCAGGTCTATAAGCATTATATTGACCAAGGTAAACGTGGACACGCGGTGCGTGAGACTTTAGCCCGTGCCCTTCATGACCATTTCATCACGCATGAGCTATACAAAATGCTCGACTTGTACGATGAAAAAGATGTCATTGGCATTATGGGCGGTCATGCCAAACGTCGCGACGATCCACAATATCGCCAAATCGTCTTCTTGAGCAAGAGACTCACGGAGATGGGGAGGCTGATGGTGACAGGTGGTGGCCCAGGTGCCATGGAAGCCACGCATCTCGGGGCTTGGATGGCGGGTAGGAGCGAGGCTGAGACCAACGAAGCCGTTGACATGCTCATGCCATCACCGACTTACAAGGATGAAGGTTGGCTCCGCCGTTCCTTCGAGGTAATGGAGCGTTTTCCTCTGCAAACGGACTACCGCAGCCTTGCCATCCCGACTTATTATTACGGTCACGAGCCCACTGCACCATTTGCCACCGACATCGCCAAATACTTTGACAACAGCGTGCGTGAGGACGGCATCGTCACCATTGCCAAGGGCGGCATCATTTACACGCCTGGTAGTGCGGGCACGATGCAGGAAATCTTTCAGGACGCTGGCCAAAACCACTATGAGAGCGAAGGCTATGCTAGTCCGATGATCTTTATGGGCAAAAATTATTATACCAACGTAATGCCCGCTTATTCACTGCTTAAAGACCTAAGCGACAGGGGCTTGTTCAAGAATATGATCCTCACCATTTCTGACGACAATGATGAGATTGTTGAGGCGATAGTGAGGTTTAGGGAAGGGAAGTAGTTAAAAACTTTCCAATTGAGGGATTTCTTCACCGGCATTTCTGAAGATGGTATGAATATGATTAGTCTATTCCAGTCATTTTCAGGATCCAAGGGGTGTATTTGACAATTTCTCTATCCAAGAGTTTGACATTGTCCAAATCGCTGAAAGGACGGATGTCATGGTGAATGAACAATTTCTTGTTGTTTTTGAGCGAGCCTTTGTAATCGGGAAATCCGTATTTGTCTTCTTCCGGTTTTGGCTTGCGAAAGCCCATCAAAAGTTTCTCCACGTTCCAACGGTTGTGTTCAACAGCAGCTAAGGTTTGGATTTCTGCTTCCGAAAGAGGGTCTCGGTCGTGACTTTTGTCGTCAGGCTTCAGTCCCCGCATAGCGCGAAGGGATGCCATTTTGCATGGTATGTTGAAGGCACAATAGAGGTTCGACCATTTCAGGGCTACGGTTAGTTCTTGCCAATAGCGTTCGGCATCTGCCCATAGGGTTTCCGATGGTGTCTCATCAAGGACTGATAGCTCCGCGAAACGGTATGTACTGTAGTCTGCTGTATTATAAAGGTAGTTGATGAGCTTCGCCCTCTTCATTGAAGTCTCATTGCTGCAATAGGCCATATCTTCCATACCGAATGGATACAGGTTGGCATATCGACCTTTACGCTTAATGGTCTTCAACTTGCCGTCTTCAACGATGTTGTAATCGAAATCCTTGTCATCAGCTTTTCTGAGGTTGGTGACGAGGTTGTCGGCGTGGTCTTGTCGGATGAAGACGGGGACGGCATTGTCGTAAACCTCGTCTGGCATATTCATGCCCATCATAAAGTTATTACGTTGGTCGGCTATGGCGAGGAAGATGGAGAGGTATTGATGTTCTATATCCTTGGCCCAACTTGTGAGGAGGTTTTGAACCACTTCCGAATATACGTCACCTTTGATGAACTCGAACTCCACATCCAAAAAGCCGCTTTTTGAAGCTTGTTGTGGATGGCTCGCGGATACTGATGTCAAATCTTGATAGAGATAGGATTGCACTTCGAAGAAATGACGGTTTCGGGTGAGGAACAGCTGCATTTCCTTGTCCATGTTCTGGTCAATGAAGGTGATGCGGGTCTTAGGCTGTTTGGTGTCTTCGTTGAAGTTGGGGAAGTGGAACATGTGTGCAGCCTCCATGGCAAATGAAACAGAAAAATAGGTGGTACCTACAAAAACCAGATGCATGTACCTCGAATCCTTTGGTCCAATGCCTTTGTCGTATATACGTGGATAGGAAATGGGAATCAGCGGATCGTTTTTTTCCTTGTATGAACGGTTGATGAACACCTGATGGGCCCAACCTGTGTAGAAGTTGTATGGTATGAATTCGATGTTCAACGCTCTCACGTTATCGAAGATTTCCGTGGTTTTGAAAGCGGCGTAGGTGTCCAGATCCTCGAAGACGCATATGATGCGCTTGGGCATTTGCTCGGATACGTGGTCTTTCAGGTAGGAGCTGACACTATCGACACATTCGATATTTGTGGCATCGTGGGAGGGCAGGGAACGTTTGCCCACGATGTAAATCTCCTTTGCGCTCTCAAGGTGGATTTCGTTGTAATACTCGCTGGCTGTACGTTGCCCATAGTTGACTATGATTTGGTCGAGTTGTTTCTTCGCTACCGATTTCTTCAGCTTTTCATTGATTTTTTTGGCATCGTAGGCAGAAAGCAACAGGATGTATGCTTCTTTGTCTTTTGAGAAAATGTCCTCGATGATGGAAGGCACCATTTCATCGTAGCCCATGATGATGTGATGGCCCGACTTGAGATAGTGGTTGAGTCCATTTCTGTGGCTCTCCACGCGGTCAACGATAGCATTGGTAATGACACCGACCAGCATGCCATTGAAAATGAGCAAACCGCACAGATAGGTCAAGATGCTTGCGATGAGCATCCAGCCAGTAACGTTTCCACCCATATAGAGGCGGTTGAGGGCATTGGTGTCAATCAATAAATAGATGGGGAGGAGCCAGGTTTTCAGACCATTGTCATGGCAGAATTGTCTCCATTCGCATCCTGAGAAGGATAGGAAGAGATAGGATAGCAACAAGGACACCAAAAGGATACCTATCAGTATGCCAATTTGTTTCCAAAAACTATTTGACAATGCCCTGTCGAATCGGAGAAGCAGTTTGTTGCGGGTTTTAGACATTTTCAGATTCTTTGTTTGGATTACTCTATTGGCTTTTTCTCGATGCTCCATCCTCTTGCTAGGATGAATTTCAGTGTCTCGACCGCTGTGTTTCGGTCATATTCCTTCTCGCTTTCAGGGAGGCTGTCGTAATCAACAAGGCCGGGATGTTGCTTGAGAGTATCGCTTCGCTCGGGACCATAGGTCCAGCCTTCGTTAATGCGGCCTTGGGCCCAGTTCTCGTGTACATAGCACGCCAATTGCTCAACAAACTGAAGCAGCTCATCGGAAAGCTTGATGCTAGAGGTGTCGATAGGGTCGGGGATGTAGGAAGAGGCATTCATTCCAGCAGCCTCCTCATCGCCCTCACCATCTGTTCCTCCATCATCGTGCATTTTTCGTCGGCTTCGATGACGGCACAGAGGTCGGCCAAGAGGTCGATTCGGTCGCCTTCTGTGGCGGCGTATAGGGGCTTGTTCTCGCGGATGCAGGTGATAACTTCGGCATCGCTCATCTTGGAGAAGAGTTTTTCCGTCTTTTCAACGGCATCGAAGCCGCTCCTTTCGAGCATTACTTTCACTTCTTCGGATTTGATATTACCATCAATGTTGGCGGCATAAAGCATCACCAATGTCTTGAATTCTTCTTTGTTTAATGTCATGGTGTTATATTGTTGATTGTTTGATTGTTTAATTGTTTAATTGTTGGCGGTCAAACAGTTAAACAGTTCAACAGCCAACAATTCAACAAAAGATCAGCTATGCATCGGCTTCAGCAAATCGTTCACCGTCTTCACGGGGTTGAAGGTCTCGATGGGCACTTCAACGAAGATGGTGATCCAGTCGGCCATAGCTCCGTTCCAAAGGCCGGGCAACTCCAAAGCCTTCAGCTCGCGACCGTCTTTTGATTTGTTGGAGATGAAGCCTGTGTTGGCATCCACGTAGTCAGTCAAGCAGAATGCTTCGCCCTTGTAGTTCCAGCAGCCGCACACCAGGTCGACGGGGTTGAAGTGGGTCGAGCTTTGGAAGATGGCCTCCTGCTGCGCGTTCTTGTGGTCGATTTGTGATGACTCGATGATTTGCAGGGATACTTCATCGTCCAGATTCTTCACCCAGAAGGGACCGCCGCCGGGTTCGCCTTCGTTTTTCACCATACCGCAGATACGCATTGGGCGGTTGAGCTTGTTGTAAAGGTAGTCGATTTTTTCGATGTCGTTGTAGTCGTTCACGAAATCGGGGATGTCCATCATCAGGTCCTGCTTGGCAAAGCGCTGGGCCTCGTTCAGTTCATCGGTAGAGACTGCACCTTGGTCTAGCATCTCAAGGTATTCGAAGTTGCGCTGCTGCAAATGGAGGAGGAGACCCGCCAACACCTTTTTATATACGATGGTGGTTTGCGCCTTGGTCTCAGGCACAATATT
>JAEEGJ010028048.1_pt1 | contig 11239 bp, 8 predicted proteins | sample 8958761 | NCBI WGS metagenome assembly JAEEGJ01 (sample SAMN16246546, study PRJNA631951) | gut metagenome | biome: gut microbiome; feature: rumen; material: RS-attached | host: Bos | place: Iran: Karaj | collected 2018-10
TGACCACGCGTTCTCCGGTTTCTCCGCCATCGGGAGCTCCGACGTAGTTGGTGATGGTTGTGTCGCGGAATTTTCCCATCCAGTCGTTCACCCATTCCAGGGCGTTGCCCGTCATGTCGCAGAATCCCGCGGAATCGGCTCCGATGCTGCATACATTATGGAGCTTGTCGTCGGAGTTTCCGCTGTTCCAGCTTTTTCTTGCGTTCCATGCACGCGTCGCCGCATAGACCCATTCGGCCTCGGTGGGGAGCCTGTAGGCCTTCGTGTCAAAATGGATGGCTAGGCCTTCAAGGTTGGAACAGTGGTCTTCGTTATCAAAAGTGGCCTTCTTGTATGTATAGGCGGTATCGTACCCGTCGAGCTTGCTCTTGGCGTTTGCATACAGGATTGCGTCGTAGTACGTGATATCTGTGATCGGAATGGAATCGTTTTTACACTTGCCGAAGGTCTTGAGTTTTGCCTTTTTGGCGACTGCGGCATATTCTCCGCAGGTGACTTCGTGGATGCCCATGAAGAAGTCATAGTCCAGGATGACCCTCATGGCGGGTCTTTCGCTTTCCTTGAAGTTCTTGTCGTTGGTGCCCAGGGTGACCTTGCCGCTGGCGAGACGGAGCATGCCCTCGATTGTCATCTCGGGAATGGTGTCTTCTACCTCTGGGATGGAATCATTGATTTTGGGCGTGTTGACCAGTTCCGAATTGGAAATTTCGGGAGCCTCGCTGTTGCTGCAACAGACGAACCAGGGTAGCATGCAGACGATAAAAAAGAGGATTTTTTTCATGATTCCTTCCTTACCCGGTCCCTTTGGTTAAATATATGAAAAAACCTTCTGAATTTCAGTTATAATTGCGAATTCTAAGGCTTTTCTTGTATTACCTCGACGGTGAGCTTGTTGAATGCGAGTTTTCCGCCTTCGCGAAGTTCCAGCGCTGCGCGGAAGGTGGTTTCGTTCTTCTTGAATGGTTCGAGAACGGGTGTGAACTTGTTTTTGAGTAGGCCCTCGACTTCTTCGTCGCTGAATTTGCGCTGGTAGAACACTTGCGGGATGCCGTAGCCACATTGCGGGTTCATGCAGATGTAGGCCGCATGGGATGTTTCGGTGCCGTCCTGGTTTACTGTGCCACTGCGGAAGCGGAGCTGGTCACCACATACGGGGCAGGGAAGGTCCCTGTGTTGGAACTCGAATACGGTGCGGCCCTTGTCGGCCCCTTCGCCCCACTTGAGAGTGGCTGCGAATTCGGTGCCCTTCTTGCTCTTGAATTTCTGGATGAGCGGAGTGCGACCGTTTTTGAAAAGTTCTGCAATTTCTTTGGCAGTCAGTGTGTGGCCCGCAATGGTCTTGAATAATGTGAAGTTGCAAGGTTCGCCGGATTCCCCGGCCCCGGTGCAGAATATCGCATTCTTGTTCTCTTCAAGCAAGTTGCCGCACAGCGGGCACTTGTAATCCGTCTTTTGCCCGTGGAACTTGCCGTCGCCCTCGAAGGCGAAATTGATATTGAAATCTTTGTCGAGCGTAAGCTTGGCCGAGAATTCACTGCCTTTCTTGCTCTTGAAACCGGAAAGCGGGCCGACGGTTTCGCCGGCGAGGAGTGCCTTGACTTCGGAATGGGCGAGCATCTTGCCTGCCACGGTGTGCCCGAACCTGAATCCACATTCCGCATTGGGGCACACGTAGCCCCACGGGGCGGTGTCGAGCGCGCCACCGCACTTGGGGCAGTTTAACTTTTCGGTCGCGGTCTCGCGCTCGAACTGGCAGGCATAGCGGGCATGCAAGTCTGCAAAAAGTTGCTTGACATATTCCACGATGCCGTCGCGGAATTCGACGGGCGAAAGGGTGCCCTTTTCCACCTGCGAGAGCTTGTATTCCCATTCGCCGGTCATTTCGGGCGATTTGACCTTCTCGTCCATCAGGGCGATGACTTCGCGCCCGCGTTCTGTGCTGACCAGGTAATTCTTCTGCGCCTCAATAAAGCCGCGTTTCTTGAGCGTCTCGATGATGCCTGCCTGCGTGGCCGGCGTTCCGAGCCCGCGGTCCTTCATGGCTTCGGCGAGTTCCTCGTTCTCGATCTGCTTTCCCGCAGTCTTCATCGCGGCAAGGAGTGTCGCCTCGGTATAGTACTTGGGCTTGCTCTTCTTTTTCTTCTGCAGTTCCACGCTGTCGAACGGGGCGGTTTCGCCCACGCTCCATTCTGGGAACGCTTCGACCAGGTTCGTGATTTCGTCGCTGTCGCTTTTGCCCTCGGCGGCCTCGGCATCGCCGGAATCTCCCTTCTTTTTCGACGATTTCTTTTTTTCTTCTTTCACGAGCGCGCGGAATCCCAAGTCCTCGTTGCGCTTCAGTTTCAATCGGAAAATGTCCAAGGTCGGTGAGCCTGCCGAACCGCCTCCCTGCGCATTCAGGATGACTTCCATCTCGCTCCAAACGTACGGCTTCAGCCATGCCTGCACAAAGCGTTCTTTGGCCAGGTCGTAAATCTTCTGCTCCATTTCGGGCAGCCCGTTCGGGACTTCACCGGTGGGGATGATGGCGAAGTGGTCGGTCACCTTGCTCGAGTTGATGAACACGAAGTTCTCGCTTTCGTTGCGCATGACGCCCTTCTGTTCGGGGCTGGCGAGCCTCTGGGCGAGCGCGTAGGCTTCCTGCTTCATGGTGTCGGGCAGATACTGCGAGTCGGTACGCGGGTAGGTGAGGAGTTTCTTTTCGTAGAGGTTTTGCGCGCAGTCCAGCACCTGCTGGGCGCTGAACTTGAAACGCTTGTTGCCTTCCTTCTGCAGTTCCGTGAGGTCGAAGGGCTTTTGCGGGAACTGCTTCTTCTGTTGCGTGTCGATTTTCGCGATGGTCGCCGGTGTGGGCGGCTTGCAGCGCTCTACGACCGCGTTCGCTTCCGCTTCTTTCTCAAAGACGGCGACTTTATCTTCTAATAGGTATTGCGCCTGGTAGCCCTTCCAGGTTCCGACGACGCTGTAGTAGTACAGTTCCTTGAACTGTTCCACGATGGTGTCTCGCTCCACGACCAGGTTGAGTGTCGGGGTCTGAACGCGCCCTACCGAAATCATCTTCCCGCGGCCCGCCGTGAGAGTGTAGGCACGCGTCGCATTGAGGCCTACCATCCAGTCGGCACGTTGCCTAAGGCGTGCGGCATAGCTCAGGTTCACGCGCTGTGTGGCGTCTTCCAGGTTCTTCCACGCCTTGTCCAAATCCTTCGCCACATAGCTGTTCACCCACAGGCGCTTGATGGTCTTCTGCTTGAAAGCGGGCGTAAAATCGAGCACCAGGTCAAAAATCAGGTTACCTTCGCGGCCGGCATCCGCGCCGTTCACGAGCACGTCTGCCTGCTCCATCATCTGGCGCACCACCGCGAGCTGCTTTCGGGTGCTCTCGATTTCCATGAGGCGGAACTTTTCAGGCAAAAGCGGCAGGTTCGAAAGCCTCCAGCCTCCCTCGTAGCCGGGGTAGGCATCGAGCGGGGCGAGCGTTATCAGGTGGCCCACGCACCACGTGATGCAGTGGTTCTTGCCGATAAGGCAACCGTCGCCCTGCGTGAACTTCTCTCCCTCGATCCGCTCGAGCATCGGGCGGTAGTGCTGGTTGGCGACAGAGGGCTTTTCGGCGACGAGAAGAATCATGGTTGCCGAAAAGATATAAAATTGATGTGCGTCTAGGCCTGCTGTTTCCAGTGTTTTAGTTGCGAAAGGTGCGAGTCGAAGAACTTGCGTCTTTCTGCTTCCGGCATGTTTTCGGGGTTAGGCATGTGCGAAAGCAAAAAGTCCAGCAGTGTATTCTTGTCGGTGTAGGCGAACTTGCCGTCGGCATAGCACCACTTGCAGTAATCCTCGTTGAAGTTGCCGTCGACTTCGCGGCTAATCATCGCATCGTCACCGAGAGGCATGCCGCAACATTGGCAAAAGAGCTGGCGCGGCGCGCCGAGCAACGTATTGATGGAAACATTGAATTCCTTCGAGAGCACCTTGAGCATTTCGGTGTTCGGCTGAGTCTCGCCGGTTTCCCAGCGGCTCACGGCCTGCCTGGTCACGTGAATGCGTTCTGCCATCTGGTCTTGCGTGAGGTTGTGCTTTTCGCGGATGTTCTTCAAAATCTCTTGGGTCGTCATGAAATCTCCTTTGTTCGATTACGAAGTCAAATATACCTACGGTCTGGCGCAAATGCAAGAAACAGGCTGTTGCGTTGTGTAAAAGATAAACTAGTCTTTTGATGGGACTTGAGGTTGCCGAGATTCCTCCCGACCTGGATATGCTTGAAACCGACAATATTGATTGCCCGCATAAGGGGGAGAAGTTCGCGTAGAATTCGCTTGTTGTTGCCGCTTTCCAGTATCAGGACAATCCAGTCGCTATCGGGATAGTCGCTGATCCGTCTACGCGCCATGGCCAGGTCCTTGGCGATTAAATTGAACGGGGTCAACGGCTTGATTTCTGCGTGTGGAAAGTCCCGGTTGCGGATAGTTTCCAGTGAATTCGGAGGTCGCTCTCCCGAAAATCCGTCGCCGGTCATTGCGATGAACGTTCCGGTGGAATCGGTGATGTAGGCTTTGCTGGAATCGGAATGTAGCGCCCATATCTTTTTGCCGGGGTCGTCTTCCGCTTCCTTCTGGATGGCGACGTATAGGACTTCCGGTTTTCTCTTTTGATAATCTTCTGATGAGGGATTGATGAGTTCCGTCAAAACGGTGTAATAGGTGTTCGGCTGGAACCCGCGCCGTGCTCCAATCACGAAATAGCTGTCGGTGACGGCGACGGCCAAATTCAGTAGGGAATGATCGTCTGCTTCAAAAGGAACAGGTATGTCTTCAAACAAGCCGTCATCGCTAGCGTTCGACTCTTCCTTCGGTGCTGAGCACGCTCCCGCAAGAATGCCAATGATTGCAAAAAGAAAAAATTTTTTCATACAGCATTTTCAAAGATAATAAAACGGATAGTCGTTGCTTCGGTCTTTTTTTATGCGGCGGGGAACACCGTGAGAACAAATTTTCGTGTAAAGTAAGATTTTACAACCGCTTTGCCAAAAAAAATGCTAAAATTATATTTGTAAGCGTGAGGACCTCGGGTCAAGCGCCTACGAAATTAGCCCCTGTCACCCCGGCAGGGGCTTTTTCTATACATTCCGGCGTTGTTCCTGCGTCTTTTTACACCTGTAAACGTTTTTCCTCACAAAAACACCCCGAGTCAGGCCTTAAAAGTCTATTTTTTAGAAAACCGCGCAAATGCGCAAAGGGATTGAAAATGATCGACGTGAAGGGCAAGTGGACCTTGATTACCGGCGGCTGCCGTGGGGTAGGCCGTCTCACCGCCATCGAAATGGCGAAACTCGGTGCGAACATCATCTTGCAGGGGCGCGACAAGGCGCATGCCGAACCCGTGATGGAAGAACTCAAGAAGTACGGCGTCGAGGTGCGTGCCGTGGGCTGCAACCTCGAAAGCGAAGCCGAAATCGATGCCGCCCTCGCAGAAATCGACAGCTGGGGCGTGCAGGTGGACCTCGTGTTCAACAACGCGGGCCTCATGAGCCACTACTTCACCGACTATCTCACCAACACGATGGACGATTTCCACCACGCGATGGCCGTGAACTTCTTCGCCCCGATCAAGATTGCCTACCACTTCTTGCCGGGCATGATCAAGCGCGGTTTTGGCCGCATGCAGCTCACCACGAGCGGTATCGCGAACGAACCGGAACTCATGGGTTACGCCTGCGCGAAGGCCGCCCTCACCAAGTTCGTGAAGGATTTCGCTTGCAAACTCAACGGCACCGACGTGATGATGAACGTGATGGACCCGGGCTGGCTCCGCACGGACCTTGGCGGCCCGAACGCCCCCAACGCTCCCGAAACCGTTATCCCGGGCTCGATGGTCTCCGTGATGCTCGACGACAAGAAGAGCGGCCGCTGGTTCAGCGCCCAGGAATTCACCGGCATGACCCTCGCCGACGCCGTCGAGAAGGGCAAGTCGGTAGAAGCCTAGTTGCTCAGGCCTTCCGAAGCAGTCTTGAAAGAAGGGGGTGCAGAATTGCATTCCCTTTTTCGCATAGTATCCCGAGCCCTTTCCAGAACAGGTCAACAAGCGTGCCTGCAACAAACGAAAGCGCAATCAGCAAAATAAGCGAGAGAATCGCATACCTCGGGGTCGTGACCACTTTGGACATAATCCCGAAATAGTAACAGAAGAACGTGTGGATAAGCCACATGTTGGTGCTCTGTCTGCCGAGTTGCACAAGCCCGCTACGGAGCACTCGGACCCGGTTTACGATGTCGATGGTCGCTACCGTCAACGCGGGGATAAAGAAAATATCGAACTTGTCGCCAATTTCGCTCTGGCGCAGGAATATCACCGCCATCCATATGCCGATGTCTGCAATGGGGTTCAACAGGCCGTTCTTTTTCATGGAATCGTTCAGGCGGTCGAGAATCCCGTTCCTTGCGACGATTGCGCCCATCCAGAAGCAGGCGGCGTAGGGAGCCGTCTGGCAGAAGAACTTGATGTAGAGCATGTTCCTGCCGAGCACGCCCAGCGTCTCGTTCTTGATGACGCCCGGGAAAATGTTCGTCATGAGGATGGTGACGACGATGGCGAGGAATATGTTCACCCGCATGGAGAACTTGTCGATGATGGCGCGGATGAGGGGGAAGGTCATGAGCGCGAAGGCGTAGCTGATGAGGAACCACCATTCCCTGTTGTAGGTCGAGGTGAACCCGAGGAAGTTCGAGACGAGTTCCTTCAGCGTAAAATTGGAGAACCTCGTGTAGATAAAGGCATCTTGGCAGTAGGCCGCCTGTGTGGAGAAGAAGATGAACCCGATGGGGATGAAAATCAGGAAAACCTTCCAGTACGCGAAGTAGAGTTTCTTGAGTTTCCCAACCAGGTCGAACTTTTTGCCGAATTGGCTCAGGTAGGTGCCGTACCCGCCGAAAAAGAAGAACATCGGTACGCAAATCTTGCCGAAGAACCCGAAGTAGATGGTGGAGGGAATCCCGAAAATCGTGAACAGGTATTCGAGGGGCTCGCCCGCCGTGCGGGTACCGAAACACCACAGGTGGTGCATCAGCATGAGCGTGATGGCGACGGCCTTCATTATGCGGGTGTCGTCAACGGTCAGGAACTTGTCGGTCTGGATGGGTTCGTTTGTCATAGGGTAAAAACGCGCGATTGTCCGATATTTTTATGCAATAATAGGAATTATGGCGCACTTTGACATATGCTTGATCCCAAATGGCACATATTGACTATATTTCGGTACATGAACAACAACTCTTCTCGTACAAAACTTCGCGATGAAGTTTATACCCAAATGATGGTGGCGCAGGCCCGTCTAAGTAAAGACCAGAATACGCAGATGGGTGCGGTACTCGTGAGTGCCGACGGTCGCGTGATTAGTACCGGCTACAACGGTGCCCCGGCGGGTTTTGACGACGAAACCGTCCCGTACACCCGCGAAAAGCAGAAACTCGCTTACGATTTGCTCGACGCCGATACGGGTGAACTCCTGAGCCACCACGAGTTCGAGGCGAACAAGTACCCCTTCATGGTGCATGCCGAAATCAACGCGCTCCACTATGCACGTGGCAAGGTGCCTGCGGGTTCCAAGCTTTACGTGATCGGGTTCCCGTGCGAACGCTGCGCCCTGGACGTAAGCCTTTCGGGTGTTTCTGAGGTGTTCGTGACCAAGGACGATTACGACCCGAAATCGACCCTCAACAACAGCCGCGATACCGCCTACTACATGTTCGCGCAGGCGCATATCGTGGTGACGCTTTGCGGCAAGCGCATCCGCCCGGTGGTCTCGAAACCCGCGAAGTAGCACCTGGCGAAGGTTTGTCTATGCGCCTGTTCAAGAGTCGTCCCGCTTGGCTTTTGTTTGCGTGCGTCCTGGCTGCGTGCAATCTGCTTGCATGTAGCGACTCTGCGAGTGTATTGGACAATCCCGATGCCTCCACGGTTCCGCAATCATCTTCGGCGAAATCTTCTTCATCGGCCCTGGGGCGATTTGACCCCTATTACGGCGCGGATTCCGCTTCGGGCGAGCCTGTCGATACCGCGGGCATTGTCGCCCTAGAACTGGGGCTTTGTTCGGCCGACCGCAAAAACGAAATCGGGCGCACTACATTTTGCGGTTCGACATGCTATGTGATTTGCGATTCTTCACAGTGGCGTTATGCCACGATGGACGAACGCGATGTAGACGGGTTCCCCGAGGATGCCCCCGAAGGTTCCATACGCAAAGGAAACCTGCTGAGCCTTGACCGTGTCTACGTTTTCGAGGATGGCAGGTGGCGCCCGCTGACATTCGTGGAAAAAAAACTCGGCTATTGCGATAGCTCTATTTACGACAAGATAGATAGCGTTCGCGGGTCGTACTACTACTGTATGGCGCCTGATGGCGACGGGCGCGCGGAGTGGGCCGAAATTCCCGCTGTGCAGGCGGACTACCTCCTGTTGCCGGATAGCGCCGAAGAGGATGACCTTTCTTATGGCTCGCGCTCGGGCAGGTATTTCCTGTACAGGCTGGGCAAATGGCACATGGCGGTCATCGAGGATGTTGTCGGGTATTGCTACGACAGGCGCGAGGGGCTGGTCGCCAAGTTCGCAAGCGGTTACGTTGTCTGCAGGTCCGATATCTGGATGCCCGCCCTCCGTGAAGATATCCTGGGCCCTTGCAATGCGGAGAGCGAAGGGAACGTGAGGCGCGTGCGTGCCTTCGAGTTTGCGTGCGAATCGGGAAGCTGGATTCCGGTCAATCTCCATTCGCATGAGGTGGATTCCGCGTTCTACTGGGATGCCTCCGTCGACGACCTGGGGCGAGTGCGGCTTGATTCCGCGACTGCAACCGCGGGATATTTTTACGAATACACGGACCTTGCCTTTAGCGGGAATTCCTCCGTCGAGTACCCGTCGAGCGTGAATACGATGGGATCCGCGTTGCGGCTTGCCCCGCTGGTAGCGGAGTATGGCGCGATTCCCTTGGAGGTCAAGATGGGGGATTGCTACTCCAGGCCTTATGCCGGGCTCGGATTCAACCTCTGGAATTCCAGGGTGTGGAGCGATTCTTCGGAGGGTGTGGACATCCGCCGATGGGAGGGCTTGTGCATTGCCTACGAGTCCGAGGCGCCGCTGACGCTTGCGATTGCGCCCGAGGGAGGCTTTGTGCTCGAGGGGGGCAATTTCCACAAGGTGCGGCTGGAAGCGCGGAAACAGGCGGGCATGATAAATATCCCGTTCGAGAGTTTTGTGCAGGACTCCGGCTATGGCTACCCGGAAAGCCTCGAAACCGTGCTTTCTTCTGCGGCGTCGATTCTTTTCTATGTAGAGGGCGAACCCGAAAAGAAATACGGGTTTGCGGTCCACGCGATTGGAAGCCTTCATGAATGCTCCCGCTGGTCTGAAGCCGGGAAGAAATAGCGGGCCTGTCGGGATTCTAGAAAAAAAAAACTGCTTTTTTGTGCATTATGTCTTTAAATGACACATTTTGTCGCTTGTATTTGTTATATTAGTGCACATGGTAGCACTAAACAAATCGAAGGCAAAAAAAGAAGTTGAGTTCCTCTGCACGGAATGCGGCAACACCACGCCCAAGTGGGTGGGCAAGTGCCCGTTCTGCGGGGCGTGGAACACGCTCAAGGAACATGCGGTAGAACCTGCAATAGAGGGGCCACGTGCATCCCGCGGGCTCGGAGGGCCGGTCCACCAGGTAGTGACGCTCAAGGATGTCGCGACTGAAGACACGCGGCGGCTGAGCACCGCCAATACCGAATTTGACCGCGTGCTGGGTGGCGGGCTTGCGCCAGGTTCCCTGGTGCTCATCGGTGGCGATCCCGGTATCGGCAAGTCCACACTGGTTCTTACGACTCTCGCCACGATGACAGCCGCCGGCGTCAAGTGCCTGTATGTGTCGGGCGAGGAGAGCGCCTGCCAGGTAAAACTCCGCAGTGAGCGCCTGAACGTCTCGGGCAGTGATATGCTCCTGCTTTGTGAAACGAGCCTGGAAAAAATTGTCCAGCAGGCGCAGGAAATCAAACCGCAGGTGCTGGTCATCGATTCCATCCAGACGGTCTACAAGGCCGATCTCTCGGGTACGCCCGGGAGCGCCACGCAACTGCGGGAATGCGCACTCGACCTCATGGTATTTGCGAAGAATACGGGGTGCATCACCATCCTTATCGGGCATGTCACGAAGGATGGCCAGATTGCGGGCCCGCGCATTCTCGAACACATGGTCGATACCGTCGTGTATTTTGAGGGCGACCGCAATCACCAGTACCGCCTGCTGCGCACTATCAAGAACCGCTTCGGCGCGACCGACGAGATTGGCGTATTCGAGATGACGAGCCACGGGCTTATGCCGGTGGAAAACCCGAGCAAGGTATTTCTGCAAGAAAACACGCCGCCTACGCCGGGGAGCGTGGTGTGCTGTGCGCTCGAGGGCTCCCGGGCGATGCTCTTCGAGACGCAGGCGCTCGTGAACCAGACGGGGTTTGCCGTGCCCCAGCGCGTTGCCGCCGGCATCGACCCCAAGCGCCTCACGATTATCCTTGCCCTGCTGGAAAAGTTCGGTGGGGTGAGTATCGGTGCCTCCGATGTGTTTGCAAGCATTGCCGGCGGCATTAAGGTATCCGATGCGTCGTCGGACCTCGCGCTTGCCCTTGCCATCGCGAGCAATCACCTGGGAATCCCGCTTTCCCGCCAGACCATCGCGGTGGGCGAGCTCGGTCTGTCGGGCGAGGTCCGGAGCGTGTCGCTTCTGGACCAGCGTCTCAAAGAGGCGCGTCGCCTCGGCATGGTCGAGGCGATAGTGCCGGCGCGCGGCCGTTTGCCCGAGGTTCTTGACGGGATGAAGGTCGTGCGCGTCCACAACCTCTCCGAAGTCATCTCCTGGCTCATGGACAAGAAGTAAGTAACAGGCGGGTGTCGCGAACGTCGCACCCGTAAGACGAAAACCTGCCAAACAAAAAGCCCCGCTTCCGCGGGGCCTTTAAATTCCATAAAGGGTTTAGCGACTATTCGTCGTCGTCAGACCTTCTTTTCTTTTTCTTTTTCTTCTTCGGCATGGCGTCGTCAGCCACGGAGGACTTCTTGTTGCCCTGCACCACGACTTCGGCTGCCTTTTCGCCCGGTTTGGTGAAGCCGTACTGGCGCGGTTCGAAACCGGCGGGGAACTTGGTGCGGCTATCGTAGATCACCTTCTTGGCGGTCAACTTCTCGATCTTGGCATCGCTCAGGTCGGCGCCGG
>JAEEGJ010028054.1_pt1 | contig 11238 bp, 10 predicted proteins | sample 8958761 | NCBI WGS metagenome assembly JAEEGJ01 (sample SAMN16246546, study PRJNA631951) | gut metagenome | biome: gut microbiome; feature: rumen; material: RS-attached | host: Bos | place: Iran: Karaj | collected 2018-10
CATTCCCAATCCTATATTCACCTTGTCTGACACCATCGGAACCGCCAAGCCCAAACTCCTTGCGATTGCCGACAGCTATTTCGTCGCTTTCGAAAGAACCCGCTTCCTCGATGCCTTCAACTCTTGGGATTATTGGAAATACAATGAATACGACATTTCTTCCAATCCCAAATACAATTGGAAAAAAATCGAGTACTTGCCCGAGGCCTATCAGATTCTGGAAGATGCCGACATCGTGATGGCCATCTCCACTGCACCGATGCTTTACGACTATTTGTTCGGGTTTACCACAACAGCCTTCAACCTTTTCGCACACGGACAGCCTTGCGACGAAAACAAAATTGAGATGATGATGAAAACCATCCGCAATAATCCTGAATGGTATGATGCTGTGATCAAGCAAGCCAAGGAACGTGGCCTTACAACGGAAGAAAACCTCCGCCTTAATGCCATCTATGTCATTCAATCGAAAGAAAACAACTCATGAGCGGCAATAAATACCATATCATCCAGTTCGTTATCATTATGGTAGTGCTTACCGCTTCCCTATTGCAAGGCTTTACGGGTGTCGTGAAAATGAGGCCTTTGAGTCCTTACGTCGACCATATTGAGGTCGTAAAGCAAGACTTGAGCTTCAAGACTTATCTTGACGGCTCTTATCAAGATTATCTTGCCCAATCCGCGAGAAAAAAAACAGGATTTAGGGAATTCTTCAGCCGCTGCTATAACCAAGTGGCTTTCACTTTTTTCGGAAAAAGTGCCAATAAGAATATTTATAAAGGCTCTAATCATGAATTATATCTGATTGCCAACCTTAACGACATCACTGGAAAACTGCTTTTGGAACGATACGGAAGTATTGAAAACGCGAAAGCTGATGCCCAGAAAAATGTCGAGGAAACTCTGACATTGATAGACACCCTGCGTCAACATGGCACAGATTTCCTATTTGTTTTTTGTCCTACCAAGACAGCGGTCTATCCAGAAAATATGCCCAAACCATTCAAAGAAAACATATCCGACTTCTGTTTGGCAGATTATTACATACAGTTATTCAAGAAAAACGACATTCCCCACATTGATTTCTACAACTATTTCAAGTCGATTAGAGGCACCTTCCCCTATCCACTTTATACACGTACTGGCTCCCATTGGGCAGAATGCACCATACCCATTGTAGCCGACTCAATTCTACGAAAGATAGAAGCCATTTCGAACTACCGACTCCCTACCATCAACTATATCGCCCCCAACCTCAGCTCTCATTACTCAGAACATGACAACGAACTTGAAAACCATCTTGACCTGCTCTTTCCCTTGCGTAAGCCCAAAGTACCCCAGCCCATTTTTGCCTTACAAGACACCTTAGGAAAAGACAAGCCCAATCTACTTGCTATCGGCGATGGTTACTTTGTCTTATTCGAAAAGACCTGTTTCCTTGATGCTTTCAAATCCTGGAATTACTGGAAATACAACGATGTGGTCATATCATCCAACTCACAGTACAACTGGAAAAAAGTGAAGTTTCTGCCTGAAGCCTATCAAACATTGGAAGATGCCGACATCGTAATGGCCGTTTTCACGTCAAATTACCTGTTCGACTATATGTGCGGCTTTACGAATACCGCCCAGGAACTCTTCCAAAAAGGCATCACAAGCGACCAAGAAACCATTGAAACAATCATCCAACGCATCAAAGACAATCCTGAATGGATGCAAGCCATTGAACAACAAGCCAAGGAACGCGGCATCTCCATAGATGAAAATCTGCATAAGAATGCCGAATACATCCTGCTGACCGAAAAAACAAGAGAATAATCAAACAAGAATTAAACAAACATTTAAATATCATGGTATTCAGTAGTAACATTTTCCTTTTCTTCTTTCTGCCTATCTTCCTGATCGTATATTTCGTGACACCGCAGAAGTTCAGAAACTACACCTTATTGCTATTCTCACTTGTCTTCTACGCTTACGGTGCCCCCGACTTTGTCTTCCTACTTGTTGGAGAGTGCATCGTCAACTATTTCATAGTGCGAGGTATGGCCAAATCCGAGAAGACAAGCACGAAGAAACTGCTTTGTGCCCTTTCCACCATTATGGCTTTGGGACTTTTGCTTTATTTTAAATACGCCAACTTCTTTATGGAGAACCTCAATGCCATATTAGGTTGGATGCATCACGAGCCAGTGGAATGGATGAAAGTTGCATTGCCCATAGGTATCTCGTTCTTCACCTTCCAAAGCATCACCTACACTATAGACGTGTATCGTGGCACAACGCCGCCGAGCCAAAAGCTGACAGACTATGTGCTATATATTATGATGTTCCCTCAGCTCATCGCAGGTCCCATCGTCAACTACAATAGCGTTGCCGCACAATTAGTGCACCGTACCAGCACTATGGAAGACCGTGTGGTAGGTTTCTATCGTTTTATCATCGGTTTAGGCAAGAAAGTGCTTATTGCCAACACTTTGGCTGCCTATGCCGACCAAGTCTTCGCCATGAACTACGCCACCTTGGCCACAGGAACAGCTTGGATTGGTATTCTCTCTTACACCTTCCAAATCTACTTCGACTTCTCAGGTTACAGCGATATGGCCATTGGTCTTGGCAAGATGATGGGCTTCCGCTTTCCTGAGAACTTCAATGACCCATACACTAGCCGAAGTGTCACCGAATTCTGGAAACGCTGGCATATGACTTTGGGCAATTTCATTATGAACTACCTTTACATTCCCTTAGGCGGTAACCGCAAAGGTAAAGGCCGGATGTACCTCAACCTCTGGCTCTGTTTCCTCCTGTCAGGACTTTGGCACGGTGCCAGTTGGAACTTTGTCCTTTGGGGTGCCTTCCACGGACTTTTCATCTGCGCTGACAAGCTCTTCTTGAAAGACTTGCTAAAGAAAGCTGGTAAATGGCCTGCTGTCATCCTCACTTTCTTCGTCGTCAATATGGGCTGGGTGTTGTTTAGGGTAGACACAGCAGCCGATGCAGGAGGATTCTATCGTGCCTTGTTCGCCTTCAAAGGCGGAGAGACCGTCCTTTCCGATGCCATGTTCTGGTTCACTTTCGGTTTGGCCATACTATTCTCATTCCTCACATTGTTTAAGGGAGGGCAAAAGCTCCAAGACAAAATCTTCGCAGATTCTTATTCCAAGGGGCTCTCCTGGACGATGTTCGCCATCTGTTTGGTGCTTCTCATCCTTTCTGCCGGTTCGCTTTGCGTCTCCGATTTCAATCCATTCATCTATTTCAGATTCTAGGATATGAAAAAGAATTCAAGTTTCCTCATACAATTCATTTGTTTTGCGTTAGTCTTTGCCACAATTATGATGCAGAGTTTCACGCATTCAGTGAAGATGAAACCTCTGAACGGATTTGACCAAAATGAAGAGCAACCTGTAGAGCTGTCATTTAAGACCTATTACGACGGCACTTATCAAAACCATCTGACCGAGCACGCCAAGCGCAACACAGGCTTTCGCGAGTTTTTCATCCGCAACTATAACCAAGTGACCTACTCCTGCTTTGGCAAAATCACCAACATCAACATTGTGAAAGGTCATCATCAAGAGTTGTATTTGAAGATGTATCTCGACGAAGCCACAGGAAAGACCCTTCTGCTCCATCATCCCGATGTGGAAGCCGCTAAATCTGAAGCAAGAAAAAACGTGCAAGAAACTTTGAAACTCATCGATACGCTTCGACAGCACGGCAGCAATTTCCTCTTCGTATTCGCACCCACCAAGCCTGCAGTTTACCCTGAGTATATGCCTCGACGCTACCAACAACTATTGTCTGATTTCTCGTTAGAAGAATACTATATTGAACTCTTCAAGGAAAACAACATCCCGCATATTGACTTTTATAATTACTTCAAGACTATTAAAGATAAGGTTGCTTATCCTTTATATCCACGCACTGGAACCCATTGGTCAGAATCAACCATACCCTACGTGGCTGACTCCATCCTGAAAAAGCTGACTGAAGTCGCTGGCTACAAATTGCCTTCCGTCAATTACCTAAAGGAGAACCTTACCACAGACTATTCCGTACAAGACGGCGAGTTGGAGGCCTCTATGAATCTACTGTTTCCCTTGAACAAGCCTGCCATCCCACGACCCATCTTCGAGCTGACTGACACCACCAATACAGACAAGCCCAATTTACTCGTTGTCGCCGACAGTTACTTTGTCCAACTCAGAAACTCGCCATTTGTTGAAGCCTTCAACCATTGGGATTATTGGGCTTACAACCGCGACATTCAGTCGTCAAGAGAGCAATACAACTGGAAGCAATTGGATATGATATTTGGTGCCGACGAAGTGCTTGAAGAAGCCAATATCGTGATGGCCGTCTTCACCGCGCCAATGTTATATGACTTTATGTTTGGCTTTACCCAAACAGCACAAAACCTATTTCAAAAAGGTATCATCAGTGATGAAGCAGGCCTAAAAGCCGCTATTGAACTCATCAAGGAAAACCCAAAATGGATGAATGCCATCGAAGAACAAGCCATACAAAGAGGTATCACAACAGAAGAAAACCTCGTTATCAATGCACAGTATGTGCTTGATGAAAGGTTTCGCAAAAACAATCAACAGAATCCATAAACTGGAAAAGTCAGTGTAATGCCAAAGATTAAACTGTTTTTGAGAAAGTGCTTTCAAGTGGACGAAACATACACACTTTTTTATTCATAACCTTTGAATGAACTCATCCCTTGATATTACTGAACTTCCTGAAGATTTCAACCTAATTTTTGTCCATATACCACTTTTCCCCATTCAGGTCTTTGGACATAGATGCCATATTTGCCCATGATGCGCACAGCTTTTTTGATGTACCTTGTGTTGGGGTCGCTGTATAAGGCCATAACAAGGATGGTCATCAAAAGGATTAGGGTTTTTCGCATGATTCAACAATTTGTCGACAAAAGTACAGCATAAGCCTTGTTCCCACAAGTTTTTGGGATATTTGCGAAAGAATTCTATCTTTGCAGTGTAAAACAAGATGCTGCATGAAAAAAGAAACCTACGAAGCACAGAAAGCCTTTGCTGGCGAGAAAAAACCTTCCATGCTCCGTCGCTGTGTTGGGCATGACTATACAGGCCGTCAGATTTACATGATTACGATGGTGACTGAGGGACGTCGTGCTCTATTTGGGCATGTTATAGGTAAAAGCGATGCTCCTGAAGGCAGCCCAGACGAGCCACGCATCGAGCTTTCAGTGTTAGGCCAACGTGTTGCAGACGAGTGGTGGGCGGCATCATTGCACCACCCCGAGGTGGAGGTCATCGCTCTACAAATGATGCCCGATCACTTGCACGGCATCCTCTTTGTAAGGGAAAAGATGGAAAAACCGCTTGGCATGGCACTGCGCGGGTTTAAACAAAGCTGCAACAAGCATTACCGTGAGTTGGTGCTGGGGGTACCACCAGTCCCGTCTGTTGCGTTGGCAACGCAACAACCCCAACCCACGCTCCACAAAGACCGACGAGGCGAAGACCGCTCTCATGGCATGCTCTTTGCCCGTGGCTACAATGACAAGCTCCTGCTGCGAGCAGGGCAACTTGAAATATGGCTCCGCTATTTGGCCGACACCCCCCGTCGCTTGCTTATGAAACGCGAACACCCCAACTTATTCCGGGTTCAACGAAACCTAACGATAGCTGGAGTTTCATTCTCTGCCATCGGTAACTGTTTCCTGCTCAGCCGCCCCGTGCGTTTATTTGTACAATGTTCTCGTCGTCTAACTGAAGCAGAAATACAAGCAAAAGTAAAGGAATACCTAACAGCTGCCAGACAAGGCGCAGTGCTTGTTTCTCCCGCTATCTCTCCTGGTGAGAAAGCAGTGATGAGGGCAGCCTTTAACGAGGGCTTGCCTCTGATTTACTTACAGGAAAACGGCCTTACCGAACTCGCTAAGCCAAGCGGAACCCGTATGGAGGCATGCGCACGAGGCCAACTACTCATCCTTTCCCCATGGGAACACCACAACGAACAGATAACCATCAGCAGAAACCAATGCCTCGTGCTCAACGATTTGGCACGACAAATTTGCGAGAATGATTAGTGCCCGTTTTCCGTTCTGATCAAATGCCCCTCTTGAACAGCAGCAAAGGTCGCAACAACGGCTATAATGATTATCGGAACAATCGATTCCAAAAATACCGTCAAAGGAACTCCAACAAAAAGCAGAACTCCCGTCACTTTATTTGCAATGGTGTGAGGAAAGATGCATTTCTTGTACATCACCAACGCAGAGATTTGATTGATGATTTTGATGGCGACAATCACTCCGCCCCAGATCCACAGCCATTTTGGAAATGCCAAAGCAGGTATCAATTTAAAGCAGCAACATATCACGAAGGCCAAATCTGCTAAACTATCCAGTATTGCACCTGTTTTGTTTTCGCATCCGAGTTTTCGGGCAAGATACCCATCAGCCATATCGCTTAGGCCACAGACGAAATAAATGGCCCAGAAAGCACAACTCTCGACTCCGAAAAATAGAAGGCAAACGGCCCCTAAAAATCGAAGTGCCGATATAGCATTTGGCAGAGATTTCATCAACAAGCCTTACTCTAACACAAAGCTCCTCGGATAGAAGTCGCTGTAGAAACGGCCATCGGTGGCGGTGAATTTCAGCACGCAATAGTTTGGGTCGGTGACGCCACCTGGGTAATATTCCGTGTCGCCATCGCGCCAAATCATCTCCTTGCTTTGGGCATCGGTCAGCACCTCCATAGTGCCGCGCAACATCATACCCTTGAAGCCTTCGGCATCGCAGAAATAGATGCTGGCCTTGGGGTTGGCCTTATAGTGAGCCACGCGCAGCGAGAAGGTATTCGTAGTGAAATAGAACACCTTGATGCCTTCACGCACTCGAGGTGACAGCATGGCCTTGGTGCAAGGGAAGCCCTCCTCATCGACCGATGATATCATGGTGATAGGCAGCGTGTCGGCCATCTTGGCGATAAGCTCTTTAACGCCCTTCAAGGCAGGGTTTTCTGGAGTGTCATCATCTATCGACAATTCCTTATGCCAGCGTTTCAGGTGCGGGAAGTACATCTTCATCTGGACGATGTATTCTTCCTTTGTGATGGGCTGAGGCAGTCCTTTGTTTACCTCGTCCACAAACTGGGCACAATGCTCTATCATCTCATCCATCGTGCAGTCTTGGGTGAACTTGCCATCCTTGTAGCAATAGATGCAATAATCCTCATTTTTGCTTCCATCGGCATTGGTGCCGAGGATTTCGTTGGTGAGCGGCATTCCGCAGCTCTGACAAAACTTTTGTTCCATAGCTAAACTGTTTTACAGCGTATCATGACAGACATTCGAACCGCCAGAAGAGGTGCAGTCACCCGTGAAGGCATTACCCGTGAAATGCAGGTCGCTGGCACCAGATAGGTTGACCTTGATGGTGCCGTCGCAGTGGATGTAGATATTACTGGCGCCTGACAATGTGCCTTCGCATTGGTCGCAGGCAAAGCCGTATCTTATCCCGTTGACGGTTTTCTTGATGTCGCTGGCACCTGACAAATTAATCTTGAGCATATCGACTTGTCCCTCAAAGGTAGTCTCCGAGGCGCCGCTCATTTCAAGGTCGAGGTCAAGAGCCTCCACATAACCCTTGATTTTGGAACTGCCTGTCAAATCCATCTCGATTTCATCGGCCAGGATGTCACCAAAGAAATCGGAGGCACCCGACATGTCAATGTCAACTTCATCGGCATCGATGTTGCAATAAAAATCAGATGCACCCGACAACTCGACCTCAACCTTATTGCCTTCAAGGCCATATTCCGAATGGAACTCCGAGGCTCCCGACAAGTCAACGCTTGTCAAGTTAGCGTTATAAGGAAGAATTACCGTCATATCCGTTCCACGGTTGGAATGCCAACCTTTGAGATAGATTTTCAAGGTGTTCTCAACGGTTTCCACCACCACATTCGGCATGATATTCTCACCAGCAGTAACCGTGACTTGTGTAGCCACATCGCTGACGGTGATATCAAATGCATCTTCCACTTCAAGTTCGGTGTAGGTACCCGAAATGCTGAAATCCTTGGAGATAGGCTCACCAGCAAATTTGGAACAACCGCAAAATGCAAACAAAACAACGACTGATAGAATTGCCAAATACTTTTTCATTTTAATATGGCCGCTGTTATATACCATCGGGGCATCGGTTCTAATACGATTTTCTTGTTTTTACCTAAACGGCTGCAAAAATATATTATTATCCATTCCGAAACAAAAACTATATATGGACAATTATATAGACATTGCAACATTTTGTTTTCAAAACGCATTGGATTTGCATGGGATTTGCCTATTTTTGCGGCGGATAATAACGGAACGGTTGTTTTATTATGGCACGACCAACAAGCATAACGAAAGAAATAATACTCGCTGGTGCTATTGACATAGTGAGAAAAGGCGGCACTTCCGCACTTACAGCCAGAAGTCTTTCTTCGGCCTTGGGCTGCGGCATCAATGCCATTTTCTCGAAATTTGGCTCTATGGAAGGAGTTCTGGAAGCCGTCCAAACAGAAGCCCGCAGCTTGTTCAAGGAACGTGTAGGCGCAGGCTTTTCCTTGAACCCACCTTTCAAGGGGATGGGGTTGGCCTTCCTATGGTTTGCGATTGACGAGCCTCAACTCTTCAAACTGGTAATGGACGACAAGGCTTCGGCAACCTCTTTCGAGGATTACATCGACACACAAGTGGGCTTTAAACAGGAATCGATTGCCGCCATCAGCCAGTCTTTCGGCTTGCAGGGGAAAGATGCTGAAATGCTTTATTATCAACTGATGCTTGTCGGTATCGGGCTGGCCCACACCTGCGTGGAAGGCGGTGCGGCACTCAACATCCCCCAAGTGTCCGAAATCTTCGGCAAGAATGTGAGGGCATTTCTGATGGTCATTCGCGCCGGCAATGATGATCGCGAATCGTTTATGCCTCAAGAAGGCACTGGACCCGAAGGCGACGTTGAATCCTATCTCTTGATCCATTCACTGGCTGGCCAAAACCACCTGTTGCAAGAACTTCACGCTGCGCCTCGTTATATCCAGGACAATGAATGGGTCGAAATGGAACGCGTGTTCCGTAACGGTTTCTCCCTCACGCCGGAATCGCTTCGTGAGAAGCACCCCAACCTCACCCGTGGCGATGTCCGCCTGATCATGCTTTCCCGACTTCAGTTTTCTGTGACCGAGCAAGCCCTTCTTTTGGGCATTTCGCCTGCCTCAGTCACCAAGGCACGGCAAAGGCTTAAGGCCAAGTTGGGAGGGTGACAAACTGTTCTCCAACCTACGATTTCATTCTTTCTTGCGCATCTTTACCAGCACCAGTGCCTTTGTATTTGCTGCGCGTCGAGTTCAAGCGATAATACACCGAGACCTGGAACTTGTGCGTCGAGAAAACATTGTTCTGCTGGATTTGGTAGTAGCCCATGTCGCTGTATTCGTTCATTCCACTGCGTTGCAGGATGTCGAGCACGGCTGCTCGGATGGTGAGCGATTTGTCTTTCAGGAAGCTCTTCTGCACGACAACGCCAAGGTTCATGTAGTTGTAATCGTTGTAGAAATTCAGCTGATGGCCGTGCGAGCGGAACATGAAGTTGATGTCAATTTTCCAATCGTGCTTGAAACTGAAGGTGTTGAAAGCATTGAAGGTAAAGACAGGCTTGTCAAAATAGACCCTTCGTGAACCTTCAGGAATATGGATGTCTTCGAGGTCGAGCCAAAGGTCTTGTTTCTCCACGCCTGCGGTGGCGTTGAGCGACCAAATGCCCGCTTTTGGAGTAGCCGAAATAAAGGCTCCGATGGTGTTGACAGGCTTGTCGAGGTTGATGTGTTTGATGAGCGCGGCATCGCCATCGGTGAGGTAGGCCCACTGTGTGATGGGGTTCTTGCAATGTCCGTAGGAAGCCGTAAACGCGAGCCATTTGTAGCCCACATTCAGCGTAAGGTCTTGAATACGCTCGTTAAGCAGTTGCGAGTTGCCCGCCTGCATCGAATAGCGGCTGATGTAGGTGACGGCGTCGTTCATCGCGAAGAAACTCGGACGGTTGGTCTTGATGCCGTACGACAGGCCCATCTCCACATTGCCCAAAGCAACAGAATAGGAAGCCGTCGGGAAGAACTCATCCTGCGGGCGATAGAGGAAGTCGCTGTTGGTCACATCTCTATAGTCCAAAAGCGTGTGTTCGTACCGCATTCCCACACTGGCTTGTCCCCACTTCCCGAAGGCGCAGGCATATTGCGTAAAGGCCGCGATGTTATTTTCCGTGATGTCGGCATCGGTATTGGCAATGGTTTGTTTGTCAATCCAATAGGTGTTGTGACGCTTGGCGAAGGTCATCTCTGTGCCTGCCTCAATACTGCCTTTCCAAACGGGATAGGAAAGCACCAACTTGGAGGCATACAACCTACTCTCCGCTCCCGAACTGCTTCTGACAAAGTCATCTTCTATTAGGCTTTGCTCCACATTCTCGCGGTCGGTGTTGGTCGCTGTGTTCAGGAAGTCGAAGTTGAAGTCGATGCCGAGTTTACCTGCTGTTCCGTTGTAATAGGCATTGGTGAGGACACCGAGCGGCTTGGTTTCCTTGCTGGTCTGCACACTGTAGAGATGGTCGAGGAAGACATCATTTTCGAAGACATCCTCATCATAAATGACCTTGTTCTCGCCGCCGAGATAATGCGTCAAGTCGGCGCGGATGCCTAAAGAATGGTTATCTGAGACTTGCCAGTTGGCGCCAGCGGTATAAACGAGTTGGTCATTTTTCCAAGTCATGGTGTAGGGACCTGCCTGGCGGAACACTTTGGTGGTGTTGGCGATTTCCTCCAAACTGCTGTATTGGCGGTAGTCCATGTGTCTATAATAAACCGAACCAAACACATCGAAACCGTTTTTGCGGTAGTTCATGCCGAGTTTTCCGCGTGGCGTGTTGAAACCATACTGCAAATCTTGGTCATCGGTGAGATTCAGGTCGAGGCTAAGGCCATCGCCTTGTTGTTTCTTGGTGCGAATGCGAACCACTGCCCTCACTGTAGCATCATATTGCGCTCCCGGGTTGTTGATGACTTCCACATCGCAGATGTCATCGCTGCGCAGGCGGCGCAGTTCGCTGTCATCACGCATCAGCCGCCCATTGATATAAATGATAGGTGAGCCTTTGCCCAAGACTTCAAGTCCATCCTCGCTGCCCGTCATTCCTGGAAC
>JAEEGJ010028058.1_pt1 | contig 11237 bp, 8 predicted proteins | sample 8958761 | NCBI WGS metagenome assembly JAEEGJ01 (sample SAMN16246546, study PRJNA631951) | gut metagenome | biome: gut microbiome; feature: rumen; material: RS-attached | host: Bos | place: Iran: Karaj | collected 2018-10
CCGTGGTCTTCATCTGCTGGGGCATCCAGGCCTTTGTGATGAAGTTGGCTAACAACCATACCCCCGACGCTGAAAGCGTGTTCGTGTACATGGCCATCGCCGCCGTGGTGCTTATCCCGGTGGCGTTCCTGCTCAAGTCTCCGTCGGCCCTCACCGAATACGGCATGGCGGTACCTACAAAGGTATTCTTCGTGCAGATCCTCAATGCCATCGGCGCCTTCACCCTGGTCTATGCCAACCGTTACGGCAAGGCCATGGTCATCGCTCCGCTGGCCGATGCCTGTTCTCCCGTGATTTGCTGCCTGCTGTCCATCGTGCTGCTGCTCATCGCCGATATGGACGCCCTGCCCACCGTTTGGCAGGTTACCGGTATGGTGGCGGCTATCAGCTGTGTGTTTATCTTCAGTAGAGAGTAAGCCCTATGAAACGTTTTTTCCTGCTGCTGGCCCTGGCCCTTCCGCTGGCCGCCTGCGCTCCCCGCGAAACCGTCGTTCCCGTTCCCGCGGGCATAGAAGACAACCTGTTCCGTACGGGCGTGAACACCAGCCCCTATGAGTATTTTCCCCAGGCCGAGACGCCGGTTCCGGCCGGTTACAAGCCCTTCTACATCAGCCATTACGGCCGCCACGGCTCCCGCAGCGACTGGGGTGGAGCACATTATGAGAAGGTGCTGGAAGCCTTCGGCAAGGCCCACGAGGCCGGCGTGCTCAATGAGGAAGGGGAGAAGGCCTATGGCACCATCCAGGAGATCTTCCGCCTGCACAACGACATGAACGGCCGTCTTACACCCCGCGGCGCCCGCGAGCACCGTGCCATTGCCGGCCGCATGTACGGTAAATACAAAAAGGTCCTGGGCAGCGGTAAGATCCGTGCCGTCTCCAGCACCGTGCCGCGCTGCATCGTGAGCATGGCCGCCTTTACGGGCGAACTGCTGTCCCGCAATCCCAAGCTGGACATCGGCTGGGACACCGGCGAGCGCTTTATGGAATACTGCAGCAGCCACGAGCCCAAGGACCTCACCGTGGACGCTTACAAGCTCATCACGAAGCACGCCGAATCCCAGAAGCCGGACACCGTGACCTTCGCCTCCCACGTGTTCAATGACGTGGATGCCGGCCGCGCCGCCGTGGGCGGTTCCATCGAGAAGCTCCTGGACGGCACCCTGTCCTTCGCCGCCATCTCCGGCTCCTTCGACCAGGACGACAACCTCCTGCGCCTGTACAACCTGGCCGACCTGGAGCACTACGCCCGCAACGTCTCCCTGAACCTGTACCTGCGCCAGTGCAACAGCCTGGAGTTCGGCGACCGCCGTATGGCCGTGCCCGAGACCGTGAACTGTGTGGAGGACGTAATCGCCAAGGCCGATGCTGCCATCGCCGATGGCGAATACGCCGCCGACTTCCGCTTCGGCCACGACTACCAGCTCCTGGCCGTGAGTTCCCTGATGGGCATCAAGGGCATCGGCGAGCGTATGACTGCCGATGAAGCCGTGAACTGGCCCTGCTGGCAGTACAGCCCCTTCGCCGGCAACCTGCAGATGATTTTCTACAAGAACGCCGCCGGTGACGTGCTGGTGAAGTTCTACATCAACGAACGTGAGACCGGCCTCCTTGGCCTGGAAGGCGGTCCTTACTACAAGTGGGAAGATGTCAAACAAATTTGGAAATCCAATGAATAAGATAAGCCTTACCATATTGGCCGCCCTGGCCATCGCCTCCTGCGCCTGCGGGCCCAAACAGGACATCCCGAAGCCCGATCCCGGCACCACAACGCCGGAAACGCCGGAAACTCCGGAGACCCCGCCGGAGAATTTTGAAGTCCAAGTGCCGTTGAAGTCGGAGATTACCCACGTACAGCCCATGACGGGTATCGTGCTGTGGAATACCAGCGGATCCAACAAGAAAGAGTATGTGCAGCTGGAGTTCTCCTATATGCTGTACAACGACGTGTGCAAGGAAAAAGACGTGTACGACTGGACGCCGATGGACAAGCTGCTGAAGGAAGTGGCGTCCCGCGGGCACCAGGCCGTGGTGCGTTTCCGTTATACCTATCCGGGCTATTCCTCGGCCGTGCCGGATTACATCAAGGAATGGCCTGGCTATGAAGCCATTTGGGCCAAGGCCGACGGACGGTCCAAGGAAGACACGGAGTATCCCGACTGGCGCTGCGAGGAACTGCAGCGCTTCCACATGGAATTCCACCGCCGCTTCGCCGAACGGTATGACAAGGACCCCCGTCTCGCTTTCGTGGAGACGGGATTTGGCCATTGGGCCGAATACCATGTCTATGACGGTAAGTATATCAAAGGACAGACCTTCCCTTCCCACGAGTTCCAGGTACAGTTCCTGCCCAAGATGGACGAATGGTTCCAGGATACGCCCTGGCTCATTTCCATCGACGCGGCCGACGGAAAGTACGCTCCTTTCAACGCGAAGGAGGAATTGCTGGACCTGCACTTCGGCAACTTCGACGACTCCTTCATGTGCAAAGAATGGGACGGCTACAACTGGGAGAGCTGGTCGTTCTTCGGCCGGGACCGCTACAAAAAAGCGCCCGCCGGCGGCGAGTTCAGCTACTATTCGGATTCCGACCAGAAGCACGCCCTGGACAAAGGCGGCATGCATGGGCGCGTGTTCGAGGATGTGGTGGAGAAGGTCCATATGACCTTCATCATCGGCAATGACCAGCCCGGGAAACAGTCTTCGGAGCGCATCAAGGAAGCGGCCATGTCGATGGGTTATCGGTTCGAGGTGTGCGACTTCCGGATCAAGGAAGGCGAGAGCGCTTCCGTTCTTATCGCCAACATCGGCGTCGCCCCTATCTACAGGGATGCTTATGTCGAGGTGGACGGTGTGCGCGGGGAGCTGAATCTCCGCACCCTGATGCCCGGCGAAAAAGCGTGGGTCACCATCCCCTGCAAGGCCTCGAAGAAGTCCCGCCCGGCCATTGCCTGCGACCATCTGGTGGACGGGCAGGAGATTCAGTACAAGGCTGACATTCAGTAATATGAAGAAAGTTATCCTCTTCTTCTGCCTGGCGATGCTGTCGATTTCCGCCCGCGCGGGAAAGGTTGTCACCGACAGTCTGCAGAGCAATGTCCTGGGCGCCCAGGTGAAGTATAATGTCTATCTGCCCGACGGGTTCGGGCAAACGGAGAAGACATATCCCGTCGTGTACCTGCTGCACGGATTGAGCGACGATTATACGGCCTGGGTCCGGAACGGCAGCATGCAGCTTGTCGCGGACGAGCTCATCGGCACGGGCGAGGCCTGCGAAATGGTCATCGTCATGCCCAACGCCGGCGGTGCCGATACACGCCATATCTGGAACGGCTATTTCAATATGCCCGGCTGGCGCTACGAGGACTTCTTCTTCCAGGAGTTCATCCCGGCCGTGGAGGCGAAATACCGGATCGCCGGCGACAAGGGCCACCGGGCCATCATGGGCCTGTCCATGGGAGGAGGCGGCAGCGCGGTGTATTGCCAGCGCCATCCCGACATGTTCTCCAGCTGCTACGCGATGAGCGCCTGGCTGGACAACGCCAATGACGAGGTCTGGCCGCTGGATTCCCCGAAGGACTGCCTGTATTATGTTGCCAACGCCGTCCATGACCATTCGGCGCTGGATTTCATCGACAAGGCCGATGAGGACACGCTGGAGCGCCTCCGGAGCGTCGCTTGGTTCATCGACTGCGGCGACGATGACTTCCTGTTCGACCTGAGCATCGACTTTTATCGGAAAATGCGCGACCGTGGCGTCAAGAGCGAGTTCCGCGTGCGCAACGGCGTCCACAACTGGGAGTATTGGCACCTGGCACTGCGTCAGGCACTCCCCTTCGCTGCCAGAAACTTTACGAAATGATGAAGAAGACTTCCTTCCTGCTTGCGGCCCTTGCCTTTGCGAGCGTCCTTGTATGGGCCTGCAATAAGCCCGAACCCGAAAAGCCGGTCGAAGAGGTCGAGCTCATCGACCTGAAACTCTCCGTTCCCGTGACAGAGGACTGGATATTCACCGATAAGCCCGCCATCTCCATCCAGGTGGAGAACCCTAACGGCGTAGCGGTGAAGGCGGAGTCCATGGTCCGGATCTCCACCGACCAGAAAAAGGTTTTGACGACTGTCAATAAGACCGTGGAAGTCCCGGCGAAAGGTAAGATAGACATTTCCTTCACCACCGACGAGAAGCTGGCGCCCGGCTTCTACAAGGCCGCCTGCTTCGTGAACGGGCAGACGGCCCGCAGCTTCAACTTCGGCATCAATCCCACCGAGATCGTCTCAGCCCCGGACAAGCAGGCGGACTTCGACAAGTTCTGGGAGGATGCCAAGGCGCAGCTGTACAAGATTGAGATGAAGGAGAACCTCATCGAGATTACGAAGAAGAGTAGTGCTAAGTGCAAGGTTTATTTTGTTGAGTTCCAATCCGTTCCAGACGGCCCGGAGGGTGATCCGGTCGTCGTTCGCGGATACTATCTGGAGCCGCAGGACGGCAAACCTCATCCGGTCATCATGCACTTCATGGGCTATGATACCATGGGCAGTAAGGTCAGTTGCCCGTCGGGCAACAGCGGGGAATTTGCGGAGTTCTATCTCTCGCACCGCGGCCAGTACATCAACCGCGCGCCCGCCAGTCTGCGGGGAGACGGCATCGACCAGGACTTCACCAATATCTACGGTGACTGGTTCGCCTTCAATTTCGGCAATAAGGACGGCTATTACTACCGCGGCGCCTTCATGGACTGCGTACAGGCCATCCGCTTCATGGCAACGCGTGCCACGAGCGACAGGAAGAACCTGTTCGCCGAAGGCTCCAGCCAGGGTGGCGCATTAACCTACGCTGCCGCGGCCCTGAGCGACTACGAATTTGCCGCCATCGCCCCCTGCGTCGCCTTCCTGGGCGACTATCCGGACTATTTCAAGATTGTCTCCTGGCCCGGCGACACGGCGAAAGCCGCCGCCAAAAAGGCTGGCATGAGCGATGAGGAGATGTACAAGTTCCTCTCCTACTTCGACACGAAGAACCTGGCGACCCGCATCTCCTGCCCGGTCATCGCCAGTTCCAACCTGCAGGACGGCACCTGCCCCCCGCACACCAACCTGGCGCCCTACAACAATCTTCTTTCCACCGACAAGGAAATCCACTTCTATCCCCTCCTCCAGCACGTCATCCCCAGCGACTGGCTCTCGAAGACCAGCACCTTCTTCAAGGCTCACATGAAGTAATTAATGGATACCAAATTGTTTACTCAAGCCCTGACGAAGTTCTTCCTGGGCGTCGTCATCATCGGCCTCCTGCTGTTCCTGCCGGCCGGCTCGTTCCGGTATTGGCAGGGCTGGCTCCTGATGGGAATCCTGTTTGTACCGATGTTCATTGCCGGTTTCGTCCTCATGGCAAAGAACCCGGAACTGCTTCGTAAGAGGCTGAATGCCAAGGAGGAAGAGAAAGAGCAAAAGACGGTGGTAGGGTTGAGTGCCCTCCTGTTCATCGCCGCCTTCGTAGTCGCCGGACTCAACTGGCGCTTCCAGTGGTGCGTCCTTCCGGACTGGGCCGTCTGGGTGGCCGCCATTCTCTTCCTCGCCTGCTACCTCCTCTACGCGGAAGTCCTGCGGGAGAACACTTACCTGTCCCGGACCATCGAAGTACAGGAGAACCAGAAAGTCATCGACACGGGCCTCTACGGCATCGTCCGCCACCCTATGTACATGGCCACCACCCTCCTCTTCCTGATGATCCCCCTGGTCCTCGCCTCTCCCCTCTCCTTCCTGATCCTCCTCCTCTACCTCCCCCTCATCGCCAAACGCATCCGCAACGAAGAATCCGTCCTGGAGAAAGGCCTGGAGGGCTACAAAGACTACATGCAGCGCGTCAAGTACCGCATCATTCCCTTTATCTGGTAACAGCGTCCAAGACACAAAAAAGGCACCTGCAAATGCAAGTGCCTTTTCTTTTGTGAGGACTGGCAGATTTGAACTGCCGACCTCTTGCCTGTCAAGCAAGCGCTCTAAACCAACTGAGCTAAGCCCTCATTGTTGAGCCCCGTTTCATTTGGGGAATGCAAAGGTAGGAACTTTTTCCCATTTCTGCAATAGCCCAACGCTAATTTTTTAACTTTTCCTGCGCATAAGCCAGGGTGAGGGTGTAGGTCTTTTTCCGGGAGGACGGAGCTTCGAACATGGCGTCGTTCATCAGCTCCTCGCAGATGCTGCGGAGACCGCGGGCGCCGAGCTTCCGGGCGATGGCGGTATCGACAATCAAATCAAGCACTTCCGGCTCAATCTCCAGTTTCATCCCGTCCATTTCGAAGAGCTTCTCGTACTGGCGCACGATGGCGTTCTTGGGCTCGGTGAGGATGCGGCGGAGGGATTCGCGGTCCAGCTGGTCCAGGTACGTGACGACCGGGAGACGGCCCACGATCTCAGGAATGAGGCCGTAGGCGCGGAGATCCTGGGCATCGACATACCGGAGAAGGTTGTCCCGGTCGATGCGCTGCTTTTCCTCAGCGCCGAAGCCGATGATCTGGGTGTTCTTCCGCAGGGCGATGTGCCGCTCGATGCCTTCGAAGGCGCCGCCGCAGATGAACAGGATGTTCTGCGTGTTCACGTGGATGAACTCCTGCTCCGGGTGCTTGCGGCCGCCCTTCGGGGGAACATTGACAACATTCCCTTCCAGGAGCTTCAGCATCGCCTGCTGCACGCCCTCGCCCGAGACGTCACGGGTGATGGACGGGTTGTCGGACTTGCGGGCGATCTTGTCGATCTCGTCGATGAAGACGATGCCCCGTTCGGCCTTCTCCTGGTTGAAATCGGCCTCCTGCAGCAGCCGGGTAAGGATGCTTTCCACATCCTCGCCCACGTAGCCCGCCTCGGTGAGGACGGTGGCATCCACGATTGTGAACGGCACGTCCAGCTGCTTGGCGATGGTCCTCGCCAGCAGCGTCTTGCCGGTGCCCGTCGGACCGACGAGGAGGATGTTGGATTTCTCCAGCTCCACCCCGTCGTCAGGCTTGGCGATCAGGTTGTGGCTGATGCGCTTGTAGTGGTTGTACACGGCCACGGCGAGGACGATCTTGGCGCGGTCCTGGCCGATGACATACTGGTCCAAGTAGTCCTTGATATCCTTCGGCTTCGGGGCCTTGTCCATGGACCCGACCCCTTTGGCGCCGCCTTTCGCCGGCTTCGTGTGTTCCAGTTCCGCAACGTATTCCGCGGCCATCTTCGCGCAATCCGAGCAGATGTACCCGTCCAGGCCCTGGAGCATGAACGGGACTTCGGCGTCGGTGCGGCCGCAGAGGACGCAGTGGTTGCGGCTCGGTACTTTCTTGGCCATTACTTGGATTTCTTATACAGGATCTCGTCCACCATGCCGTAGGCCTTGGCCTCCTCGGCGGTCATCCAGAAGTCGCGGTCGCCGTCGGCGGCGACACGCTCCAGCGGCTGACCGCTGTGCTCGGCGATGATACGGAAGAGTTCCGTACGGGTTTTCTCGATTTCCCGGGCGGCGATGAGGATGTCGCTGGCCTGGCCCTTGGCGCCGCCCAGCGGCTGATGGATCAGCACGCGGGAATGCGGCAGGGCCGTGCGCTTGCCTTTCGTGCCGGCGCACAGGAGGACGGAGCCCATCGACGCCGCCATGCCGGTGCACACGGTGGCCACGTCCGGCTGGACGATCTGCATCGTGTCATAGATGGCGAGACCCGAGGAAACCTGGCCGCCGGGGGTGTTCAGGTACATCGTGATGTCCGCGCCCGGGTCCGTGGAGGCCAGGAACAGGAGCTGGGCCATGATGATGTTGGCCACGTCATCGTCGATGGGAACGCCCAGGAAGACGATACGGTCCATCATCAGGCGGCTGAACACGTCCATCTGGGCCACGTTGAGCTTGCGCTCCTCGGTGATGGTCGGGTTGATGTAGGCGTCGAAAGCCGACGCGTACCGGGAAAGGGTGGCGGAGCCGATCCCCTGGCCCTTGGTGGCAAATTTCTCGAATTCGTTCATCATTCTCGTGTTTGGTAACACAATGATCTACCGGGAAAACGGCAGATTATTTCAAGGCGCGGAACTTGTCCTCGGAGATCTTCTTGGTCTGGACGGAGACCTTCTCGCGCAGGGCGCTGATGGTCTTGTTGTCCTCCACCTGCTCTTCGAGGCGGCGGCGCTGGTTCTCGTCCTCCAGGACGTTCTTGGCGGAGCTCTTGATCATGTCCTCAGGAACGTTGCCCATGCCGTACATCGCGTACTGGTAGGCGACATAGCTCTCGGCGGCGGCCTGGACGTCCTTCGCATCCACCTTCAGGCCGAGTTTCTCCATCAGGTAGCCGCGGGTGAGCTGCCACTTGAAGTCCTCGACGAAGGCCGGGAATTCCTTCTCCACGTCCTCACGGGAGTATTTGCCGTCATTGGCATACACGAGCCAGCGCTTCAGGAACTCTTCCGGAAGCTCGATGTTGGCCTTCTCCACGAAGTACTTGCGCACGTCGCTGCCGAAACGGTAGTTGGCGTCCTGGGTGTGGTTGGCCTTGATGCGCTCGACCACCTTCTCCATGAACTGCTCCTCGGAGGTGACGGTGCCTTCGCCGAACATGATGTTCCAGGTCTCCTGGTTGTTCTCGGCGGACTTGAAGGTCTTCACGTTCACGACGGTGAAGGTAAACATCGGATCGAGCTCGGCGAGCTTCGCCTTGTCCACCTTGAGCATGGAGGCGCGGTCGGTCTCGTTCTCGAAGGCCTCGTTCACATTGACGGTGATCTTCTCGCCGGCCTTCTTGCCGACGAAGAGCGGACGGGCGACCTCGGCGACATTGGCGATGGACACGTACACGCCCTCGGCGCTGTGGCTGTCGTTGGCGATGTCGGCGATGATGTAGTCGTTCTCACCGGCGGTCTTGCCTTCCTGGAGGGAACCGTACTGCTGGAGCATCTGGGCCTTCATGGCCTTCTTAGCTTCCTCGGTGACGTTGATTTCGTAGTAAGGGACCTTGTCGCCCTCGCCGACCTCGAAGTTGAGTTCCGGCGTCTGGGCCATGTCGAACTTGAAGGTGAAGTCGTTGCCGGCCTTCCACTCGATCTGCGGCTGATCCTCGGACGGGAGCGGCTCGCCCACGATGCGGATCTTCTCGTCACGGATGAAATTGTCGAGCTGTTCCCCGACCAGGTGGTTGACGGACTCGTAGAGGCACTGGTCGCCGTACATGCGCTGAATCAGGGACATGGGAGCCATTCCCTTGCGGAATCCCTTGATGTCGGCGCGGCGACGGTATTCATTGAGTCTTTTCTTGAGGGCCTCGGCGTAGTCGTCGGCGGCGATGTCGATGGTAACCTGATAGTTCAGGGCATCGGCTTGGTTCTTGGTGATGTTCATTGTATCGTTAGGTTTTTAACTATTACTCTCTTCTTCACGCTGAATGTATTCGATCCTTTCGTGGTACAGGCCCTGGAGATACTTCTTCACGGTGGACTTGACCACGTTCATCTCGTGGATCGTGATTTCGGCGGTCTCGAACTGACCGGCCTTTTCCTTGGCGGCGACCATGGACTCGACGAACTTGTCCAGGGACTCCGGCGTGTATTCCTTGAGGGTGCGGGAGGCGGCTTCCACCGAGTCGCAGATCATCAGGATGACCTCTTCCTTGGTCCGCGGCTTGCGGCCCTTGTAGAAGAAATCGTCCACGTCGGCCGGATTGCCGCCCGCATTCAAGTACTGGTTGTAGAAGGATTGCGTATTGGACGTACCGTGGTGCGTCAGGATGAAGTCGGAGACTTCGTCCGGGAGTTTGCCCGCCTTGGCGATCTCCAGGCCGTCGGAGACGTGCGCGATGATCGCCCGGGCGCTTTCGCGCGGGCTCAGGCCGGCGTGATAACTTTTGCTGTTGCCCTCCTCGATCTTGCTGTTCTCGATGAAGCAGAGAGGATTCTTCATCTTGCCCAGGTCGTGGTAGAGGGCGGCGGCGCGCAGGAGCGGGACGTTGGCGTGGACGGCGCGTCCGGCCTCGGTCACCATGTTCTCCACCTGCAGGCTGTGCTGGAAGGTTCCCGGCGCCTTGGCGGCCAGGTCCCGCAGGAGTTTGTTGTTCGTATCGGCCAGTTCCTCGAGGCGGTTGGTGGACACGAGGTTGAAGACCTTCTCGAACACGTAGATGAGCGGATAGAACGCCACGGTGAGCATGGCGCCCCCGAACAGTTGCAGGACGTTGAGCCAGACCATGCTGCGGCCCGCATCGATCAGACGGAAGCCCGCGAACACGATCAGTTCCACTCCGAAGATGATCAGCGCGTTCAGGAACTGCTTCCATCCCCTGTTGAACTGCTTGAAGGTATTCATGGCGACGATGCCGGCGCACAGGAACATGAAGAACAGTTCGACGCCGTTGCCGGAGAAGATGAGCAGCGGCAGCAGGGAGACCATGTAGACCGGCAGGACCACCCGCTTGGGGAAGAAGGCCTGCAGGTACAGCACGGTAATGGCGAACGGAACCACATACACCAGAGACGGGGCGATCCGCTCCATCAGGAAGGAGACGACCGCCGCGATGGAAAAGACCGTCAGGAGGTAGAAGTAGCGGTTGGGCTTCGCGAAGATCTCCCGGTGGGTGAAGTAGATGCAGAAATACAGGATGACCACAAGAGCCAGGGCGATGAGGATGTCCCCGAGCACGAGGAGGATCCGCGGCCCTTCATAGCCGAAGGTCTTGTTGTATTCCGCCTTGTAGGAGTCCAGGATCTGGGCGATTTCCGGGGTGACGATCTCGCCCTTGGACACGATCCGCTGCTCGGCGCTCACGTAGCCGGAGGTGGGCGACACGTAGGCCGCGGACTCCGCGTGGCTGAGTTCGGTCATCGTCCGGTCGAACAGGAGGTTCGGGATGATGAGGTCGTACACGCCCGAGCGCTTGAACAGGGAGTCCAGGTTCACGTCCGGATAGGAGCGGGAGACATCGGCCAGCAGCTGGTTCCGGGCGTCGGAGACCTTGTACACCTCGGTGCGGGGATACTCGGAGGCCCGCTTGTTCCGCTGGATGTAGATCACCTCGCCGGACAGTTCGCCATAGCCTCTGTCCAGTTTCTCCTTCGCATCGGAGATGACGCCCTTGGAGTACACGTCCGCCATGCCGGCGGCGATGGCCGGGCGCAGGCGGGCGAATTTTCCGAGTTCGAGCCCCTGGAGGGACTTGGCCGCGTTGTTCACGACCTCCTCGGAATAGCGGTAGTACGGGACCGTTCCGCCATCGACACGGTCCAGTTCCT
>JAEEGJ010028060.1_pt1 | contig 11237 bp, 8 predicted proteins | sample 8958761 | NCBI WGS metagenome assembly JAEEGJ01 (sample SAMN16246546, study PRJNA631951) | gut metagenome | biome: gut microbiome; feature: rumen; material: RS-attached | host: Bos | place: Iran: Karaj | collected 2018-10
CTGCTACTGGCATCCTGACGGCCGCTGGTTCGCCGGCTCCATCAATCCTGTCCGCCAGAGTTTCTGGACGGGCGACCAGCGGGTCATAGAAGTGTTCGACCTGGCTTCGGACATTGTCGTAATGGACATGAACGACCATTCACTGGTCCTGGACGACAGGTTGTTGGACAAGGATTATTTCGAAGCCATGCCGGTCTTCACGACGGATGGCAAGACAATGTACTTCTGCCGTTCACGCGCATACGACGTTCCGCGTGAGGTGGAGAAGATCAAGTATGACCTTCTGCGGGCCCCCTTCGATGCTGCAACCGGTACCCTCGGCGAAATAGAGACGGTTATCCCTGCGAGTGATTTGGGTTTCAGTGTCACCTTCCCGCGCCCTTCCTTCGACGGCCGCTGGCTTATGTACTGCAAGGCGGATTTCAGTGTCTTCCCTGTGGACCATAAGGAAGCCGACCTCTGGGTCATGGACCTGGAGACTGACAGGACGTGGCCCCTGGCAGAAGCCAACAGCGACTTCTCCGAGAGTTTCCACAACTGGAGTTCCGGCAGCCGCTGGTTCCTTTTCTCAAGCCGCCGGGACGATGGCCTTTACGTGCAGTTGTACTTCTCGTGCATCGATGACGAAGGCAATTGTACCAAACCCTTCGTGCTCCCTCAGCGCAATCCCCGCAAGTTTTACCGCAGCATACTCTACTCTTTTAATCAGCCTGATTTCACCAAGTCCAGGGTGGACTTCAAGACCCGCGGCGTCTACAAGGACGTCATGTCGGACGAACGCATACAAGCAAAGGTCAAATGATGAAAAAATCCATAATACTGACAGCGGCCATTGCGGCCGTGATGCTGATCTCTTCCTGCGGCCGCGACCAGTACCGTATCCACGGCCGGGTGACTTCCGGCGACTTGGAAGGCATCCAGGTTTTCCTCGTACCCCTGGGGCTCGAGACTGCGGAATACGTCGACTCCGTGTACATCCACTATTACGAGTTCTTCTTCAAGGGCCAGGAGCACAGGATGTGCGAAATCCGCCTGAGCAAATACCACAGGGACAAGGGACAGAACCTTCTGGTGGTCACCGAGCCCGGAGATATCTACGTGACTATCGGCCCTGACAGCAGGGGAGGCGGTACTCCCCAGAACGACAGCCTCCAGGTCTGGAAGGACATCACTATGCAGCATAACGAGGTCTTCGGAGGTTTGTACGATGCAGGCATGAAGGCCGAGGCTGACTCCGTACACGAGATCTACAAGGAACGCACCCGCTCGATGGCCAGCTCGCTGGGCCCTGACTCCATCCTCGGCGAGTTCCTGGGCGGTCTTTATCCTTTGCCTTAGGACCACATGGGAAAGAAGGGTAAGCGCATATTGCTCGTTTCTTTGGCTGCCGTCCTGGTCGTTGCCGGGGCGGGCTGCGCCTCGCTCCTGCTTTTCCGCTATCCCTATCTCCGCAAGTACGCCGCCCAGAACAGCGTATCCATGAAGGTGGCCAGGGAGACATGGGGCCGCCCCAACAAGGATTCTGAACGCATCCTGGGCATGACCGTAGAGGCCTCGGAGGGGAATTGGGAGAAAGTCGCCTCTCTGGCAGAGGTTGACCTTAAGTCCGAGGTAGGCACTTACTACTACAATCTCGCCAATGCCCATCTCGGACAACTCCCGGACAGGCTAATGGACTATTACCAGCCTTTCGAGAGGGGATTGTTCCTGCCCGTCGGCGAAACTTCCACCCCTTTCCAGATAGCCTGTGCCGGCGACGTATGGTTCGCCCTCGGGGATATGTCCATGGCCGAGAGGGATGCAATGCTCGGAATGCTGTTCTCTCCGTCCCACACGGGCTCACGCTATCTCCGTCGTCTGGCGGAGACCAATCTCGTCAAGGACGATTACGAAGCCGCCTCCAAATACCTGAGGATGCTTCTCAACTCCCCCCGTGACAGGAAATGGGCGAAAGAGCGCCTCGCAGGGGCATGGAGTCCGGATTATATCGCATGGCTGATGCAGAAGCGCTCCTTCCTGCCGCGCATCGACGTGGTACACGGAATGGACCAGACACAGATCATCCTGCGTGTCCTTCTGAACTCCAACCCGTCTAACAAGATGGCCCTGGATTACCTGCTCTGCTACGACCTCCTGACCAAGGACCTTGACGCCTTCATCGAGGACTACGAGCCTTCCTTGACGGCCTCACGCCTTTACGAAGAGGCGATGCTCATATTCCTTGCCGCCAAGGGTGGCATGTCCGAAGACAATTTCCTTCATTATCACATCTCTCCGGACGCGCTCGACGACTTCAACCGCTTCGTCACCATCTACAAGCGCGACAACGGCTCCGGGAAGAACCTCACGGACGAGTTCGGAAAGACATACTGGTATTACTTCTATTATGCTGTTCGGAATGAGAAGGATTGATGCTTTCTGCCTGATTGCATTGGCTCTCCTTCTGCTGCAGGGCTGCGGCGGGAGGATGGACCCGCGTCCCGTCGGGATTGCCACCGACCGTACATCGATGATATTCCCGGACTATCAGGATGTAACGATTCCCTGCAATATCGCTCCGCTCAATTTCTATTATACCGATGTGGCTTTCACCAAGCCGGTCACCGTTTTCTTCAGCGGCCCGGTCACTGTGAAGTTCAGGGGCCGCGAGGTTGAATGGAAGGAAAAAGACTGGAAAAGGCTGATTGCCGCCGCTGCTGGATCGGACATCGAAGTGGTCACTTCTCCGGGTGGAAACCGGGATGAGATCCATTGGACAATACACGTAAGTTCCGATCCCATAGATCCTTATCTTACCTATCGCCTCATCGAACCTGGCTTCGAGGTCTGGGATGACCTCGAGATCGTCGAGAGGCATCTTGAGAGTTTCGATGCCAAGCCCATCTCCGACTGGAGGAACACTCAGAACAAGTGCATGAACTGCCATATCCATTCACAGGGCAGGGGAGACCTGTCGATGTTCTACCTCAGGGGCGAGGGCGGTGGAGCCATCCTCAACCGCGGCGGGACCCTGCGCAAACTCAATCTCCGGAGCGGTTCGATGATCTCCTCCACAGTGTACGGCGAGATCCATCCTGAAGGCAGGTTCGGCGTGTTCTCCACCAATATCATCATCCCGGGCATGCATTCGTTCGGAAATCTCCGCATGGAGGTCTTCGACACGGCATCCGACCTTTGCGTGGCCGACTTCGATTCCAACACCATGCTGACTTTCCCGGAGACTTCAAGGGAGGACGTTTTCGAGACTTTCCCTGTGTTCTCCGCCGACGGACGCTATGTCTATTATTGTGCGGCCCCGGCGCGCCCTGTGCCGGCGGAGATCGACAGGCTCATGTACTCTCTCGTACGCCGGCCCTTCGATGTGGAGACGGGCACACTCGGCGCGCCGGCCGACACGGTATGGAGCGCCTCGGAGCATGGCCTTTCGGTATGCCATCCCAAGGCTTCTCCGGACGGACGCTGGCTGCTCTTCACCGTTGCGGATTACGGTACTTTCCCCATCAACCATCATGAATGCGACCTTAGGATGATGGATCTCCATAGTGGTGATATCCTGAGTCTTGATAATGTGAATGCCGACAAATCAGATACTTACCACAGCTGGTCCTCCGACTCCAAGTGGTTCGTCTTCGCTTCCAAGAGGGGTGACGGGATGTTCGGAAAGCCCTGGTTCAGCCATGTCTCCGAGGATGGCAGCACGACCAAACCCTTCCTGCTCCCTCAGAAGGACCCTCATTTCTATGACTTTATGACACGTTCCTTCAACGTCCCCGATCTCGGTAATTCTTCCGTGGGCTTCGATGCCGGGGAGATCGGCCGCATCTGGAGGGAAGTGCCTGCAGAACAATTCAACTGATGATTAAACTTATGCCTTACTGTAGATTGTTATCGGCCGTTCTGACCGTTCTGTGCATGGCCGCCTGCGGCGGTGAAACACCCGAACCGGAGCCGGTGAAACTTGTAGCCAGTCCCGATGAACTGGTCTTCGAATCCACTGGCGGTACCAAGGAACTCACCCTCACCAGCGGAGTCCTCCCTGCGGTTACATGTACCGATTCCTGGGTCAGCATCAGGCAGGGGGAAACTTCCGGCAACACATACAAGTTCAATGTTACGGTAGGTGAGTACAAGGGGACCGACGCACGCTCGTCCAACCTTCGCGTCATCGGTGAGAAACAGAGCCTGATGATACCCGTGAAACAGAACGTTCCCAAGGTCGAGTTGTCCGTAGACAGGACCTCATTGTCCTTCAACCGTTTCGGAGGCGTGGAGACATTTACGGTGACGTCCTCCACCCAGCCGGCCGTGAGCACGGACGCCAAATGGATAGGCGTCTCGGCAGCGGACATCGACTCTTCGCACAAGACTGTCGTGACGGTGTCCGCCGCCGCGAACAGGACTGCGACTGCAGGAAGTGGAAGCATTACCGTAAGCTGTGGCGGGGAGAAGGTCACCGTGGCCGTTTCCGGCGAAGCCTACAGCGTGGCCGGCAGCAGCACCGCCGCCGCCCTTACTCCGCAAATGGTATTCGACGCCATGGGTCCGGGGTGGAACATGGGCAACCAGATGGACGCCGTTTCCAACGGCGTTGCAGGGGAGACTGTTTGGGGCAATCCCAAATGCACGCAGGCCACTTTCGACGCAATCAAGGCTGCCGGACTCAAGTCCGTGCGCATCTGCGTCACCTGGGCCGGACATATCGGCGATGCGCCTGCCTATCGTCTGGATGAGAAGTGGCTGGGCCGCGTCGAGGAGATAGTGGGCTATGCGGAAAAGGCCGGACTTGTGGCCATCGTCAATACCCATCACGACGAGTCTTCCTGGCAGGACATTTCCAAGGCCTACAACAACTCTACCCAGAACGAGAAGGTCAAGGACGAGATATTCTGCGTTTGGACCCAGATCGCCTCACGTTTCGCCGATAAGGGAGAGTGGCTTGTATTCGAGTCCTTCAATGAGATCCAGGACGGCGGCTGGGGCTGGAGTCCGGCTTTCGTCGCCAATCCGCAGGCCCAATACAAGGTGCTGAACGAGTGGAACCAGGTCTTCGTGGACGCAGTCCGGGCGACCGGAGGGAACAACGCCACTCGTTGGCTGGGCGTTCCCGGCTATGCCGCCAATCCGGGATTCACCATCGCCGGTCTCGTGCTCCCGAAAGACTATACTGACGCCAACCGCCTGATGGTGGCCGTCCACGACTACGATCCTTACGATTATACCCTCAAGGATCCTTTGGTCGCCCAGTGGGGGCATACGGCGGATCCCCAGAAGCGCTGCAGTGACAGGGACGAAGAGAATGTCGTCGCCGTCTTCGACCAGCTCAAGGAGGCCTATCTGGACAAGGGCATCCCCGTCTATCTCGGAGAATTCGGCTGCTCGCGCCATTCCGCTGCGGACCTCCCGTACCAGGAGTACTACATCGAATATTTCTGCAAGGCAGCCGCCGACCGCGGACTTCCCATGTATCTGTGGGACAACGGCGTGAGCGGTACCGGTTCAGAAACCCACGGATACTTTGACCATGGGACCGGTGCATTCATGGACAATGAAGCGAAGGTGCTCGTTGGCCTGATCGTCAAGGCCGTGACCACCAAGGATCCGGAATATACGCTGCAGAGCGTCTATGATTCAGCCCCTTAGCGGGGACTAATCCGACCAGCGGAAACCGAACGGTACGCGCTCAGGGGAGTCGATGGCTTTCTGGGCGCGTATCTTGTCGAACTGGACCGGGCCGGTCACGAATTCCGGAACGTTATATGACCGGAAGAGGTCCTCGTAGTAGTTCTTGGGATCGCGCTGGGGCAGCATGAAGGGTTTGTCGGCCGTGCCGTCTTCATTGAAGTGGGAAATGTACAGGCGCGTGAAAGAGCCGTCGTCCCTGCGGCTGGAAAAGACGAACCATCTGGAGTTGGAACTCCAGTTGTGGTAACTGTCGGTGTCGTCGCTGTTGACTTCGTCGAGCGGACGCGATTCGCCAGTCGCGAGGTCCATCAGCCAAAGGTCGGACTCGTGGTGCCAGATGGAGAACGTCCCGTAATCGCTCAGCGTGTACATCAGGTACTTGCCGTCGAAGGACGGCTTGGGGAAGGTCAGGCTCTTGCCCATGGAAACGGCGTCGATGACGGTCTCCACATCATTCCCTATGCTGCCCGTCTCGGGATCGAAGCTGACTTTCAGGAGGTTGTACTGGGACTGCGGCAGTTCGCCCGGAATCTCGACCTGGCGGGCGGCAGTGAAATACAGGGTCCTTCCGTCAGGAGAGAATGCTGGAAAACTCTCCCAGATGCCCTCGCGCTTGATCTGCGGGGCGGTGATGATCTGATTGTTCACCACGTCGTAGACCTGCAGGTCCGAGTCGAGGTCGAATACCTCGATGATCTTGTCGGGCTGTACGTGGAAGCCCTGGCGGGTGTTGTTGGTCGAGTAGGCTATGTATTTGCCGGAAGGATGCCAGTAAGGGTATACGCAGAATCCCAGCGTCGAGTCGGTCTTGGTGTCGTACGCAGTCAGTTCCCCGTCGATCTGCAGCAGCGTGGCTCCATGGTCTCCCCTGATATGGAGGCTCATGGCTGAGGGGTCGCCTCGGTTGTAGGAGTGGCAGTTGACGCAGCCGTCGAACTGGGTGTTTTCGATAAGCGCCCTCTGCTTGAAAGAGCCAAGCTCGCGCTCATAGATGCCCATGAGGCTGTAGACTTCGTATCCCGGTTCGAGAAGGCGATAGTTGAGCCCGTAGTCGATGGGGTCGGGAGAAACGTAGATGCCGAAGGCATCGAAACTCTTCCATGTCTTGCCATAAAGCCCTGATACGGAAACATTTATGGATCCTCCTATATTCTCTTCCAGGAGTTTCTTCCAGCGCTTTTCAGAGATGCGGGTGGAGGACTTGCCGCGGGAGCGTATGGTGGTTCCGTCGGCCCCGGTCAGAGTGACGTCGAGTGCATCTGCGTCCTTCAGAGTGAAGTCAAGAGGGGCGATGCCCGTGGGTATGGTCACCCCGATGTAGTCGGGATAGATGTCCGGAAGGCCGTTCTGGGGTGACGCGTTGCGGACCCCGGGACTGCAGGCGGCCAGGATGAAGATGACTGACGATAAAAGATATCTTTTCATATTGCGGTTCACTGTTAGGAGGCTGTGCGGTACCTGTAATAGTAGAAGAACCAGTACGTGTCGCCGTATTTGGCACGCATCTGTTCTTCGGTCTTTCCGGCCTGGATGTCGGAGATGAACATGCTTATCCTTTGGACGTGGGTGCGTGAAATGTACTCCGGAAGTCCGTTGAAGTCGTTGTGGGTCAGCACCCATTTCAGGAGGAGAGCCTCCTGGCAGGACTTGGGCAGGGCAGGAGCCGTCACCAGGCTGATGACCTCGGTCAGGCGGTCAAGGTCCTTGCGCAGGAGACACCAGGCCAGAAGGTAGTCGAGAGCCATCGAGTTGGAAGGATTTTCGACATGGAGAAGACCGAGCATCGAGTCCATCTCGGTGTCGCTGAACAGGAAGTCGTGTTCCTTGAGGCGCAGGTCCCTGGCCCTGGCGAGTTCCGGCTGCTTCTCGAAGATATTCCCGGCATCGAGCGACTCCAGGGTGGCGTCGGCCCAGCGGCGGTAGAACACCGCGTTGTGCAGGGCCTTCAGGTATTTGCGCGCGACTTCGTAGTCACCGTTTACGATGTTGGTCTGGACGAGGCGCTTGTAGCACCGGGCACTCTTCTGGAAGTCGGGGATGGCTTCCTGGCCCTCGAACACGTAGCGCTGTGCGGTATTGACCATGCCCAGATGCCAGAAGATCTCGCTCGTGGTGATCGGGACCGTGAAACTCCTGGTGAAAGAAGGAAGGAGCCCTTCGGGACCGTTCTGGAAGTAATCGAACATGTGGTCGCCCATGCGTCCGGTCTTCGCCAGCGCGAGGTTGAGGCAGGACACGGTGGTGGGGTTGTCGGGGTTGTTCTTGTCCGCGCTCATCATTATGCGGTTCCACATCTCCATCCTGGCCATGAAGTCATAGCGCATCCACTCTTCTTCATTGTAGTCGGCAGCCTTCAAGGTCAGTACCGTTCCCAGGGCAGCCACGATGACGAATGTGGCCAGGCCCGTCACAAACTGCCTGCCAGCCGGACGTTCCTTGGCTTTGAAGCATGCGAAAGCAGCGATCAGGATGCAGGCCAGTGCCGAGGCCCACAATATGCCGGGGAGGATGTTATGGAGACGATAGTAATGCACACCAAGGAAAAGCCGCTTGAGCGGATAGGAGACCAAACGGGCGGAAATGACCGGTCCCAGGACGGCCAGGACGAGCATTGCCGCAGCAAACGGCAGGAATCTCCGCCCGCAGGCGGAAAACTCGTTGACGGCCGTAATCAGGACGAAGATGACCGCAAGGCTTCCGCAGGCCATATACAATGCCGGTACGGCAAGCACTTCGACAACGTGGCGGATGAGGTCCTTGCGGATGAGGGAACATAGGACGACGCCTGCGAGGGAGAGGATGACGGCAACCGTTCCGCCAAGCAGTGCGCTTTCGTCGCAATGGAAAGCCAGGAGGGTGGCGGCAGGGATGAACGACATGGCGTAGACCGTGAGTGACTTCCGCCTGCAGGCAGCCCATGTGAGCAGTTGGACGGCGCAAAGCAGAACTGCTATGATGGCCGCCCCTGCAGGAGCGTAATAGAAGAACTGCGTGAAGAACCTCCCGAGCCAGTCGGCCAGACCTCCGGGAACCGCAGCCACTCCGCGGAAATAGTCCCAGGTGGATTCGAACAGTTGCAGTTGCTCCTGGAAGTGAAGGTGATACGGGTATTTGAAGGCGAAGAAGCAGTAAAATACGACGCCGGACAGCAGCGTAAGCAGCATTCCCGTCAACCTATGTCTTTTTGTCATCAGTGTCTCTTTTGGTTTGTATAACAAAGATATCCAATTCAATGGGATATTCCACGATTTTGTTGAAAAAACGCACAAGAAAATGCTTCATAGGATTGATTCCTTAAAAAAACAATACTATTTCTGAGTCTATTTTTTTGAATTGCGGAATTTATAGTGTAAATTTACAAGCATATGTGTACTGAAACTAATACCAAGGTTTTCTTCCTACCTGAGGGTGGCATCGCAGAGTATCATGTGATGGTTTCCGTGACGGATCCGTCCCTTCCTTTCGCTGCCCAGATGGAGGCTGTCCTTGCCGCATACGAAGAGGCTTCGCAAGGGCGTACCGTGCATTTCCGCAGGTTCTTCCTGAGCGACGCCGCCAACCAGTTCCCCCTTCTTCACGAGGCTCTGTCAGCCATTCCGCATGCCGTTACTTCCTTCGTACACCAGCCCCCGCTCGACGGGACCAGGATAGCCTTGTGGATGTATTGCACCTCTCCTATGGATGTCGTTGCGGGAGTACCATCCCACAACGGGTATTCGCACCATTGGACCGGCTCCATGGTGAGTCCCGGCGCCGACTCATACGGACAGATGTCCGGCATCTTCCGCGCCTTCGGCGCTTCGCTCGCCGATGCCGGCCTCAGCGTCGCTTCGGACACGGTGAGGACCTGGATCTTCGCCCGTGACGTGGACGTCAATTACCACGGAGTGGTAGTAGGGCGCAAGGAGTATTTCGACGGGATAGGCCTCACGTCCGATACACATTATATCGCCAGCACGGGCATAGAAGGCCGGCATCCCGACTGCAAGTATCTCGTAGAGATGGATGCTTACAGCATCGGAGGACTGGCAGCAGGCCAGCTCTCCTACCTTTATGCCAGGGACCATCTGAGCCCCACGAGCGACTACGGCGTCACTTTCGAACGCGGCGCGGCCGTGACTTACGGCGACCGCAGGCACATATTCATAAGCGGAACCGCAAGCATAGACTCCCGCGGGCAGGTGGTGCATACCGGCGATGTAGCAGCCCAGGCAGGGCGGATGCTGGAGAACATCTCCGCCCTCCTGTCAGAGGCGGAGGCCTCCCTCAAGGATATCAGCATGGCTGTGGTCTATCTTCGTGATTCTGCTGACTATCAGATAGTAAAGGGCATCGTTTCCAATGCATGTCCGGGACTGGATCCATTGTATGTCTTTGCTCCGGTCTGCCGTCCGGCCTGGCTTGTGGAGATGGAGTGCATGGCCGTGGTCCCGGCCCGTTCCCAGTATCCTGTTTTTTGATAACAATACTTGCGATGAAAAACTTTTTGAGCTTAACGTTCATCCTTGGCTGCCTGTTGGCAGCATCCTGCGGAGGTCATGAGGACCCCCTTCCTGAAGAGGCCGATGCCCCTGTCCTCCTGGGCACGGTGCCCGAGAACGGGGCGACAGGCTTCACCGGGTCCTCGCTTTCCGTCGTTTTCCATTTCGATCAGAATATCAGATGTACCATTGAGGCACAGAGCGGCATTTCCATAGATGGCGGTGCTGCCGTCGATAAGGTCAGCGCATATTCCACCGACCTTACAGTCGATGTGTCCGGACTCAAGAGAGGGACTACCTATACGTTGAAACTGCCTGCCGGTACCGTACTGGGTTACAGGAACAACCAGAAACCTTCCGAAGCGTTTTCCTTCTCCTTCTCCACCAAGCCGGCGGATGTCGATGCCGATCCCTTTGAAACGGGTGTCGATCCCGCATCCTGGGAGAAGGCCTCTGCGGCGGTCCTGGGCATGGGCATAGGCTGGAACCTCGGCAATACACTGGATTCGCACAGCAATTTCATAGACGATATGTGGATCGAACTCCGTCCCAACCGCACGACTGTCGACTACGAGACGGCCTGGGGCCAGCCAGTAGCCACGCGCGAACTGATCCACATGTTCAAGGAAGCGGGCTTCGGTGCGATCCGCGTCCCGGTCACCTGGTTCCCCCACATGGGTACTATCATCGTCGAAAGGATCAAGGGCGCTGATGGAAAAGAGAGGGGGTATTGGGACAAATCCACTTGGACTGGCTACGACATAGACCCTGCCTGGATGGCACGTGTGAAGGAGGTCGTTGAGTATGTCCTCAGGGAGGACATGTACTGCATCCTCAATGTCCACCATGACACCGGAGCAGACAATACTGCTTGGCTCAGTGCCGACGAAGAGGTGTACGGGGCCGTCAGGGAGCGTTACTGCGAGCTCTGGAAGCAGATAGCCACGGAATTCGAGCCATACGGACATAAACTCGTGTTCGAGTCTTTCAACGAGATGCTGGACACCGCCGACACGTGGAACCATTCCACTCCCGAGGCCCACGAAGTCATCAACAAGTATAACGCCGACTTTG
>JAEEGJ010028064.1_pt1 | contig 11235 bp, 8 predicted proteins | sample 8958761 | NCBI WGS metagenome assembly JAEEGJ01 (sample SAMN16246546, study PRJNA631951) | gut metagenome | biome: gut microbiome; feature: rumen; material: RS-attached | host: Bos | place: Iran: Karaj | collected 2018-10
ACTGCCAACATACCCTTTGTATTCCATCGTGGTTTTCATAACAAGCCCTCCGTGTTTATACTATATCACACAAAAGGGAAAGCCGCAACTAAAAATAGTTGCAATATGCATTTTAAAAACAATGGTTATACCGTCCTCCCCTATACCCCGCTGTCAAAATGCACTACCGTCATTTACACGCAAAACGGCCTGCAAAAAGTCAGATGCTTTTCCCCCTCACATCCACCGGAACAGAATCTCGGACGGAAGCAGGAACAGATACGGAGCCGTCGCCACTGCCAGCCACAAGGCTGATTTCCGGCCCTGTTCTTCTGACAACCCGGCGCGTTTTAAAATGAATAAGTCGAACCGGTAAATGCAGTACACCGCCAGAAGGATCGAGCAAACCACAATCAAAAACGACACCGCATTTTCAAAGGGGTTAAGGCCAAGGCCGTGGTTGATTGCCTGCAACGAATCCAGTTTATGGGAACTCGTAATCATAAACGCGGCTAACAAAAACAGACTGCCGATAAAATCGGCGGCAAAACCCGCGGCGCAGATTTTCCACGCATATGTATTGCAAAACGCTTTCCGCAAAACACTGTCCGGAACGTTTTTACTTCGTTCTACATCGTCCGGAAGGCTTTTATTCACCTGCACGCCGTCAGAAACACTTTTCTCCCGCTCCACATCGTCCGGCAGACTTTTATACAGAACAACATAGTCGATTACAAAATTCAATGGAATCAGCAACAGCCACAGGGGAGAAGGAATCCACACCAGCAGCCAGATCGGGAAGAGTATGTTGTATAACGTTATGCTTTGTTTCTGCCGCATAAAACTTCCCCCTTGCCGGTTCACCGGCTGACAGTATGACAGGCCCACGCAATCCAGACTGCGCTAACCGCATTGTATCCGGACCAACGTAAAAATCACTTGCCCACAGCGTGGCAGGCCAGCACGATTCCCGCGTACATGATAGCAACGGTTGCGTACCAGTACTTTCTCTTATGCACATACTCTTCGCTCTGTTCCTCGTCGTACAATCCTTTGAACAATCCCAGAGCACCCAGAAATCCCAGAAACGCCCCCAGCATGGCCGCGGGACCGGAGACAATTCCGTCCACAAAACCGTGCAGGACCGGCAGCATTACGTCCCGGTTGAACAGCACAAACACGGCGGCCAGAAGGACCGTCAGGACGCCGGCTTTTTTCGTGCTGCTGACCATGCGGATGCATAAGAAGATAACAAAAAGAGGCAGCAGGCACGCAATGATGTAATTCGCGTAAATGAGATCCGCGCGCATTCCGGAGATTTCCGGACCGGCCGTCATAAACGGGAAAAAATTCCGCACCCTGCCCCTCCTTTCCAGTTCAGCTCTCGCGTCACTTCTTTGCCAGGTCAGCCTGTTTGTCCTGTTCCGCCTTACGGATATCTTCCCTCATATCCTTGGCCAGGTTGAAGGTCTGGAACTTCTCATCCGAAGGCAGCATCATGGTAAAGCTGTCCGTTTTATCCAGATATGCTTTCCCGTTCCCGATTGCCAGTTCCAGAATATGACCCCCGTGTTTTTTATCATCCGAAATAAAATGGAAATGCCAGCCCGGCGTGTTCAGGCCGCCCATATAATTGGGGCAATACAGACCGACCAGCGTCCCATTTATATTTTTATGCGTGAACTCCGTCTGTTTTCCCTTCAGCGCCTCTACCAGCGTGGGGTACGGTTCCTGGCTGCCGTGTTCGCTGCGGAACAGGATGCTGGGGAACACGGTGTGCAGCTTTACTACATAAAAGCTGTTGGCCCCCTGCTCTTCCACAACTTTGTTTAAGCGTTCTTCCAGACCGGTTTTGTCAGCTACATCCGTAAGGTCTACCGCAATGTCTTTGTCAAAAAATGTCACGTTCGCGAAAGGCACGGTATCCTTGTCGTCCGCCACGACAACCCGTCCATCGCCCAGGGCCTGGTACACCGTGCCGTCCAGCACGATCATTTCCCCGTTCAGTCCTTTGAACGTGCCGATGCCGGTATCCCCGCCCTTGCGGAGCTGCTTCACCGTAACCGTGCCGCCGAGATAACCCTGCGCCAGCGATTGCAGCAACGCCACCTGCCGGACGGTTTCCCTGTCCGCGGACGCTGCGCTGCAAGTCGCGCCAACCGCCATGGAAGCCGCTAAAACCAAACCAATGTACTTATTTTTGAATTTCATTTTTTCTTCCTCCCTCCCGGCTTTTTATTATTATAACAAAACAACCTGAAATGTTCACTTTCTCTTATCGTTTATTTTCAAAACAACGGGGAACAAGGCAATATAATAAAACATATACATTATGGAAAAGAAGACCCGCAGGTTTCCCTGCGGGCGATAATGCATCCGCGTGCTGCGCCTCCCTGACTAATCGTGCCAGAGCCCTTCTAACGTTTCAAACAATACGTCCGGTTCTACCGGTTTGCTCAGGTGCGCGTTCAGGCCTGCCTGCATACTGAGCTGGACATCCTCATCAAAGGCATTTGCCGTTAACGCTATGACAGGGATACTCTTCGCATCCGGCCGGTTCATAGCCCGGATTCTCCGGGTTGCCTCCAGTCCGTCCATTTCAGGCATCCGTATATCCATCAGAATCGCGTCATAATAACCCTCTTCGTGTTCCGCAAACTTCTCTACGGCAATGCGCCCGTTTTCCGCGTGGTCCGCCTGTATCCCACGCATGGAGAGCACCATCATCATGATTTCGGCGTTGATTGTGACATCTTCCGCCAGCAACACTCTGCGGCATTTGGAATCCGCCGTCTCCCGGACAGGCTTCGTATCTTTCTTTTTGATATCCTCCCCGGACGCATCAGGCGACGCCCCGGCAGAAACCGGTTTTGCAGTAACTGTGTCAGCATCTTCTTCCTTACGGTCGCAGTCAATCAACGTAACCGTGACCGTAAACGTCGTTCCTTTATGCTTTTCACTCTCTGCCGAAATCGTTCCGTTCATCAGTTCAATGAGGTTCTTGGTTATGGCCATGCCCAACCCTGTGCTCCCAAAGCGGTTTGTTCTGGATGAATCCTCCTGACTGAACGCGTCGAACAGCTTCGGAAGAAACTCCTTGCTCATCCCGATACCTGTGTCGCTGATGGTAAAGCGCAGCGTGGATTTTCCATGGAACCGTGCAACTGATTCCACAACGAATGTGACGGTACCGCCCGATGGTGTAAACTTGACTGCGTTCCCGAGGATATTGAGCATAACCTGCCGCAGTTTCACTTCATCGCCAATATAATAACCGCCGACCGTGTCTTTCACACGACATTCATACGCAAGGCCTTTGTCCCTGCACTGTCCGCTTATCATCGTATTGACCTGAGACAACAGTTCTGTTAAAGAAAACTCTTCATTTTTCACGGTCATACGGCCGGATTCGATGCGGCTCATTTCAAGAATTTCATTGATTATGCTGAGCAGATGCTGCGCTGACAGCCCCATCTTCTCAAGATGCTCCCTTGTCGTTTCGGAAATGCCGGGGTCATTCAATACGATCCGGTCCAGCCCGATGATCGCGTTCATCGGTGTGCGGATTTCATGGCTCATATTAGACAGGAAAGCCGTCTTTGCCTTGTTGGCCTTGTTGGCCTCTTCCAGCGCAATACTCAGTGATTCCCGCTGTTCCGCCAGTTCCCGCATCATTTCCTTTTGTTCGGTGACGTCTATGAAAACACCTACATAGGTTATGGGAGAACCGTCAGGACGGCGTGTGGGTTTGCCGACAGCCCGGTACCAGCGGTACCCTCTGTTTTTCGTCCGCAGACGGTACTCCACGTCATAGGTTTTCTGACCGGTATAGTCGGAAATCGTTTCATTAAATGCTTTCAGTACGCGCTCCCTGTCATCAGGATGCAAAAGCCTGGACCAGGATTTGAGTACGTCCGGAAAGTCGTCCGGACCATGATACCCGAGCATTCTCCGGAATTCGTCGCTCCAGTTGACCCGGACCATCACGCCTTTTTCATCAAAATCCATCGTCCATTTACCGGACCCGAGCATTTCATGAATGGTGTTGAGGGACGCAGATTCATTTTGCAGTTGCGCGTAAAGCGTATCCAGTTCCTTCATCTGGGTTATATCGATGGTCACGCCCCTGCACTGCGTCAGCCTCCCGTCCGGGTCCCGGTACGGTACCCCTCTGCTGCGATACCACCGGACCGAGCCGTCCTTTCTGCAAAAGCGGAAATCATAGCCCTTTGTGCTCATAACGTCTTCATTAAAAGCACTGACGGTTATATCACCGGTAAAAGTCTCCCTGTCTTCCGGGTAAACGCCCCGCACAAATGATCCGATTTCATCCGGGAAGTCACTCCGGTCAGTATAGCCCAACAGCCTGCGGAAACCGTCGCCCCATTGCACGGACGCCACAGAACCGTCAGGCGCAAAGTTGACAACCCAGCTTCCCGCCTTTGTCAAATCGGTAAGAAGACGGTTCGTTACGGACAGCTCTTCTATTATGCTCCGGTCCTTTTCTTCGCTTATCCCGTTCATAAATGGCTCCCTCCACCCGGATCCTGTTATCGGAATCCCACCTGATACCAATGACAAAATGATGACTGCGTCCCTCGTCTTTACGGTTTGTAAAGAATAAGGAATTCGTTCACATAAAGTACTGTCCAGGGGGTATTTTAAAAGCAGAAATTTTCATTTTACCCTTATAATTTAATTATAACAAAATAGCCGTAAAATACAACTATAACGAGAAACAGCCTGATCTGTTCACTTTCTGTTATCGTATCTTTTCAAAACAACGGGGAACAGGGCAATATAATAAAACGTATAAATCATGGAGAAGAAAAGTTTTCCCCAATGAGAACCAAATGTGTGGACCATCACGGGGCTGAGATATTTTTTCAGCAGGACCATCAGAATCAGACCTGTCACGCAGAGCAGCCGTCGTCCCGTCCCGCCCCCGGCAGCCTCAAATCGGATCCACGTTTTCTCCACAAACCGGGCGATAATAAATCCGACCATCTTCCCGATGTCGCCGTATCCGTCGTTCATCATCTTCTGCGGATCGACGAGGATTTGGCCGGATGCCGTATAATCCATCGGATACGGCTTGAGCGTAATATATACGAGGGCAAGGCAGCAGAAAACAAAGCCGGCGAGGAGCAGCCGGTTTTCTTTTTCCCAATGTCGCGATTTGCATCCTGTTTAATAAATCACGCAGCCGCAGCGACCTCCTTCTTTCATCCGGTAAAGGGCTGTATCCGCATCCTTAAAGATATCCCCGTCCGGATTTTCCCTGTCCGCGAAAGCCACGCCCACGCTCAGGGAGGTAGGCGGCAGTTCGTCGACAGGCTTCTGCAGCATCACGTTAGCCTGGTCAATCTTGGCTTTCACCTGCCTGCGCATGGAGCTGTCCACATTAGACATAATGACGACAAATTCGTCGCCCCCCAGCCGGAACACAAGGTCCGTGGCACGGAAGCTGTACTTCAGCACCTCCGCGACCCGTTTCAGCACCAGGTCGCCCACATCATGACCGTAGGTATCGTTCACCGTCTTGAATTTATCCACGTCAATAAGCAAAAGCGCGTTATGGGACATGTCAAGATCGTTCTTCATAAAATCATAGGCGCTGCGGTTGTAAAGGCCGGTCAGGGCATCGTGCATGTTGCCGTACGTAAGCCGTTCACAGGTGCGCCGGTTTTCGTCAAAGATGGAGTTGTAGGTTTCGGAAACAAAACGCAGTTCTTCCGCCCCTGCCGGCACCACCTTATCCTTCGCCCGCATCATGTGCACCATGCGTTTGAGCGGGTTGCGGACCCAGATAACGATGAACATGACAATGACCAGCACCACCACCAGCATCAGGATCGTCAGCAGGGTCTGGACAAACAGGAGCAGGTCCATGTGATCGCCGAATTCCGTCCTGTCTGCATCGGCTGAGCGGAGCAGTTCCCGGGTGCTATTCCGGGAGTGCTCAAAAATACGGTCCTTATAACCTTTATATTCGTCTCCGTAAACGAACTCCACTGCTTTCGCGCGCAGCTCGTCAGGCGCCAGGGCCTGTTCCGCTTCCGTAAGGCGGATTTCCTTCAGCACGGGGGGAATGTCCTTTTCGTCATAGTTCCCTGCCCGGATGACGTAATTCATGGCCCGGTATTCCAGTTTCATCAGCTCGTTGGAAAGGGACAGCGCAGCGGAAAGTTCCCGGTATGCCGACGATTTTTCGTCGTTCAGCAGCTGTTTCAGTTTTTCCACCGCATGATTGCGCCGGCGGGTTACCTCCGCTTCCTGAAAATACTCCTTCAGGGCTGTAATATCTCCGGTTACGGCAAACTCCCGCGCCTTTTCCGTCAGGTAATCGGATCCGACTTCCAGATTAACGGAAGACTGCTGGGCCAGAAGGTAATGGTCATTAGCCTGTTCCATACGCTGGTAACCCCGGGTCACCAGAGAGTCCGCCACGTACAGGGCCGCAGCTGCCACAATGGCAATCCCGATAAAAAACAGGCTGGCCCTGCCCAGGGATACCCGGATATTTTCTTCCCACCATCTGGAAACCGCGGCGCAGAAACCCTGCTCCGCTTTGGCTTTCACCCTGGCATGTTCCTGCGTGTCCGCATCTGTCCGCTGTTTTTCTTCCGTAAGGAACACAACAAACTTATCCGCAGGGACCGGCGGCGAGAAAACATAACCCTGCACCATATCGCAGCCGGCTTCCTTCATCATGTCAAGCTGCTGCTGGGTCTCAACCCCTTCCGTCACCACCCGGGCGCCCAGGTGGCGGGCGATTTCCGTAACCACGCCCAGCATGTATTTATCCTTTCCCCCGGATGCGCCCGACTGGGCAAAGCGCATGTCCAGCTTCAGAACGTCAAAAGGCAGCGTCGAAAGCATATTAAGGGACGAATAGCCCGTCCCGAAGTCGTCCATCTCTATTAAAAAGCCCATCGACCGCAGCCGTTTTACACATTCTACAATCTGTTCCTCGTCTTCCGTGTAAGCGGATTCCGTAATTTCCAGATGCAGGTCCGCCGCTTCCAGCCGGTTGCTTTCCAGTATTTCCAGAAACGTATAGACAATATTGGGATCGTACATGTCAATGCGGGAAATGTTGACGGAAACCGGAACCGTAAATCCCACAGTGTCTTTCCAGGCCCGGACCTGGCGCCCGGCTTCACGCCAGACGTAATGATCCAGCGTCTGGATCAGGCCGTTGTTCTCAAAACAGGGAATGAACACGCCGGGGCTGATCATTCCCAGCTCCGGATGATTCCAGCGCACCAGCGCTTCCGCGCCGCACAGCCGCGGGGTGTCCCCGGTCACATCGAACTTGGGCTGGTAATAGACCTGGAACTGTTTTTCTTCAATAGCCGACTGGAAATCCTCGATCAGCCTCTCATTATACAGCTCCGCTTTGTGAAGGGTATCATCATAAACGGCGATGTTCCTTGTGTAATTGTTGCGTACCGTGTCCGCGGCCATCTTGGCCCGGTCGAGCCGCCGCTCGATATCCAGCGTCTTGTCCACGCAGGCGTACACGCCCATGCGCAGGCGGATGCGGCAGGACGGGTCCTGATCGTCCGCCAGCCCGGTAGAAAGGTTGTCCAGCAGCGCTTTATAATCCTGCCGATGGGGACAGTACACCTGGAACACATCCGCTTCCCTGCGGCAAATGATGCCGCCCCCTTCCAGTACGAGTTCCTGCGCTTTCTGCCCCAGCCGGCGTAAAATCTTATCCCCGAAGGCTTTGCCATAGCGCTCGTTAATGGTGGAGAAACGGCAGATATCGATGATGATCGCATCCATCTCCGTATCTTTGTGGTGCAGGTCGTACTGTTCCGCGTAACTGTAAAAGAACTCCCGGTTAAACAGGCCCGTCAAGGGATCCCGTTCCGTAGATTCCAGTATCTTACGGGATTCAAACAGCGCAATGGCGCGCCGCACCCTGGCCAGGATGACGCCGGGTTCCGGATAGGGCTTCCGGATAAAATCGCTGGCGCCTATATTCAGGCATTCGATTTCCATGCTGAGATCGGCAGAAGCAACGATGACAGGAATATCCTGGTACTCGTCAGAGCCGCGGATCTCCCGCAGCACATCCACCCCGTTCATTTTCGGCATCAGCAGGTCCAGCAAGACAAGGGAAATCAGATCTTTCTGCTCCCGGAGCTTTTCCATAGCCTCGACCCCGTCTTCCGCAAAAAGAACTTCATATTTTTCCTGCAGGATCATGCCCAGCATTTCCCGGTTGATCGGTTCGTCGTCAACCACAAGCAGCCATTTTTTTACATGGAGGAACTCTAACGGTTCATACGTATGCGTCATTTTTACACATTCCCCCCAGCAGTTGTTTAACACAAATATACGATTTAAATAAACCTGTATGCCGCAGCTCAGTCTCCGCTGATATATCTGCGCAAAATCCGCAGCAGTTCATCCGGGTTAAACGGTTTCGCGATATGCCCGTTCATCCCGGCCGCAAGGCAGTCTCGGACATCTTCGTCATAGGCGTTCGCGCTCATGGCAATGATCGGCAGCGCGGCTGCGTATGCCCCGCCCAGCGCGCGGATCGCTTTTGTCGCTTCAAATCCGTTCATGACCGGCATCTGGATATCCATCAGAACCGCGTCATAATAACCGGGGCCCTTCTCCTGTAAGGCCTTCAGGCCGGTTTCACCGTTTTCAGCCTGCTGCACCTCGGCCCCGTACTGTTCAAGAACCATCCTGGCAATTTCCGCATTGATGGCGTTATCTTCCACAAGAAGGATCCTGCGGCCTGCCAGGTCTATGCTTTCGCTGTTGACGGCAATTGCCGGGCTGTCTGTTTCCAAAGGATCCAGTTCTAATTCCACAGTGAACTCAGAGCCTTCTCCCAGTTTGCTCTTAACAGAGATCGTTCCCCCCATCATCTCCACAATCTTCGCGGTAATCGCCAGCCCCAGGCCGGTTCCCTGGATGCGGTTCACCGTCGTTCTTTCCTCGCGGGTAAAACTCTCAAAGATGTGCGGCAGGTACTCCTCTTTGATCCCGATGCCCGTATCCCTGACGATAAAACGGTATTTGTTCTTCCCGCCCAGCGAGGGAACCTCTTCCACAATCAGGTCCACCGTCTTGCCCGGCGGCGTATACTTAATCGCATTACTGACAATGTTAATGATTATCTGCTCAATGCGAAGCTCGTCAGTGATAACCTGATAGTGACGGATGTTGTCATGGCAGTAGTTGATGACAAGGGATTTCTTCTTAGCCTGCAATGCGGTAATATCCTCAATACGCCGGAACAGCGCGGCCAGATCGCAGGGACCGCAGCTGATCTGCATTTTACCGCTCTCAATCTTGGAAATATCCAGAATATCGTTGATCAGGGACAACAGATAGCGACTGGACGAACCGATCTTATCCAGCGCGTCCGCAACCGTTTCCGGTTTGTGCTTATTGGTTTTGGCAATGTTCGTATAACCCACGATGGCATTCATCGGCGTACGGATGTCATGGGACATATTGGCAAGAAAATCATTTCTGGCGCTGGTGCGCGCTTCCCTGACGCGCTGCTGGTACTCCTCTTCGCGTTCCATCTGCGCTTCAATATTATTTGTTCCGATGATCAGATGCCGCCCGTCTTTGTCCTCCAGCAGCGTGGCTTTCATGCTGACCCAGACCGGGGTATCTCCAAACACCAGCCGGTATTTCATGGTAAAAATTTTGTCACGCTCCAGGATGGACATGACCTTTTCCCTGTAAAACGTTCCCATGAAGCGTTCCCGGTCGTCTTCATATATAAGCCGCAACATATTCCGCCGGCTCAGATTGAAAAAATCTTCGCCGTTTTTTTCTACTCCCAGCGTGTCGAATTCTTTTGTGGCAGAGTATTCGACAAAATGATCCGTATCCAAATCTACCACGTAGATACTGAAATAATCCCCGGCCAGCGCCGTGGCCACACGCCCAAAGGTGATGCTGGCATGGTGCGCCATTTCAAAGGCTTCCATAGCTTTCATCTGTTCATCCACGCTGCTGATGCCGATTACGATATGGCTTCCTTCCTTTTCAATCATGCGCGTGACCTTCAACTGAACGTATGTGGGTACTCCATTAAACATCAGGCGGAAGGCAAGCTTGTAAATGCCGTGCGCGTCAAGCTCCGAAATGATTTTTTCTTTTACGAATCCATCCAGGAACCGTTCCTGATCTTCCGGATATATGATTGACTCAAAACGTTCCCGCGAAAAACTGATAAAGTCCTCCCCGCTCCGCGGCAGGCCCAGCGCTCTATATTCTTCCGACGCACTGTATTCAATAAACTTATTGTTTTTTGTATTTACATAATAAATGCAGAAATAGTCCGCTGCGAGAGCCTGCGCCACACGGGCCGGAGAAACTTTCAGGTATTCCTCTTCCATGCTATGCACCATCCTCCGAATTCGTTAGCCGGCTTCTTTATATGTCGCGCCCGGCACGAAAAAGGCGCCAGGCAGATTTGCCGGTACAGAATAATAAAGATTCGTTCAATTACCGTTTAATCATATCATATTTTTCAGATATTTTACAACAAATATAAAAAGCTGTGCCGGTAACATCCAACAGGCAAAAAGTATCTTCTAATACAATCAGGGTAATTTTTTATATAAAAATCTATGACCGCTGCGATAACCTGATTTTGAACATTTTCCAACTTTATATTATTTTACCACCAGTATTCATTATAAACAATATTAAAAAAACAGCCGTAGAAATTCCACGGCTGTTGAATCACTTACTGTGAAAAATTGGGAATTAATTTAACTTAATGACATTGGTTTATTTATAAATAAACCGAGGGATTTATCATTACATTCTACTTGTATCAAGTGTACCGATTCACACAGTCTGTTAAACAATCGGTAAAACAATCCACATATGGACCGTCTCCGCCACCAGCTACCTTTCTTAACTGTTCGCTGTCCAGTTCCTGGTCACCCAATTCTGCCAAATAAGCTTCTGCTTCCTCTTTGGTTAATTCAATTCCCTCTGATTTTGCATAAGCAATCAAATCTTCCGCAGTTTCACACTGCAGAGCTTTCTGAATCATCTCACTGGTAATATCATTTTTGTTAATCGGCATCGTAAAATCCTCCTTTTAATTATTAATTTAAATGCTTTTATTAATATATACAAAACAGGTTCAGCAAAATTGACACTGTTGGAAAAATTTTTTTAATTATATCATAATAATCTTTGCTGAACAAAACCGCAACTTTCTTTTTCAGCGTGTCTTTTCCGCAGCAAACG
>JAEEGJ010028066.1_pt1 | contig 11235 bp, 15 predicted proteins | sample 8958761 | NCBI WGS metagenome assembly JAEEGJ01 (sample SAMN16246546, study PRJNA631951) | gut metagenome | biome: gut microbiome; feature: rumen; material: RS-attached | host: Bos | place: Iran: Karaj | collected 2018-10
AAGCAACATGACAAATCACGCAGATTTTGTCATGTTGCTCATTAAAAGACGTCTAAGGTTAGAGCTCGTTTGTTTTCAGCAATTAGTACTCATCCTCGTTGAAATGTAGCGACGTAGTTGAAAACCAAGCAGTTGTACTATCCACTTCATTTATTGATCGTTGTATTTGGACGTAAAAGTCCGCGAATCGCATATTCATATTCTTACGAGTCTATTTGTTTATCTGCCCACAAACGTACATATTCTCTTTTAAATCTCCAAGAAATCTTTTCAAAATATGCTTCCTCGTCATAAAAGATGATACTCATCTTCCTTACAATCCTTGGAGGATAAAAAAGGGAAAGCGGCCAGACATGTATGTTGTAACATAATCTGGCCGCGATATACATCTTCCTTAATTGAGTATGTTTCCGAGACTTTAGAAAAGACTCTCAGAAACTGGAGACTCGTCTATTATCTCTATGTTTTTATTGTTTCTGTATTTGACTTTTGCATACTCCAATGCTTTCACATAAGTTGAGAAACCATATCCTTGCGCATCGTCCAAAATGAAATTCATATCAGCATTCATGATAATAAAACGATTATTATACGCTGGACTTATATCAATTTTTACTTTCATATTTCCAATATTTTTTTCTTTTTATACTATAAAAAACAGGCTTTTGTCTATGGTTGTGAGATGCTAAAACGTAGCAACCACTCTTTTAGATAATGCCATTTCCCCAATATAAAAAGCCTTTGCAGTTTATTTAGCAAAGGCTTCATGTCTGTTTCTGTTTAAGAAGTCCTTAATATCTCCTTGACTATACCAAAACTTATCACCGACTACTATATAGCCAAGAAGTCCCCGATCACGATACTTGCGAATGATTTTGTCATCCACGCCTAACAACTCTCGAACCTCTTTATTATTATAATAATCTGGAGCAGGTTGATGACTCTGCTCATACACACGAATTTTCTGAGAGAGTGCAGCAACTCTACTACAAACACTCTCCCACACATCTTTCTCAATCATTAAATATTCTTTATTATCTCTCATATTTTTAAAATTGTTTGCTATTATATGAGAGAATTCTGTTTTTGTCTATCTTTTGCTTAAAAAATCATGCAAATGGTTTGCGATGATACTTAGCCATGAACTCATCTATATCATTTTGTGTATACCAATAGTGGTCTCCTACTTTTGTATATGACAGTTTTCCATCATAGCGGTACCGCCTCAATAGTTTTTCATTTACTCCAAGCACAGAATTAATCTCTGTCTTATTATACACTTTTATTTCACCAGGAGCAGAGACTTTATCAAGACAAGTCTCAATAGTATCCAATTCACCCAAAAGCGCATCTATTTCAACACTTTCCACCTTTTTAAAATACTTTTTCATCATATAATCATTTTTTTATCCCAGATTATATGCGAGTTTTTCATTTTTGTCTGTAGAAGGAACCAATAATAAGTCTATTTTATTCTGGCAACCAGTCTCTTCTTGTTGCTTATATAAGTCCGCTATTCTATCAGCATGTTCTTTACAATAGATTGGTAATAGCCGGCTATGGGACTATATATAACAGATGGGACTTACTGAACGTCTATATGCACGCCACAAGTTTCTTTCTATTTGCGACTTGTTTGGGTTTTCTGAGTCATTAAATATCTCTAGTATCTTCCATGCTGGGGTGGCTATAATGCCAGTAGTATCCATAAAGATTGATAAGAATTGTATCAAGACTTCTCTGCTATCAATGGTCTCTTTGGCTATAGAGCGGTAAGCAAATTCAACCGGTATACCAATAGAGTGCCATCTGAGTGTCATACACTTGGAATAATGGATGCGCTCAAAAACAATTATATAGTTATCGAAGTTCAACTAGCCATTGTATTTTATCAGGCGCGTATAGAATGAATCAAACAGCATATCATCAGTAGGCAAAGTCCCTTCCTGATATTTGATTAGCGAGTCTATCAACACTCTTAATTTTGAAACAACGAGCTCATTTCCATGCTCTAAATACATTATCGACTTCTTTAGTTCGTCCATATCACTTCTTTGATTTTAAGTATTTATCCCCGATTCTGAGCTAGTGCCAGAACCGGGGATATATATTAATGAGTTCCTTTTGGATCAATATCATTGGCTTTACAATACTGATATAAGCATGATGCAGAGACTTTTATTCCTTGCTATATCGCATTTTGTAGGTTGGTTTTTACCGATATTGCAGGGTTATACCAAGTCTCAACGGGCCTATAATGAGGATTAGTATCTATGCCATATTCTTTACAGAACATCTTTAGCGTTGTCAATCCGACTTTGATACCATTCTATTTGGCATACTCATAGTTCTCAGATGTACTCTTATTTAAGTCATACCATTCGCCAATACTCTAGTAATTCAAGTCTTTCTGAACTTTACGCGCATAGCTTACTCTGTTCAAATTGTGTGCATTACAATACTCTTTGCTGGTCGTAAACTTTCCATGTTTAGTTGGCTCTAAAACATCCAAGTCGCTTAAAGGTAAATCTAAAACATACATAGCTTTCTCTACCAGAACCTTATTTGTAAGTACATTATCTCTATTATCGTAGTATCTCATTCTACGATAGACAAGATTATAGAGTAGCTTTTCAAATGTTATGTCTGGCTCAATCTTCCGGATAATACAGGCATCAGCAAACAATCTTTTACGCCTACCTTCTCCATCTTTAAACTTGCTGATACGTGCATGCTTATTAGACCAAATAATTCTATTAAAGACTTTCATGAAAGTATCTGGAATCAAGCAATAGCCATCTTCATTATAGTCTAACTTCGTTTGTTCAACAATACCCAAACAAGCATACTCTGCCAAGAATACAGGTAATTCCAGTCTATTAAGATCATTAATAATCTTGTTATTAATACTATTATTACTATCTTTTTTACAATTTAGTCTTTTAGGATTATACTCAATACCCCTTCTACAATATAATCGTAAATGACTAATTTGTACAAAGTCTGAAACATCATAGATTCTATTAGACAAGAAATACTCCATATCTGGCTGGGAATTACCATTCATTAACTGAGACAATACACGACCACAGTTATCTTTTGTGTTTGCCAAGCCTACATATGAACATATGCTCTTATACAATGGCTCGTACATTTGAGCATCAATCTGCTCCAAGAAGCAATAAATAAGTCTATACGAGTATGATCCATTCTTCTTGTTAGAGAATGTCGTATAAGCAAGAGTTGGCTTCATGTATGGTTTTTCAAGGTAGTTAGCCAATGACATCTTACTGTCATCAACATCAATGCTGACGAAATAGGTATACAAGAAATCAGCATTAGAACGATGATCATTCTTATACACATGACAATAGGAATATCCCAACCTGATATACTCCAGAAACAGACTTGGGTTAACGATAACTTTGTGGAACTTCATACTTTTATAGTCCTCACTTTTCGGCTTGGCGCTATACGCCCTCTCTGAGATACTAATCTCAAATTTAAAATTACTTTTAATATTCATTTTTTCTTTAATTATTTTTATTGCTATTATTACTAATAACAAATATTATAGCGTAGTTCCATTCTTTTGCCTGAACAACGTTCCATCTTATTCAGACATATTTATTTTATATATAATGTATGCGTGCGCGAGCCCCAGTTTTATTCTTTATTATCGTATCACAATAGAAAGCGTATCACTTTAATCTTGTTTCAGGATTTAGTGATACGCTTTTTCTGTATCGAATTAACCTAAAAGATTAAACTGAGACTTGAAGAGTTAAGTCTCGAACCTAAGAATATAGACTCTCTCAGAAAAAAAATAAAATATTTTTCAAAAATAAAAATATTTGCAAAATACTGATTATTAGTTATTTAGCTTTGACGCAAATTAAAACCGCTTACAAAATATCTATTTTTTCATCGCTAAATCCAAACTTTTTTTTCAAAGTGACATATAACAGGACAGTAAATAAAAAATTAAATTATTAATAAATTAAAAAAAATAAATTATGAGATTTATGTACTCTAAAAAAAAGAAGGTGAGTGTTATAGTTAAGAGTGATGATTTTATGATCAGCGCTCTGGTGGTGAAGACCGTAAGAGGCAAGCAAGAGGTGCGCGTATTCCGCAAAATGGATGATGGCACCCTTAAAGAGCTGAAGAAGGTACGTTCTGTCGAGAAGTCTCAAATTAAATCTGAGACTCCAGCAGACAAGGCGCCAAACACTACAGCTTCAAAGTCCACTATTAATAATAAGGTGGTGGCTATTGACGAGGAGTCCAATCGTAAAATTGGTTGGAGGAAGTTCAGAACGGCTATCATAAAGGCTGGTGGCATCGACATCTATATGAAGTCTCGCAGAGATGACAGCGCCATAGAAGCACTTCTTTTGAAGTACCCTGACTTCAAAAGAGGCATGAAACTCTATGAGGCAGGCTGTAATGGTGTTTGGTCACTTATGGCCGAAAGGACTATTGAAAGCGTACGTCGTACATATAACAAGTACTATATGGACTTGGACCTACTACTAGCTGCATAAGTTTTAATGATAACAAAAGGTAATTCCCTTCCCCCAGCAACATGGGGGACAGGATAATGCTTGCCCATATTTTGGCAGGGGTGTAAGGTGTTCCCCTCGTTATACACCTTATTAATATATATGCGTATGAGAAACAACAAATCACCTTAGGAACATTCATCATAAAACGAAGTCCCAGACTTCATAATGAGAATGGTAACATGTTACACTTTAGTCAAAATCATATATGACTACAATAAAAATGCCGTTAAAGGACTTCAAGTCAAAACGGCGAGTAATTAACCGGCTTAAGTAAATGCTGTTGAGGAGCTGGGTGCACACTCTCCTTGATTGCTTTGAAAGAGTCCACAAAAAATAAAAAAATGACAAACAAGAACACAACAAAGGTTCCGACATATGGTGAACCTACAACAAGCAATAAAGGGAGTGGCACCCTGAAACTTTCTTCAAAGTCTCATGCCAACGAACAAGAGAATGTCTCAAAGTATATGAACTATCCGAACGGATACTTTGCATATCTCAGAATTGGCAAGACGGGTAGTCCAATAAGATTCTACCCAGATGCTCAAACAGCTTATACAGCCACACTTAACGAGTACGATTCTCTTTTATCGCAAGGTGTCTCAGGCAGTAGAACATCTCTTTCTATCTCTGACATGAACGGCAGTATAGTCTATGAGGGTGTGCCAAAAATGAACGGAAAGATACGTTTTTCCATTTACGAGGGGAAAGATGTCTCTAAAACAGTCTCTATAACAGATTTCAAAAACACATATTCATTTATAGCTAATAATACAGACATGAAACAGACAAAAGAAAAATTCAGCAATTATGAAGAAGGTGCCCTGGCAGGCAACATTAAGTCTAACGCAAGCACTTTCATTGACAACAACATTCTCACACAGGAGAACGTCAACTTCCTATGCCTCTCCAATACTTCTGCACGCCAAATGGCTAAAGTAGTACAAAAGACGGCCATTATTAATAAGGATACTGACAACGATACATTCACGAAAGCCATACAGGATGTGTCTCTGAACATGATTACCATCACCAAGAAACTGGCTTCCGGTAATCCAACAGACGACAAACATTGCAGTATGCATGATGATTTGCTTTACTGTGCATCCCATTGCAAGTCCTCTGACTACCTGTTTAACGGATCGAACAAGTGGAGAAAGACACCAGGGAAACTTAATTACTACAAATTGGAAAATGCTATCATGGACATGTATAATAGAGGTCAGGAAATGATTCTTTCCGCATCGAATACAGATCAGCCCAAAGTGAGTATTGCCAAAAGCCAAGTACATAATGACACTCCTGTCATTGAAGAGGCTCCAACATTAACAAATGGACATCGTACATTTACAGAGGTGGTACAGGCCATGACTTCAACAATTATGACATATACGACAACATCAGAAGACATCCGCTTCTACCTGAAAATGAAGTGCTGCTCATTAGAATCCGAAATTAAGTCTCTGACAAACGATGTTGTTACAACGACTTTGAGCGACAACAAGATAACATTTTACTTACCATCTGGCATCTCAAAAGAACTGAAAATTAGCGACTATGCCGACAACATAGCTCTAAGAAACAGTGTATGCTCAATTACAAAGCAACTTTTGATATGTGCGGCTCTCTCAAATAAGACACGAGAATCTATCGCAAATGCTGTAAGTCTCGATACTATTGAGAACTACGTGAACTCTTTGCCAAACTTGGCCGCCTAATTATTAACCAAACGCCTGAAAGCCCCAAAAGCTTTCAGGCTAATTATAAACATTTAAAAGAAATCATATGAAAAAGATTAAAATTTTCACCCTATTTAGTGGGTACGATTCACAGTTAATGGGACTTATTAAAGCTGTTAAGAAAATCAAGAAACTTTTCAAAGCCATACTTGTTGGTTGGAGTGATAATGACCAAAATGTTCAGCGCATTCACAACCTCACTTTCCCAGAATATGCGGATAGATGTTATCCTGACGTAACGAAAATACGCTGGCCGGAAATACCAGACTTTGATATTTTATTCTATTCAAGCCCTTGCCAAAGTGCCAGCAGATCAGGACGACGTGAAGGTTTTGAAAAAGACTCCGGAACAAAGTCTTCTTTAGTTTGGGCTGTGGAAAATGCTATAGCGTGTAAACGCCCAAAATGGCTCATTCTGGAAAATGTCGAGGGCTATTTGGACCCTAAAAACGAAACGACATTAATTAAGTGGGCAAGAACAATTGCCAGTTATGGTTATGCCAGTTGTTTCAAGGTATTGAATTCTGCAGACTTCGGGATTCCCCAGAATCGAAGCCGAATCTTCATGATCTCTATGCGCATAGATGATGAAAAGGATTTTGCTTTCCAATGGCCTATGACTAAGAAGTTAACTGTAAAGCCAGAGAATCTTTTGGAAGACAATGTTGACGATAAGTATTACCTTTCTACTGAAATGGTAGCTACTTACATTGACTTGCTTCGTAATGGCCGCGAAGGCTACAAAACCAAAGTAAACTATTCAAAAAAATACCCTACAAAGTATCTTTCCTCACAGTTCATCAGAAAAGTTTCATCTACGGTCACTCCACTTACAAAAAATGGAGCTATTCCCACTTTACAAACAATGTGCGGTGACACTTCCTTAGCTACTTTTGCCAATTGCGGACAAGAGGGAAAGCCATGTGTGGTTGAAGTATGGGAAGGAAAGAAAGGTATCCAACCAGTAGTGATAAAAAGCGAAAAGCCTAGCAGACAGAAGCCAGCAGTCAAAAAGACTCCTAACGGCGCAGAGAGAATCTTGTCTATTATCGATAATCTCAAAGAATGCCAGTATCTAAGAGTCAGAAGACTTACCCCGAAAGAATGTCTTAGGTTTATGGGTGTCGAAGATATGTATATAGACCGAATGCTACAGCCCTATATGCACAAAGGGAAATCTCGCAAGGTTTCTGACTATGCATTATATGGGAGAGCAGGAAACTCTATAGTTGTCAATGTCTTAACAGCTCTTTTTACTTCATTAATCGAGCAATATCCTGATTCTTTTGGTGATTAATGTAATAAATCTCCAGAAGAGTCAAGAGCTTTTCTAAAAAGTCTATGAGACTTATTCATAATAAGGGCTTTGTGGTTTATTTTGAGACCATAAAGCCCTTAATTATATATCTACTGACTTTGTACCAATTATCTGCGCTTATTTAAACGAAGAGGAATTATCTCGAAAAGGAAATATCCATGTGTGCCCAATTATTAGTTTCATAATATGGGGGGTTGCGTCTTTGTTCCACTTGTAGATTTTATCTCCTAAGTCTTCATTAATTTCGCCCCTATGAGTCTTGATAAACTCTTCACGCTCAGATTCTGTCTCAAACATCAATGATATATAATACTCGCTGTTGTCAGAACAACAGACATGGGTACCGCATTTTGTTTGGCAGTCTCTCGTATCTGCAAAGGTTACTTTCAGGAAATATGGCTTCCAATACTTATCTTTCCAGTCGTTTGTAAGGCAGGGACCGATAGATTCAGTGCCATCTAAACAGACACGTCGGAAATAAACGCCAGAGAATTGACCATCAAGCATAGCCAAAAGCATATCTGAATGGGCTTGGTCTGAATACGTAGTAATTGTTACTTTCCCGTTTTCATTATCCACATTAAAGAGATGGTCGTATCCATTAAGAGTGGGGAAATAGGAATCCAATAATGAAACAAACTCGTCACTCTTTACAAGTTTAAGAGCTTTTTCGTCCTCAATGACTATTTCTGTATAGTAAACAGAAGTAGTATCAGGATTCCGAACAGGACCTAAAAGGCATATACCAACTTGGCTTTCATCACCTGGAGTATTCAGAAAACGGACAGTATTGATAGTCTTTACGACTATTGAAGTGCTATGTTCGCTAGCATCTTCTACACCAGAAAGGAACAATTCGTAGTCATTGTATGTTTCTGGCAATGATAGAAGTTTGCTCAGGATTGTCATTTGATCATAGACTTCACCTTCAATTCCGTTTATATCCGGACTATCAATAAGGCAGATTGTCTTACCTGTATCACTAATGCCTATCTGATATTGAGTAGGAAGTAAAGTGTAATCATCACAAAAACCGCCAAAGCGAACTTCCTTAGCAGCCACCTCAGCCAACTTTTTTTTCAGTTCTTTTAGTTTCATCATTTGCCCAAATAGTTAATTGTTCCGTGCAAAGATACAAAAATATTGGGAATTCAGATAGAAATACAATAGAAATCAGTCAATAATGATAATACGTCCTCCACCTTGTCCTTCACTGCCCAAAACACTTGTACCATCTCCAAAAATATTATCGCCTATATATTTTACTGAGCGTGGTATATAAAGCGTCATTTGTTGTCCTGCGTTCTTTCTCCAGAAAAAGGCATCATCGCATATCGTCGTTACACCATCCCTAACCCTGTACTCCTTTTCATCGAAAGTATTCAAACAGTTCAATAGATGCTTTCCGTCTTTTGTATATACTACCTGATGTTCATCAACGACCCTGTCATCATCTTTGAAAACAAGAATGTTTGTAAATAACTCTTCATGGGCATAACGATTGTCCCAATCAGGAATAACGCCCAATACGTTTTCGTCCCCCCAAATGCCAGGATGCCCGTCTAACAGATACACGTAGCCCTCTTCATCAATTTCTCTATCTACTTTTCTTATCATCGCTTTTTTCTACTAAAATCATACGTCCAACTGCTAAAACAAAAGAATCTATCGTGGGCAGAGTTGGCCAACGAGGAAAATTCAACAGAGAGTGCATTTCCGTATCTACTTCACACGTAACATATCCAAAATGCTCATTCTTCTCCAAAGTGAAATAACCATATAGCTTTGCATCATCCTTACTGGTAACTATCACACACATGGGTACCTCCATGTCAGCAAAGCATGGTGGGTCAAAAGTTAGTACACGGAAAAGAAAGTCGCCCTTTTCTATTTTGTGAAGTTCTAAGTCAAATGCTGCCGGACAGTGTAACTCCATAAAAATAGAATCATCAAGGTGAGATCTATCTTTTGGACTTAAACTATATACATACTGAGGTAGAAAATGAAAGACAAAGCCATACATGTCAAGTTCTACAGTTTCTTCCATATTTACAAATTACAAATCAGGTTTACAACCAATTTTACTACCACATTCTTCTTAATCCTCCTAATCCCATTCTACTTTATCTGCCTCTTCTTTTGTCGTGGCTATGGCTATGTGTTCAGCTACAAAACGATATAAATCTGGATAGCTCGACATCTGAATATCATCTGTCGTAATATCAACCCATCCAGCAGGATAATCTTCTTCGTCATGACCATATCCCACGTCAAGTACTATAGCCTTGATACAAAGATGATTATCATCATTCAAGCCAACAGCCCATATTCCTATAGGCACATCATTAGAACTTTCCGTATCGACTTCGTCCTCCCAATTTGGAATAGCGATAAACGTTCCTGATTGACTGTTTTTAAGAAGAACTATTGTTTCTTCTCGTGCTTGTTGATAAAGTTCTTCAACTTGGTTTAAGAACTTTCTTGGTTCAATTATTTTGTCCATCTTTTTGAATTTAGTTCTAATATCGGTTAATAAATCGTATAATTTTATTCTCAGATCCTATGTTATACCATACATATTTATAAATAAGTTTTTTAGAATTATATACTATACACTACCCTACAATATAATTGTAAATAACTATTTTGTAAAACTAAGCACCAAGCAATCTCGGAAAGTCAGTCATGTCAATATTCACTTCATTTTCGAGAGCGAAGTCCTGATAGTAGTTTCCTTCCCTATCCTTTCTGTCGACCAGATTCATTGCTTGCACACAATCGTTCATACTCTCACTATGAAGCAATGAATACAACCTATTGTATACAGCACTTTCAAGAATTCCAGCCAAATCAGCATCCTCCTTTTTCAGTTGCTCATAATAAGTTGGCCCGAAATCTTCTTCATCCACACCTGATTTCCTAAGAGCGCTCTTATACATGTACTCTACCTGCTCAATCATCTCATCGGGCAAGTTTATGGTGAAGTCTGGATTACTTTCTTTGTTGTTGATGTCGATACCTACTAATAGTTTTGCCATAATCGTTGTTATTTAAAGTTCTACATACCCTGCGAAGTTAGCAGAAATAAACGAAAAAACACCGTTTTTATTCAGTTTTTTCGTCCTCATAGCGAAGTTTGCTTCTCAACATAGACAATACCGTCAAATCGTTGTCTGCATCATCCATGTTTTCGCCTCGCTTTACCACATCCATAAAAAACTCCTTGATACGTTGCCAGTCTATTTGTGGTCTTTCCTTGTCTTTTACGTCCTTTCGTAGAAAACTCAGCCATTCACCATGAAACGGTGGGGTGTATTGAATGGGGCTTATCAAGTAGTCACCACGTAGCAAATGTATAAAGCCATCTGTCTGGACTATATACAGATCAAAGTATTCAGCCAGCCATTCTATAGTTGCTTGTTCCTGTAAGTCTGACTTATCTTGCAATGAAGTCTCATCTATATAGACTATCTTCTTGACTTTAGGAGACTTCTTAGGCTTTAGCGGTCTTAGTTCCATAGGCTTTTTATATATTTACATATCATCCTTCTCTATAAAGGCTGCAAACCAGACATAACCAACCAGTAATAGCCAATACCATTCAAGATAT
>JAEEGJ010028070.1_pt1 | contig 11233 bp, 11 predicted proteins | sample 8958761 | NCBI WGS metagenome assembly JAEEGJ01 (sample SAMN16246546, study PRJNA631951) | gut metagenome | biome: gut microbiome; feature: rumen; material: RS-attached | host: Bos | place: Iran: Karaj | collected 2018-10
CAAACTCCTTGTTCTGGTCGGCGAAGTAGTTGAAAGCCATCTCGCCAAAATAGAACTGTTGGCACCGGTATTGGATCTCCATGGCGAGCCTGCAGAGGCGCCTATCCCTATCATCCATAGTCAGCGTCTTGCTCTCCTGCCATTCCTCCCAATGACGCATCAGGATAAACGGCAGAGAGACACCGATACCATAGTACGGAATTCGCTTCAAAAGGGTTCGGTCTGCCTTGTCGCCGTTGAACTCCGCGATTTCCAAGTGACTTGACTGCCAGTCGAAGGTCTCGTCATTCAGCGGTTCGATGGGAATTTCACCCTCCACCCTGTCCAGACGATAAGCCCAGGTCCTCAGCGTTTCGTTGGCATTGGGATATACTTGCTGGTGTCGATCTGCCAAGCCCTTGTCAGGCAAGGGGATTACAGCTAAACGGGTACTCATACCCGTACCGAAGTTCCTTTGGTTCACCTTGCGGTGCAGGGCGTATGGTGTGCCGGTATAGATAAAGTTCCAGTAGACGTTGAACATGCCCGTGTAACTCTCCTGGTTGGCATACATCTGACCTTCCTCCTCGTTGTGGAATGCCTTCAGTTCCATGATCTCGCGATCCTTCCAGTCACCGCCCTTGTTCTGCTTGTTCACGTTGTCCAGCTCGGCATCAAACGATAACATGTGCAGGTGCATGGGTTGCCCCTGTACCGTCTCGACTGCCGCATTCATGTGTCGGATGAACTCGCCAGTAGCCGTGCGGGCAGGATGCACGCGGATACCCACCACAGGCCGCTTCAGCACATCGCCCTTCTGAGCCTTCGTCGAGGTGGTGCGCTCCGTACGGCCTTCCTTATAGCGGTTCACGGCATCTATCAGGCAACTGTCGGCCTGAATCATCGGATCGGCTATCTTCTTGTAGAACTTCTCGATCACATTCTTTCCGGCGCCCGGATCACCGATGATGAAGATGCAGTAGTTCAGCCTGCGCACAACCTCCGGCTCAAACCAGAAATGATAGTAGGCCCGCGTCATCAGCGTGCCGAACAGAGCCGCAGAAGAGAAAAGAATGGCAGGCATCTTATGCGGATGTGCATTCAGGAACAATTCCTTCATACAAGGATAGTACTTTACCATTTCCATGAGTTCCTCAGCCCATTTATCCAGCGGCAGCATGTCATAGATGTCACTCTTGGGCTGGCCCGATGCCACAGAAGAGCCTGTCCCTACCGTGACATTTTGGAGAGCCCCGACCTTATCCAAAGCCTTCCTCAACTGTTCAGGCATCTTCTCGTTATACCTCCAACCCATGACGGAACTGACGGTACCGGCCACGTCCTCGCCTTCTGCCGCAAGGTCTTGCACCCAAGGCAACTTCGTCACCACCTCAGTGATCTTCTTCGGGTTCTTACCGATCAGATACCTCAGGTGACTGGCCAACTCCGTCAGCGTATTATGGCGGTTCTTATCCAGATTCACGCCGTCCAGCCAAGCCTCGATAATCTTGGTGAAAGGTACACCATTATACATCAGAGACTCAGCATTCCGCACGTTTCCTCCATCGACTCCTGATACACCTTGTTGGTTTTCTCCAGCACCTTGTACGGAGGATAGATTATCACCAACAGCACTACTCGGAGCAAAGTCAAGAGTAGGCTGAGACTTACCAGCATGATAGCTGTCATTGTACTTTTTACCAAATTCTTCGTTTTCATACGTAAACAGTTTTTCTTCGTTAATAAATAGGATGTCCTCGCGAGTAGTCAGAAACGCACCTCTTGAAGCGTCTTTACAGGCTTCATCGGGGTTCAAGCCCAACTTAGCAGAAAAGTCCTTCTGGTTATCAATGAGGTTGCCCACATTGACATCGGCCATAAAGACCACTTTCAATCCATGCCCCGATGGTGTAATGAACACAAAGAGCACCCTTGCCTTATCCTCGTCACTCAACTTCCCGTAGGCCTCGTCCCAAATCTCGCGCAGCCTTTCCCCTCCTGAGTAGGAGGGGGCAGGGGTGGTCTGATCCGCCTCATCCACATGGTCGAAATCAATCACGCACAATCCGTTCAGCCTACAGAACTTCTGATTTCTCCAGCGTCCCCGCCTGATGCTCTTCTCGCCAGTCTGCTTATTCTCGAACTCCTTGTCCGACTCGTCATACGTAGCAATGAAAATCACAAACGGCAGCCCCTTCTTCTTGTTGTCGTAGGCATTCTTGTCGCCTCGGGCCAGTGCCTCGCGAGCCTCCTTCACTTTTCTGATAGTTTCAGGCGCCATGATAAGCGCCCGAAACTGTTCCTTGGTAATTACTTCAGTTGGCAAACCGAAGCTTCGTTGATAACAAAACATTTGTCAATCTCACTTGTTAGACTGTATAGCTCTCTCCTTATTTCCAACAATCCTTTCGTCTCGAATGTCAGCCAGGCCGTAACCTTGCCTTCCTTTGCCGCAAAGCACACCTTCAGGTTGTCCTTGTTCACAAGGAACTCACCTTCTGGCAGTTCGGGCTTCTCAATCTGAATGTCCTTCGTCAGCTTATCCAACTCCTTTCGGAAATAGGCCGCCTTATCGGCAACGTCCTCAGGACATTTCAGTTCAATACAAGTCAGTGGGTTCTTGCCAGTCGTAGCGTAACGCTTCGACCTGCCCACCTTCTTCACATCCTTCTGTGAGGGTTCACCCTTCTCCTGCGGTGTCACCTCGATAGAGTCATCATCAAACACCCTGGTATTCGACTTGAAACTCTTCACGCACTTCTTTCTCTTTAAGTCTTCCATAATTTCCAGATACTCTAATGTCATACTACATCATGTTGATCTTGTCCACATAGATTGTCGTAGCCTGCATGGCCTCGCCGGTCTGCTGTGAGTTCCATTCACGTACCACCATTGAGCACTGCACCTTATAGATGTACTGCGGGTCGTACTTCGGGCAATTCACCGCCCTCTCCCCCGTAATCTCACCCAAGAAGGTGTCCGTGCCGTCCGTCAGCTTCAGCACTACCGAGTTAATTACTTTCTGGTCGCCAGTCTTGCGATCCATGTACTGTCGGGTCTGTAGCCCGCTCTGATTCAGAATCCTTACAATTCGTTCCATAAAACAATTCGTTTAATTCGTGGTTCCCTTTCCTTTATACGATACTCCTTATAAACTCCATGCCAATTGGTGTCCACACCAGATAGGCACGTTCTTTCTTTTCTCCTTCGAGAGAGTAGTAATGAAAGGCTCTGTCCTGAGCCAGTCCGCGTTCTGTGTACTTCGGGGTTAGTTTATACCGGCCTCCGTTCCAAAACTGAACACCTTTCTCTACCAGTTTCTTGTTCAGAGCCTTAACCGACGTGTCGAGCATCTTAGCGATGTCGCTAACGGTCAGGCATCCATCAGCAGGAGCATTTTCATCTCCTATCTGCTGTCGGCGAATCGCGTCGCCCTGTTGCAGAATCTCCTTTTCGGTCACCAATAGTTTCTGCCCATTATCATTTATCATTTTTCCTTTATCATTTAGAGCGGTAGCTCGCTCCAATTGTTGCCATCTCAGTACCAATCTTGCACGGGCAGCATCGTTGAACTTCGTAGCCACATACAAGCATTCGGTTTTGGTGAGCGAGAATACCGGTATCAGCCTCACACCGCCCTGCGGCATATCGACCTTTTCCGATGTCAAGGAAAAATTTCCTCCACATTCCTGTTCCCAGGCTTTTTCCATCTTTCTGATGGCTTTCAGCACGTCACCATGAGGTTTCCCTGTGACGGCTGCAATCTCCAGCGATGTCATGCGTTGTGCATCCATCGTCATCAAGTTTTGATTTTGCTTCATCTTAAATCCTTTCTTTTATATTATTAAAAATGTGTATTCGGAAAACTGCCGTATCGTCGCGACAGGGCAGGCTTTGGCAGTCCGCTGACCGCCCGAGAGTCATTAACAAATCTGAGTCGAAGTGAGCTTCCGAGGAAGCCAACGATTTCCGTTTCCTGTATTTCGTTGTGTCAATAAGTCAAAGAGCACTGTCAATTCCCGTTTCCGTTCGTTGACAGTGCAAAGTTAGACATAAAAAAGGCATCCCAATGCTCTGCAATGGAATGCCAATGTTTTGCCAACGATTTGCCAAAATCAGACTGTCGGCAGGTATGCTTTTCCTAGTTCCTCGGCTAGTTTCAATGCCACCTCACGACATTGGAAGAACATCTTTTCGTCGTTCTTGCTGTACTGCACTCTGTCCATCTGCTGCGGATTATGATCCATGAACGACAGGGTGGTCAACTCCCGGATATTACGGTAGTCGCAAGGATATTCCAAATCCTGTTTAAAGGGAAGCTGCCTGATGCGGTCGCAGAACTTCTGGGCGTCGACGGGGAAGCAGCAGGCCCAGCGCAGATACCAATAGGCACCGGCCCACTTCTGCTTGTTGTCGATCACCTTGCCCTTGCCCACGCAGGCAGCCAGCGCCCGGGCTATCTGTTCGTCTGTAAAGCCACCCGTAGCAGGATTGTTCCCCAGATGTACACCACCATTGATCGTAATCTCCTTGGCAATAAAATTCCCCGGACTGTATACCTTGATACAGAATCCGTCGTCTTCATTCATGTTACTTGTCATCGTCTTTACTAAATTGTATGATTCTTGCTATGTTGTTGCCGGGACTGTTCACGTCGACATCCATCTTGTCAATTTCCGCAGAACCGATGCTCTTGGCGTCGCTGGTGGATTGACTCGACACGACGAAAAGGGGAGCTGCGGCGCGTTGCTCCTCCAACTTCTCTTTCCTAAGTCTTTGCTGTTCCGCCTTGCGTTGTTCTGCAAACAGGTCATATACCGCACCGGCAGTCTCTGTCCAGCCTTCCATAACTGAGAAAAACTCGTTCATCTGCTTGAAGGCCGCACGGGCTGCCTCCAAGCCATCAACATCGATGATGCGCCTGATGATCTTCACCACGTCGTCTTGCGTGATGTTGAGGGTGCTGGTGATGGGGGTGCCGGTGGTCATCGTCTCGGAAATTGAGCGTATTATTAAATAATGTGATTGTTGAGAGGAAAGATTGTGGGGCGAATGGTGCCGCCAGGGGGCTCTGACCTCGATCTCCGATGATGACCGCCTCAGGAATCGCCGCCGAGGGACTGCCTGTCGACGCCTTTATGCGTCGGATAGCAGCCGAAAGTGTCAGCCCGCAGCTCGAAGCGGTCTTGGGGACTGACACGGAATTGCGCTTTGCTGAGATTCCTGTCATATTGAATAACTTTGATGAGAAATTCAGTTGCAAAGGTATAAAATTTCCCTCAACCGGCAATGAGATTTTCCATGTTTTTTTTGCAAAGAATTGTTAAGCAAAACCACCCTCTCTCAGTATTCGCCACACCCACAAACACTTACATCAAAAACCTTCAAGAGAAACGCAAAGGTACCTGTCCCCCTGATCTCCTAGTTGCCTAAACGTTTGTATTCCATCGTCTATTCCTTTCCAATTCTTTCCAATTCTTTAAACATTGGAAAGAATTACTTTATAATTGGTTTGACGGCCTCCTCAAATTTATCACTTCTCACATAGCCTCTCTTAACCTTGTTAAAGGCAAACTCATTGATAAGACCACGATCCACAAGTCCCATAATATCACCCTTGGCCGTCGTGGCACTAACAAAGAACTTGCTTTGAATGTCTTTGACGGTGATGACTTCCTTGGGATTGTCAACAAACATCTTGATGATCTGAGCCTGACGGTCGTTAATGTCACCTAATTGTAGGAACGCATTCGCAGCTTTCTTTTCCTCCTGCTTCCGTTTCAAATAACCTTGTAATTGTTTGAACGAAAGGTCTAAGACGCGCAGATTATATGCCACAAAATAGCCAATATCGTTATTGTCTGCCTCTGTATAAAGGAAAGACTTCTCATATGATTTCTTCGATTTAGCAATAACCCTCGATATGGAAAGATACTCCATCAGCCAATACTTCTGCTTCAACAAATACCAATAGAATAAAGCACGTGCTGTTCTTCCGTTGCCTTCAACAAACGGGTGCATATAGGCAATCATAAAATGAATGATGATGCCACGAATGATTGGGTGAATAAAGATCTTCGGCTCCTTTTCGTTGAAGAATTTGCACAGATCTTTCACAAAAGAAGGTATTTCGGTATAAGAAGGAGGCCGATGTACTATTTCGTGGGTAATCCCGTTCTCTACTACGACATCGTCATTTGTACGGAACCGTCCTGCATCCTCCGGATTATCCAATGTTTTTTCAGTCATCAGCCGATGAATACGCAGTAAGAGTTCTACCGTCAAGGGTGTGTCCTGATTTTGAACCACAAACTGAATCGTCTGATAGTTGTTGACGATCATTTGCTGCGACTTTTCTTTGGGTGTCATCTTCTTGCGAAGCATCTCCTTTGCCACCTGACGAGTAGTGGCAGCACCTTCCATCTGACTAGAGAAAATGGCTTCTTCCATCAATGAACTTACCAAATAACGCTCTTTGCTATCTCCAGGAATAATGGAACTTGTGCCCCAGAAACCGCCAAAGTTCATATCAAACTCATGACACATACGCTGCATCTGGTTTGTAATGCCGAGTATAATATTATACTTGGGCCATACACTAATCATGTTCTTCATTCTGGAAACTTTCACATAAGTCCATAATTGATTAGAAGAACACCCTTTAGGACATTTTTTGTACTTAATGGTATCCCAATACTCATACTCTTCATTGAGTTTGTCAACCAATGCTGCAACATCCTCTTGGGGAGGAGTGACTATAAAGTCTAACATCTCCTGAGGGTCAATTTTGGGAGGGTTTTCTATTGTACTCATCTAATTCTATTAATTTGCCACAAAGATAAGAAAAACTTTCCAATCTTGAAAGAATTGGAAAGAATTGGAAAGAAAAAACCACTTATTTAACTTTATATAACAGTTAAACCTTTCCAATCTGGAAAGAACTGGAAAGAATTGGATAATTTTTATAAGTTATACCCTAACTTCTCAAAGTACAGAAGGGACGGTTCTTTCTGTGTCGCATTCTGTGTCACGAAGTATCCTGACCCTCGTTTCCCCCTCCTACATATAGATAAGTCTTTGCGTGCAAAAGTACAACAATTCTGCGAATTAGCGACATTATCGCCTCATCTTTTTGTATTTATTGGCTAAATGCTATACTTTTAAGGCCCCAGTACTTGGGACGGATCTGGGTCTGTTTCAGAAATATTTCAGCCAACATATCACTGGGGCCAGGCTCCAATGATAGGTAGCCTATCACCCGTATATCACTGGGGCCAGGCCCCAGTGATACGCATCATTGCTGTAAAAGCCATTGGGCAAAGAATTGGTCGTATACCGTGAATATACCCAATTCGTGCGTAATGAAGTCCTTTTCAAGTAGTCCCTTGGCGGCCCCCTGAACCGTACTCGCCGTCAAACGATAACGCTGAAGGTACAGCCGTCGAGCACCAATGTGCCGTTATTACGGATGGCACCACCGCCTGCGTTAAGGTCAAAGTTGTCGAGCGTAGCGTTGTTAATGACAAGCGTGTTGCCAGAAGATTATGTTATGTCGTCCTCTGACGATACCTGAGACAAACGGGTAAAAGCCTCACCCCTAACCCCTCTCCGACTGGCGAGGGGGGAAAAGGAACCGCCGGGGCATAGGTAGTGATGTCTCGGCGGATATTATTCTGAGGGGGGGGCGCGTCAGAACAAGTCTGAGTGCGTGCCTGTTCCAGTGAACAAGAGTACCAATTCCGTATCGTTTTGCTCCCAAATCAGGAGCCAGTCGGGTTTCAGATGGCACTCCCAACAGCCATTGTATTGTGCCGACAACTTGTGTGGGCGATATTTGGCGGGCAACTTGCCATCGGCCTCAAGCAGTTGGATGGCCGTCTTGAGCAGTTCCATGTCGTAGCCGCGCTTACGGCAGCGCTCCGTGTCCTTACGGAACGTCTTGGTCATTCTGATTTCGTACATGCGCTCAGATGCCTAACGACTTGAACATTTCCTCAGATGAAGAGAACTTCTCTACGCGCCCAGCCAGTTTGTCCTCCTGTGAACGCTGGTAACTGCTCTTTGCCTTTGGTGAAACTTTTTTCACCAAAACGCCAAGCGCCTGCAGGTACTCCATCAGAGCCTTACCCTTGGCAGTACGCTCGTTTAATGTGATAGTGTATGTTGCCATAATCGTATCGTTTTTACGTTTGACGCTGCAAAGATACAACATTTCCCTGAATAATACAAGGAAATCCCCCAGAAATAATTATCAATTGTGCATTGCACAAAGTATCCGTTTGTCTCAGTAAGTCAAAGAACGCGTTGCGTTTCTCGGGCTAAGCCCAAAGATCGATTTGTACCTCACAGAGTGTCAGACCCCTTGTGAGTCAGTAGTTTGCTTCGAGGGTCGAAACTCCGTGCTCAATAGTCGAGTAGCGTGTTCCGAGGGTCGGGCGGCGTTGCTCAGTCGTTGAGTAGCGCCCGCCGCAGAAATTGTCAATTCTATCGCTGGGGCCAGGCACCAATGATACGCATCATTGCTGTAAAAGCCACTGGGCAAAGAATTGGTCGTATACCGTGAATATACCCAATTCGTGCGTAATGAAGTCCTTTTCAAGTAGTCCCTTGACGGCCCCCTGAACCGTACTCGCCGTCAAACGATAACGCTGAAGGAAGGGCTTTGAGGTTATATTCCTCGCCTTGCCCTCTTTGCAGATGGCTATCAGCACCTCTTTCTGTTTGGCTGGCAACTGATATAGCAGTGAGGAGTATGCAAAACTCTGTTGTCGGATGACATTCTGAACGGCTTGATCCATCATGTCTTCCTTACAGGTGGCACCTGTGGCGGTAAGGGAAAAGAGAGCATTCAGTACAGACTGGATGTACCATGTCACTCCTTCATAACGATGATAGACAGCCATCACCGTTTCAGCTGTTATTTGTTTGTCGTACTCCTTGAATAATTGCTGGGCAAAGTCAACATAACGATCTATGTCTATTGGTTCCAGAGTCATCATCATTGTACTTTGATAGAAGGGCCGAGAGGGTGTTACGAAGATCTCTGCCATCAGGTGGCGTTGGGATCCGGAAAAGATAAAAATGGTGTTGCGACATTTCTGTGTCCGAGTCCGAAGGATGGCCTCCATATTGGCATCGGGATAGTCTGCAATCACCTGGAATTCATCGATGGTAACGATACACGGTTTGTCTGCCTGCTCCAGATAGTCAAAGATCTCGTCGAGTGTAGCAGTCGGGGTTTTGATGTCGCCAATACCCAATCCCCACTCTGGTATGCCATTGATATCAAAGGTGATGGTACTTCTTAAGGAGTTGAGTTTGTTAAGGAATCCTTCCCAGACTTTTCTGCTTCTCGACTTTAATGTTCCTAATACACACTTTCCCAACTCGAAGACAAACTCCTGAAGATTCTTCGTGGCATAAATGTCGACTATAAAAGTGTAATAGTCATCCTTCAGAGGTTTTTGCTCATAGCAATGGTGGATAAGTCCAGTCTTTCCCAAGCGGCGGGGCGATATCAAGGAAACATGGTTCCCGTTGGTAACAAGTCTGATTAGTTCCTCAGTTTCTTTCTCACGATCACAGAAATAGTGAGGTGAGTGATATCCATGGGTGATGAATGGATTGGATATTGTCATAATATGCACAAATTTTATGCAAAGATAATTATAATACTATTATAATGAATGGAAAGCGGTCATTATTTAGTATAATTTAGCATTCTTACGTGATGAAGTCTCACTTATCCGTGTAACTTTGCATATCACCCGGGCCAGGCCCCAGTACTTGGGACGGAGCTGGGTCTGTTTCAGAAATCTTTCAGCCAAAGCATGAACAGCAAGTCTGTAGGGCGTCTGATTCCATGATTGTCACTGAGGATACCTTTTTCTACCAACCCCTTGACTGCAGTCTGAACGCTGCTGGCCGTCTTCAAATTATACCTTGTCATAAAGTCCTGACTGGTAAGTGTCACCTGACTCGGAAATTCCGAGGCAATAGCCATCAATACAGTCTTCTGTTTTTCAGTAAGTGAGGCATAACGGTCTTCAAATGTGAAGCGTTTGGAGTCAACCAGGTGGTTCAGGATTTGCCCGTAAGCCTCTTCATCAACGCTGCCACCACGCTCGGCCATCGTGAAAGCCTCGTTCATCGAGAGCTGCAGATACCAGGTGATGCCTTGAAAGCATTTATAGAGTCGCTCCACCAATGCTGGGGAAACACTTTTGCCATATTTAAGGAACAACTCTTGGCAGAACTTGACATACACACCTTCTTCAATAGGTAGCAGTTGCATAAATACGACACTGTTGTAAAAAGGACGAGCAGGATCATTAAATATGCCTTCCAACAGATGGCGCTCACTGCCGGCAAAGACAAACTGGGTCTTTTTCAAGTGCTGAATCTTTGTTCGCAAGAGTGCCTCAACGTTCTCATCCTCAAAACTTGCTACTTTCTGAAACTCATCGATTGCCACAATGCACACCGCATCGGAAGACTCGAGATAGCCGAGTATCTCGTCGAGTGTCACTTCGGGCTGCTGTATCTCACCAAGACCAAAGCCAACCTCCGGAAATCCTGTCACGGCATCGTAAGAGATCGTTGTTTTCAGTGAACGCACCGTCCGCAATAATCGCTCTGTCATCGACTGCTTTCTGGCTATCTTCTTAAACACTTCGCTTGCCAGCAGATAGACCATCTCGCGCAGATTCCTACAAGTGTAAATATCTATCAGGAAGGGCTCGTAGCCATTAGGCAGTCCATTGGTAAACACATGCTCTATCAAGCCTGTCTTGCCCAGACGCCTCTCTGACATAATGGCTACATTACGTCCATTTACAATGTGGTGGACAAGCATTTCTGATTCCTTCTCTCTATCGCAGAAATAGTCTTTGTCCACATACTTTCCTATCACAAAGGGATTGCTTAACAACTTCATTTCTTGGTAATTAAGATGATTATGCAAATTTACATAATGCAAAATTACATAATTCATCTGAACTTTGCAACATTCCCCCACTCTGAAGCATACTATTTTAATTATTTTTCACTAAAAATCGGACCGATGTATGGCCAGCCCGATTTTTTTGCAAAATATTTTCGCACAATGGGGACTGTCCCCGCTGTGCGTTTCGTCATCCCTCAATCTCCTTTATCAAGTCATCCAGACTGTCGTACTTGTAGACGCGCCCCTGCTCTATATCTTCGATGGCGCGGTCCATGCTGGTCTTCCTACGACGCTTCAACGTGACGCTAC
>JAEEGJ010028071.1_pt1 | contig 11233 bp, 10 predicted proteins | sample 8958761 | NCBI WGS metagenome assembly JAEEGJ01 (sample SAMN16246546, study PRJNA631951) | gut metagenome | biome: gut microbiome; feature: rumen; material: RS-attached | host: Bos | place: Iran: Karaj | collected 2018-10
GGGGAGCACCCTGGGCTCCTTCCGGCTCTCGTCGAAGTTGGGGTCCCACTCCACCGTATCCTTCTCGATATCCCGGAGCATTTCGTCCGCGATGCGGGACATGCGGGCCTCGGTATACCGGTAGGCTGCGGGGGGGGCCCCGTCCACGGAGCCGAAGTTGCCGTGGCCGTCGATGAGCATGTACCGCATGGAGAAGTCCTGCCCCATGCGCACCAGGGCGTCGTACACGCTGGCGTCCCCATGGGGATGGTACTTGCCCAGTACGTCGCCCACGGCGGTGGCGCACTTCTTATAGGCATTCGAGTGGGTCAGCCCCGTCTCGTACATGGAGTACAGGATGCGCCGGTGCACGGGCTTCAGCCCGTCCCGCACGTCGGGCAGGGCCCGGCCCACGATGACGGACATGGCATAGTCGATATAGCTGGTCTGCATCTCCTTTGCCAGCTCGGATTCGGTGATCGCCTGGTCGGGGAACGCGATGTCCTCCGGCTTGTAGCTTCTGTTGTGTGCCAAGGCTTACGTCCCCCTTCTCAAATATCCAGATTGCTCACGTATCTCGCGTTTGTCTCGATCCAGGCCCTGCGGGGCTCTACTTCCTCCCCCATGAGGAGGGAGAAGATCTGGTCCGCCTGGATGGCGTCCCCCAGGGTGATGCGCCGGAGGGTGCGCCTTTCCGGGTCCATGGTGGTCTGCCAGAGCTCGTCCTTGCTCATCTCGCCCAGGCCCTTATACCGGGAGATATCCACCTTGGCGTTGGGATTGTCCCCCCGCATCTCGGCGCTGACCCGGTCCCGCTCCTCGTCGGAATAGGCCACCCGCTGGGTCTTGCCCCGGGTGAGCTTGTACAGGGGGGGCACGGCGGAGTACACATACCCGTTTTCGATGAGGGGGCGCATATAGCGGAAGAAGAAGGTGAGGAGCAGGGTGCGGATATGGCTGCCGTCCACATCCGCATCGGCCATGATGATGACCTTGTGGTACCGGAGCTTCGCCAGGTTGAAGTCCTCCCCGATCCCGGCCCCCAGGGCGGTGATCACGGGCTGGAGCTTTTCGTTCCGGTAGATCTTGTCCGCCCGGGCCTTTTCCACGTTCAGCATCTTGCCCCACATGGCCAGCACCGCCTGGAAGCGGCTGTCCCGGCCCTGGTTGGCGGAGCCTGCGGCGGAGTCCCCCTCCACGATATAGATCTCGCACAGGGCGGGGTCCTTCTCGTTGCAGTCCTTGAGCTTTTCCGGCATGCCGCCGGACTCCAGGCCGCTCTTGTTGCGGATGCTCTCCCTGGCCTTCCTGGCGGCCTCCCTGGCCCGGGAGGCGGTGAGGGCCTTGTCCATCACCGTTTTCCCCACGGCGGGGTTCTCCTCCAAAAACTCCGTGAGCTTTTCCTGGAGGATGCCGTCCACCAGGGTGCGCATATCGCTGTTGCCCAGCTTGTCCTTGGTCTGGCCCTCGAACTGGGGATTGGTGAGCTTGACGCTGATGACGGCGGTCATGCCCTCCCGGCAGTCCTCGCCGGAGAGGCTCTCCCCCTCCTTCAGCGCCCCGGTCTTGCGGCCGTAGGCGTTCACCACCCGGGTGAGGGCGGTCTTGAAGCCCGTCTCATGCATGCCGCCGCCGGGGGTGTAGATATTGTTGGCAAAGGAGTCGATGATCTCGGTATAGCTGTCGTTCCACTGGATGGCGATCTCCGCCTCGCTGTCCTCCCGCTTGCCGGAAACATAGATCACGTTCTGGTGCAGGGGCTGCTTGTTCCGGTTGAGATAGCTGACGAATTCCCGGATGCCCCCCTCATAGCACATGGAGTCCCGGCGCTCCTCCTCGGGCAGCTCCCGGCTCTCCGGCCGCTCGTCCGCGATGGTGATGCGCAGGCCCGCGTTCAAAAAGGCCTGCTCCTGCAGACGGGTATGAAGGGTCTCATAGCTGTATACCGTATCCTCGAACATCTCCGGATCGGGCTTGAAGCGCACGGTGGTGCCGGTGCGGTCCGTCTCCCCGATCACAAGCATGTCCTGGGTCTTGTCCCCCCGGCTGAACTTCATCTGGTAGATCTTCCCGCCCCGGTGGACCTCCACCTCCAGCCATTCGGACAGGGCGTTCACCACGCTGGCGCCCACGCCGTGGAGGCCGCCGGAGACCTTGTAGCCCCCGCCGCCGAACTTGCCCCCGGCGTGAAGGACGGTATAGACCACCTCCAGGGCGGGCTTGCCCGTCTGCTCCTGCACGTCCACGGGGATGCCCCGGCCGTCGTCCTCCACCCGGATCACGTTCCCCGCCTCGATGGTCACCGTGATGTGGTGACAGAAGCCCGCCAAGGCTTCGTCGATGGCGTTGTCCACGATCTCGTACACCAGGTGGTGCAGACCGCTGGCGCTGGTGGAGCCGATGTACATGCCCGGACGCAGACGGACCGCCTCCAGACCCTCCAGGACCTGGATCTGGGAGGCGTCGTAGGCTTCCGCGTTCCTGTTTACTTCCGTTTCCTTGTTGAAATCCATGAGATTCTCCCTGTCAACCATTGAAGGTAAGCGTATTTTGGTTCCACCGCTTCAGTAAAGTGGCGGGATTGGGCTGGGCAAGATAGACCCGCGTCGGGGCGTGGAGCCGCCGTTCGGCGGCGCAGAGGACGAAGCTCTTGGGCAGGGCTCCGGCGGAAACGTCTTCCACCCGGCCCCTTTTTTCCGCCCGGGCGAGGTAATCCCGGGTGATGCGGGTGGAGGTGCAGTTGTCCAGGTCGAAGACCCCGATCACGTCGCCCTTGGAGACCACCCGGTTCTGTCCTAGGTAGAGGTACATTCCCGCAGTTTCCCTCCTTCCACGTAGATGAGCTTGCCGCCGGTCTTCCGGCGTACTTCTTCGGAGGCGCAGCAGGTGATGAGCACCTGTCCCCCTCCGATGGAGTTCAGAACGTAATCCTGCCGGAGGCCGTCCAGCTCGCTGAGCACGTCGTCCAGCAGCAGGACGGGGGACTCCCCCAGGTCGGAGCGGGCCAGCTCCCATTCCGCCAGCTTCAGGGCGAGGGCGGCGGTCCTGGCTTGCCCCTGGGAGGCGTATTTCCCCGCCGGGAGGCCGCCGATCTCCAGCTTCAGGTCGTCCTTGTGGGCGCCGGAAAGGCACAGTCCGGAATCCAGCTCCGCCTGGCGGTGCTTCTCCTGGTGCAGGAGCAGGGCTTCCAGCAGCTGGGCCGGAGTCAGATCCAGGGGATCTTCGATGCTGCTCACGGTGGTATAGCCCACCCGCAGCTTTTCATCCCGGCCGGATATCTCCCCATGGAGGCGTTCCGCCGCTTCCCCCGCCCGGCGGCACCAGGCCGCCCGGTATCGGATGAGCACGGCCCCCAGACGGGCCAGGCTCAGGCTGTAATCGTCCAGCACCTCCAGCAGGTCGGGGCGTTCCCGCCAGTCCCGCAGGATCCGGGCCTTTTCTCCATAAACCTTCTGGAATTCTCCCAGGGTCTGGGCATACTGGGGCCGGAGCTGGGAAATGGCCAGATCCATGTATTTTCGTCTTTCCGCAGGTCCTCCCCGGACCAGTTCCAGGTCCTCCGGGGAAAAGAGGACGCAGCAGAACCTGCCGGAGAGGGCGGATGCGTTTTTCTGTTTCACGCCGTTCAGGAATATCTTTTTCCGTTCCCGGCGGCTGAGGTAGATATCGATGAGCTGCTCCCGGCCGCCGGAGACTATGGCGCCCCGGATGGCGGCCTCGTCCTCCTCCAGGCGGATCAGTTCCCGGTCGGTCCGGGTGCGGAAGGAGCGGGCCCCGGAGAGATAGTATACCCCCTCCAGCAGATTCGTCTTTCCCTGGGCGTTGATCCCGGCAATGATGTTGATCCCCGGGTCGAAGGAGCAGGAGGCGGAATGATAGCTGCGGAAGCCCAGCAGCTCCAGGGAATCGAGGATCATGCTTCCACCCGAAGGCGGCGGCCTTCCAGCTCAGCCACGCTGCCGGGCCGGAGTTTTTTGCCCCGCTGCGTGCAGATCTCCCCGTCCACCCGGACTTCGCCGCCCTGGATCCGGAGCTTGGCTTCGCCGCCGGTCTGAACGAGGCCGGCGTATTTCAGCAGGGCGTCCAGGCGGATGAATTCCGTGTCGATACGGATCTTTGTCTCCTCCACGGATCAGACCTCGCTGCGGATCCGCACGGGGAGGATGAGGTACAGGAAGCTGTCCGTCCCGTCTCCGGGAAGGAGGATGCAGGGGGAGGCGCCGGAGGAAAGCTGCAGCTTCAGTTCGTCCACAGGAGCCGCCCGGAGGGCGTCCAGCATATAGCGGTTGTTGAAGCCGATCTCCAGGTCTTCTCCGTTGCCCTTCAGAGGACACTGGTCCGTGGCTTTGCCCAGGGCCGTGGCGCTGGTGAGATCCAGGAAGCCGTCCCCGAAACGGCAGCGGATGGGGCTCTTGTATTTCTCGCTGATGATGAGGCTGACCCGCTCGAAGGAATCCAGCAGCTCCCGCCGCTGACCCAGGAGTTCGTATTTGGCGGAGGCGGGGATGGATTTCCGGTAATCCAGGAATTCACCCTCCAGCTTTCGGGAGATGACTTCGCTGTCCCCGATGTTGAACAGGATGTGGCGGCTGCCCAGGTGGATGGAGGCGCTGTCCTCGCTGTCCGCTCCGGCGATCCGGCCCACCTCCGTGAGGGCGGCGGCGGGGACTACGAAGGAGATGCGGCTGTCGCTCACCGCTTCCTCCAGCTCCTCCCGGCGGAGGGCGAGACGGAAACCGTCCACGCTCACTACGGTCAGGACCTTGCCTTCCGCTTCGAACAGGCTGCCGGTATGAACGGGCCGGGATTCGTTGGTGCTGACGGCGAACAGGGTCTGATCGATCATGGCCTTCAGCTTCTTCTCCTGGATGTGGAAGGTGTTTTCTTCCTCCACGGTGGGGAGCTCGGGAAAATCCTCCGCGTTGGAGCCCATGATCTCAAAGGAGCTCCGCCCGCAGGTGAGTTTGACCAGCATGCCGGAGTCGCTCTCCAGCTTCAGATAGCTGTCGGACATTTTCCGGACGATGTCCCCGAAGAGGCGGGCGTTGAGGACGATGCTTCCTTCTTCCGCAATGTCCGCCGGGACCCGGGTACGGACGCCGGTTTTCAGATTATAGCCGGTGATGGTGAGTTCGTCCTCCGTTGCCGTCAGCAGCAGGCCCTCCAGGGCAGGGATGGTGCTTTTGGCCGCTGCGGCTCTGGCGGAGATGGTAAGACCGGCCAGCAGGAGGCTTCGATCACAGCTGAATTTCATATCAATGCTCCTTCCTGCGGACGGAAGGTTCCGTCCGGCGGCAGTGTGTGATGGGTGATGCGCGAGTCAGAGATACAGGATATATAGGATAGGTTTTTAGTTTTAGTAGGGTTAGGACGAAAAAACGGTGGATAACTCGGGAAAACCGCGCAGCTGCGCGATTTCCGGCGAAGGGAGAAATGTGGATAAATTCCCGGGTTTTCCACAGGAAAAAACTGATAAAAAAGGATCCACAGGGAATGGGAAGAAAATTGGAGCGTATTGTGGAAAACCGGCGGGGGAGCGGGAGGTCATTTGTTCATGATATTTGCGGTGATATCCCGGACGGTGTCGCCGAGGGCGGCGTCCGTATTGACGGAATCCTCGATCTTCCGGATGGAGTGGAGGATGGTGGTATGGTCCCGGTTCATCACGCCGCCGATCTCCTCCAGGGTGAGGGTGGTGAGCTTCCGCATCAGGTAGGTGGCCATCTGCCGGGCGGCGGCGATGTTCTTGGTCTTGCCTTTGCCCAGGATATCCTCCGGACTGAGGTCGTAGAAGGTGGCGGTCTTCTCTATGATATATTCGGGGGTGTAGGAGCGCTCGCTGCGGATGACCTCCTTGGTGATGTTCTCCACCAGGTCCATATCCAGGTTTTCGGCGCGTTCCAGTTCCAGATAGGCCTGGATCTTTTTGAGGATCCCCTCGATCTGCCGGATGTTGGATTTGATGTTTTCGGCGATATAGACGCAGGCCTCTTCCGCCAGGGGAATGCCCATGCGGGCGGCCTTGTTCTTCAGGATGGCTACCCGGGTCTCATAGTCCGGGGGCTGTACGTCCACCATGAGACCGCCCTCGAAACGGGATTTCAGCCGGTCCTCCAGCCGGAGCATGTCCTTGGGCGCCCGGTCGGAGGTGAGGACGATCTGCCGTCCGGATTCGTACAGAGCGTTGAAGGTGTGGAAAAACTCCTCCTGGGTCTGGATCTTCCCGGCGATGAACTGGATATCGTCCACCAGGAGAAGGTCCGCCATGCGGAATTTTTCCCGGAATTCGCTGTTGCTCCCGGTCTGGATGGCGTTGATGAGCTCGTTGGTGAAATCGTCCCCCTTGATATACACGATGCGGAAATCCGGCCGGGAGATGCGCAGGGCGTTGGCGATGGAGTACAGCAGATGTGTCTTGCCCAGGCCGGAGTCCCCGTAAATAAACAGGGGGTTGTATTTGGTGGCGGGATTCTGGGAGACCGCCAGGGCGGCGGCATAGGCGATCCGGTTGGTGGGTCCCACCACGAATTTATCGAAGGTGAACTGATCGCCCCCCAGGAATTCCTGGCGCAGAGGGGGCTGACGATTGATCCGCCGGGCCAGCTCCTCGTCCCCGATGACCTGAACGTCGAAATCGGCGGCGAAGATCTCCTTCAGGGCGTCCTTTACCAGGTCCAGGTAGCGGGTCATGATGATATTCTGACTGAATTCAGAGGGGGTATGCAGAATGAGGCGGTTATCCAGCAGCTCCACCACCTGGCAGTCGCTGAACCAGGTGCTGATCGCGGTGGGGGACAGGTGCTGCTCCAGCAGCTTTAATACGGCCTGCCATACGTCGCTGGCGGAATTCAAGGGTAGGTCCTCCTTTATTTCTTTCTGCCTCCGAAGGGGCATGGAGATCGAATGTATACATTATTATATATTATACCACAAACGACCCCCTGTTTCAACAGCAAATCCGTATAGAAAACGTCTCTTTTGCCCCTTTTCCGGCCCGGTTCCGAAGGGGTCGGAGATCCCTTCTCACCGGTTGACAGCCGGGGTCGGCGGAGCCTATACTGATAGCAGGAAAACAAATCGAAAGGAAGGAAGGTTCAACATGCGCAACAAGAAACGGTACTATCGGAAGTTCAATCTGGACGTGCCCAGGGAGACGGTGGAGAAGATCGTGGCGGAGTACGCCGGGGATCCGGAAAAGTACAGCCATTCCCCCCTGGCGGGGCCCTATACCCCGCCGGATACGGACGAGCTGGTGGGGAAGACCCTGGCCTTCCGGGGGGAGGAGAAGAACTACGATTTCCGCTTCACCGCCCTGAACGAGGTATGGTTCAAGGAGGAAGGAGAAGAGGAAAAGCGCTGCTTCTGCAACGTGAAGACCCTGGATCATGAGGTCTATTTCGTGAACTTCCTGGTGCCCGGCTACGCCACCTCCCGGCAGATCACCCTGATCCCGGATATGAAGTCCGGCTGCGCCACGGTGGTGGACGCCAAAGTGGGCACGGAGTACTCCAATATCGACGTGGACCGGGATTTTTACTTCGGCCGGTTGGAGGGAGATTTCGCCGGCGGCGAGCTCCACGGCTTCACCACGGAGCTCCTGGGCAAGAGCATCATCTGGGAATACAGCCCCAATATCATCAAGATCAAGCATATCTATAACTGCGACATCTATTATACCTATCAGAACCTCACCGCCATGGGCACCTGGATGGCCACCAACCCGGCGGACTACGTGAAGATCCGGGACGGCCTGTATCTGTTCAGCTTCGTGGAGGAACGGCAGGTGGGCATCCAGGCCATCTTCCTCATCGATCTCGCCAGGATGCACGATATCGGCTGCTTCTACGGCTGCTCCGGGGACCACCTCACCAGCGCCTGCCTGGGAGCCGTGGGGGAATTTGCCGATCCCAACACCATCGCCTGAGAAAAGACCAGACAAAAAACGCGCCTGCCGAAACCGGCAGGCGCGTGAGCATATCACAGGGATTACTCCATGCTGTTGAGCTTCTTGGTGAGGCGGCTCTTCTTATGGGCGGCGTTGTTCTTATGGATCAGGTTGTCGGAGGCGGCCTGGTCCACCACTTTGACGGCGGTCAGATACGCTTCCTTCGCCGCGGCCTTGTCCCCTTCCTCCGCCTTGGCGTCGAACTTCTTGATGAGGGTCTTCATCTCGGACTTGCGGGCCTTGTTCGCGGCGTTCTGCGCCTTGGAGAGGGCATCGCGCTTGGCAGCAGACTTAATGTTGGGCAATTCACTCACCTCCCTTGCCGATAGAGCTTCCATGCGGAAAAGCACTATACCATATTTTTTTCTGTTCGGCAAGCTTTTTTTTCAAAAATTCGAGGGCAGAGGAAAATACGCCCCGGATTTGGGAAAACTGACCGGGAGGTGATGCGTATGCGGGGGATCCGCACCGACCTGGCGGCGGAGGCCCGGGACCTTTGGCGGGAGTCCGCCGGGGAGACAAGCGCCCTCCCCGGGGTGGAAGCCCGGCAGGATACGGAGAACGGTTTTCCCGTGGAGACCATCCGGATCCTGGATGAGCGGGGGGAGCAGGCCCTGGGGAAGCCCCGGGGCACCTACGTGACCCTGGAGCTGGAGCCGCTGCTGCGGCGGGAGGCGGGGGCGTTCCGCCGGGGAGCCGGTGTCGTCGCCGCCAGGCTCCGGGCCCTGTTGGGCCTGGGGGAAGGAGAGGGCGTGCTGGTAGCGGGCCTGGGGAACCGGGCCATGACCCCGGACGTGCTGGGTCCCATGACCCTGGAGCATATGCTGGCTACCCGGCACCTGGTCTCCGCCCTGCCGGAAACCTTCGGCGGCCTCCGCCCCGTCTCCCTTCTGGAAACGGGGGTGCTGGGCACCACGGGGCTGGAGAGCAGCGAACTGATCCGGGCGGTGGTCCAACGGCTGCGGCCGAAGGCGGTGGTGGCCATAGACGCCCTGGCTTCCCGGCGGCTGGATCGGGTCTGCCGCACCCTGCAGCTCTCCGATACGGGGATCGCCCCCGGCTCAGGGGTGGGCAACAGCCGTCCGGAGCTGAGCCGGAGCAGCCTGGGGGTGCCGGTGGTGGCCGTGGGCATCCCCACGGTGGTGGACGCCGCCACCCTGGCGGCGGACCTGACCGCCCGGTCCGGCCTGGGGGAGCGACCGCCGGAGGACTTCGCCTCCGCCTCGGAGGGACTCATGGTCACCCCCCGGGAGATCGACGCCCGGATGCGGGAGCTTTCCCGCCTCCTGGGGTACGGCCTGAACCTGGCCCTGCAGGAGGGGCTGACGCTGGAGGACATCACGGCCCTGATGGGATAAGCGCGCGGGCGCCGCTGATTGCGGCGCCCGCATACTATAGACAAAGCGTCGGCATTCCGTTGCCTGTCATTGCGAAACCGGTGCGCACACGGGTCGTGGCGATCCGCAGCTCCCGGCCTGATCCTTATGATTCCATCCGGACTGATTCAGTCCTCGGAGTCCGGCTCCTCCGGCTTTTCTTCCGCCTTCTCCGCCGGTTTCTCCCCCACGATGTCCTCCTTCAGGAAGGTCATCAGGTCCTCCTTCGTGGGGGCTTCCATGGCCGCCAGCCGGTTGGCCTGGTTGGCTACGCTGCGCTCGAAAATGTTCCGCACGTCCCGGGCGTTGCCGAAGTTCTCGTCCCGGTCCTGATACAGGGCGTTGAACATATCCCGGCAGAAGGTTTCCGCCTCCGGCTCCAGCTCATATTTGTTCTTCCGGCAGAGAGACTCGAAGATCCGCATGAGCTCCTCCCCGGTGTAATCCTCGAAATGGAAGTACTTCCCGAAGCGGGATTCCAGGCCGGGGTTGGAGGAAATGAACCGCTCCATGGGCTCGGGGTAGCCCGCCACGATCACCACCAGCTCTTCCCGCATGTCCTCCATGGCCTTCAGAATGGTGCTGATGGCCTCCTGGCCGAAGTCGTTCCCCGCCCCCTCGGGCACCAGGGAATAGGCCTCGTCCACAAAGAGGATGCCGCCCTGGGCCTTTTTCACCGCCTCCAGGGTCTTCAGGGCGGTCTGGCCCACGTAGCCCGCCACCAGGCCGCTCCGGTCCACCTCCAGCAGGGTGCCCTTCTTCAGCACGCCGATGGAGCGGTAGAGCCGGCTCAGCAGCCGGGCCACGGTGGTTTTGCCCGTGCCGGGATTGCCGGTGAACACCATGTGCAGGCTCAGCTCGGGAACGGGCAGCTCCGCCTCCGTCCGCAGCTTTCTCACCTTGATCAGGTTGATGAGGCTGCGCACGTCCGTCTTGATCTTTTCCAGACCCACCAGGCTGTCCAGCTCCTCCAGCAGGTCTTCCAGCTTTTCCGGCGGCGGAAGCTCCTCTTCCTTTCCCTTTTCTCCCTGCCGGGCCGCGGCGCCCGCGGACTGTCCGGCGGTGCTGCCGGGAACGGGGCCCCGGCTGAGCTCCCGGAAGCCCAGGGGATCGTCGGATTCCAGTACGGCCTCCAGGGCGCCCATGGCGGAGGCCAGGAAGCGGTTTTCCTGCTCATTGCCGCGGTTGGGATCGGAGAGCCGGACCAGCAGGGCCCGCAGGCCCTCCGTCAGCAGCCGGGCGGCCTTGGGGTTCGTGAGCACCAGCACCCGGAAGAAATCCGGCACCGGGGGCTGCTCCGCCTCTCCCGCCGCGGAGACCAGCTCCCAATACAGGTAGCTGGGCTTGGGCTGCCCCTTGGAGTACAGGTCGTTCATGGCCTTCACGTGGTCCTCCGTCAGGGACTGTCCCTTCCAGAGGCCAAGGACCAGGGAACGGGCCAGCTGATCCGTCTGGGCGGCAAAATCGGCGTGGCCGATGGTCTTGTACACCGCGTTGGTCTTCACCAGATAGAAGCCGTGGAGATTGGCTTCCGGCTCATATTTGAACATGGAAAGTCGCTCCTTTTCCGTGGTTTTCCGCTGTTTCTCTGCTTATTATACACGCAGGTCCGGGGGATGCAAGAAATATTGTTGGAAATCGAAAAATTGGGCTTGACAACGGCATGGGGGGATGATATATTAGCAAAGCTCGCCGCTGAGCGGCGTGCGTCTGTACCTTGTAAATTAAACAATGCAGAAGCCAAGCGAACGCACCAAGTGGGCGCGGTACGGAGAGTACCGCAAACGGAAATGAATTTGAGTGAAGCCAAGAGCATCACTTGAAAAATGGTTTTAGGCGGAAACGCTTAAGATACGATTTTTTGAGAGTTTGATCCTGGCTCAGGACGAACGCTGGCGGCGTGCCTAACACATGCAAGTCGAACGGACGAGGG
>JAEEGJ010028074.1_pt1 | contig 11232 bp, 12 predicted proteins | sample 8958761 | NCBI WGS metagenome assembly JAEEGJ01 (sample SAMN16246546, study PRJNA631951) | gut metagenome | biome: gut microbiome; feature: rumen; material: RS-attached | host: Bos | place: Iran: Karaj | collected 2018-10
ATGATATTTGCATGAATAATAACGGTAAATACAGCTTTGAACTAGGCTTTGCTACATTTTATATGAACCGAACAAACCGTTCGGGAATAATAAAAGGCGGGGTCATTGGAGGTAAGGATCAAAGTGGCAAGTGGCAATTGGATGCTCGATTTAACAAGGAAGATCTTATTGGCAGAATAAGAATTATTGCTTCTATGAGGAGTAAGATCCATCTATATAATAAAGACATAGAATCATTTTTGAAGAACTACGTTCCTAAATATGTAGATAATGCCTTTATCTATTTTGATCCTCCATACTTTGGCAAGGGGAAGCAGTTGTATTTGAATTTCTTTGATTACGCTGATCATGTTCGAATAGAAAAAATAATTAGGGAATTGGTCAATTGCGATTGGGTTATTACATATGATGATGAACCACAAATAGAGCGAATATATAATCACTACAGTTTACGCAGATTCGAACTGAATTATAGTGTATATGAAAAGAAAAAGGCTCAGGAACTAATGATATTTAGAAATGCAAATATGATTCCATCATCTGAATGTATTGAAGAACTAGGAATGAGGATTAGATTAGCTTAGGAGGTTGCAGATGTATAGAAATATATTGATAAGAGATTTCAGGCAATTCCAAAACAAGGAATTATTACTCGGGAAAAGAGTGACCATATTAGCAGGACGTAATTCAACTGGAAAATCGACGATATTGGGGCTTTTGGCCAATAGCGGAGAATTAAAAAAGAAAGATGGGACTACGTTTTCTGGCAAACAATTCAGAGCTGAATTTAGTGAGATATTACATGGAAGCAAAAAATATGATGCTTCAGGGTCCGATAGAATTCAAATTGATGTAGTTGATGATGAAGGAAACATTATAGATTACAGAAAGTTTAGGACTGCATGGCAAAATGATGTTGCAGGAGAACGCTTTAGAGTCATTCCGCTAAAACTTACACCAGATGGCAAGAAGACAGAAGCAAAAATGTCGATACCAGTTTTATATCTGGGGTTGTCTCGACTATTTCCGATTGGAGAGGCAGACGAGAAAAAGATAGAGGCCAAGAGTATAAAGTTTGGGGATAAAGATCAAGAGAAATGGTTTTTTGAACAATATGCCAATATCCTATCGCTTCATGAAACAATTAATAACGTAGAAAATTTCATGATCGGTGAAACATCTAAAAAAACAGGTGTTGGAATTGAAACTGATAAGTATGATTATCTAACAAATTCGGCTGGTCAAGATAATATAGGGCAGATACTTATGGCAATTCTTTCATTCAAACGAATCAAATCAAGTATTTCTGAATGGAAGGGTGGTCTTCTGTTAATCGATGAGATCGATGCAACTCTTCATCCCGCGGCGCAGAAACGATTAATTGACCTACTGTCAAAAGAGGCAAAAACAACAGGATTCCAGGTCGTTGTTACTACACATAGTTCTGATCTATTAAAACACATTTGCAGTAAGATAAAACATAATCGGGATGATATCAATAACGAAATAGAATTGTATTATTTTACGAATGCAAATCGTAAAATGGAGATTAAACGTAATCCCGATTATTCCTCCATAGAGAATGATTTGTTGGTTACTTCGTGGTTGCAGAATACCAATAAAGTTAAGTTGTATTCTGAAGATGCTGAAAATAGATGGTTTGTTAGTAATTTGGTGCCAGACTTGATTCTGTTTGTTGATATGTTAGATGTTCACATTGGATGCGCTCAACTTATGAGTTTATATAAAGGAGACCCTAACTATTTTGGAAATGTTGTTATGGTGTTTGATGGAGATGTTAAGGAAAGTGATTTGGATACTGTACCTGAGCAATTACGCCAAAGGCTTAACAATATTGTAAAGTTACCTGGAACAAAAAGACCAGAAGAAGTGATTTACGACTACATTATTTCTTTACCGCCGGATCATCCGTACTGGGAACTGGCAGAGAGAATGGATATGACTTGGCTGTATTTTAAGGAACAAGGACCATTATCAGATAGGTACAAAGCGGAAAAGGATAGAGAGCGATATAAGAAATGGTTTGTTGAACATGAAAATGTGTTCGATACAACAAAACTCTTCGAATTTTGGAAAGAAGATAATAAAGAAATGGTGGAGGTTTTTCGTAAGTCATTTATTGGCGCATACAATTCTGTTGCGGATCGTATATTCGCTGTGAAGATATCATAATATATTTTGGGTACATTCTGGGTACACGAGAAATTGAACTGTGCGAATGTAACGGATAAACGTATCAAATGATACGCAAGTCGAACGAGGATATGCCCTTCAGAATACTGTGAACCGTGATAAGAATCGAGCTCGAATAATTGCCGGTGGTTTTCCACATTCTGAAAAGCACTGAAATGACAAGATGGAAGAGTCCCGATTTCGGGACTCTTTCTTTTTTCGCCAACAAAATGCCAACAAATATCGCCATAGATAATGTCACCTTTTTTCTCTTTTGACCGTCTAATGAGTAGAATAGAAGAGGAACGATACTTTTGTTCTTCGTAAGCGTCAAACTATGCGCCTTCATAAATGAGTTCGAATATGTCAGGCTTTAAAAAACTCAAAAAACTAGTTGGAGAATTAGAGTCTGGAGGCAGGTATGGACAGGAGCACCTATGAGATCAGGTTGGCGCAGTGGACGAAAATCGTAGAAGAGTGTTCGAGACGCCCTAGTGGGATGACAGTAACAGCGTGGACGGAAGAACACGGGATCGGAGTTAAGAGCTACTACTATTGGCAAAGAAAAGTCCGCCGAGCTATGGCTCAACTCATGCAACCACAACTTCCATCTGTTGTTCCCGAGAAGCAAGTGGCATTTGCAGAAATCGAATGCCAGCCAAGTCAGACCCCACCGGAAACCCTGGAGATGTTCAAGCCGGACGCCGTACTTCGCAGGGGCGATGTTCTCATCGGCATCTCGAACTCTGTATCCGATAGTCTTCTTCGCATCATTCTGGAGAATCTATCCCATGCTGGCTGAAGCTTACGGAATCACCAGGATTGTAATCGCCTGCGGACATACGGATCTTCGTCTGGGTATAGAAGGGCTGTCACGGATCGTCGGGAATAACTACTCGCTGAATCCATTCGAGAAGAATGTCTTGTTCCTTTTCTGCGGACGAAAGAGCGACAGGATCAAGGCGCTTCTGTAGGAAGGTGACGGCTTTCTTCTCCTCTATAAGAGACTGGAGAACGGGAAATTCTCGTGGCCCAAGAATCAGGCGGAAGCAGCAGAACTGACACGTGAACAATACAACTTGCTCATGGTCGGACTGAACCCTCTAAACCCAAAGATCAAGGAAGTCTCTCCGAAGATACACTTTATCTGGCTCGTGCCGTTTTCCCGAATCTTTCCTGTCATAAACTGACTTTCCTTGCGGACTATCTCGGATTATCCACAGAAGGGGCACACAGAGCCCTCAACGACTGCCGCATGACACAAGTGCTTTTCGAGAAGAACGGGGAAGAAATGCGAAAAGGTGCCGGCGGGAATGTCCGGATCTGCGCAAAATGCGGAAGCCCGATGGTAAGAAGAACCGGTGTTCGAGGACCATTCTGGGGATGCATGAGTTATCCGGCCTGCAGAAATACAATGGATATATAAGCATAATTAGTAATCCTTTAACATTTCTTTACCTTCCTTTGACGATGCCTTTACCTTTCATGGGTAAGATAGAGTCATAAACAAGGAAGCACCACGGAGGGCAGAGAAATGACAAACGCAATGAATAAGGAAAACGAGAGAGTTATTAATGGGAAGCAGATGGTCGAGTACCTGGTACTTGTTGCCATAAGCCTAATCGCACTGATTGCTCTGAGCACGATCGTGATCCAGCTGTCCACATTGCTTTTTAGCATCTCCGGAGTCAACGCCGTGATCCTCGGCGGAAAAACAGGCTTTCTCGTATGGCTTATATTCCTGGGCTTTATCTCGGTAACGGCTGTAAAGAAGTCCAGAGCTTGATTCGTGAGAAGGATCGAGACAATTAAATAGCATATCAGGAAAACTCATAATACATACCCCTAAATGAGCCCGCGCAGAAATGTGCGGGCTGTGTACTATGTTGCCAGTGGGTTGATAGTGACTATGATAAGTAGTATTTTTGAGTTGTAAAGGTAAACATGAATTGAGTTCTGAAGAAGAGAGGATCATTCATGACCGGACTTTCTTTGGAGGTGAGATGACGTATGAGTGAATTTCGACCGATGCGGAGATTAAAACAACAATTAAGTGAAGAGGAATGTCGGGAAGTTCTGCGGACAACGAAGCGCGGTGTTCTCTCTTTGATCGGCGAATACGGGTATCCTTACTCGATCCCTTTGAATCACTGGTTTTGTGAGGAAAACGGTCACGTCTATTTCCATGGCGCCAAAGAGGGTCATAAACTTGACGCGCTTGATAGATGCGATAAAGCATGCTTCTGTGCCTACGATGATGGTTTCCGTAAAGAAGGCGAGTGGGCATTGAATATCAGGTGCGTGATTCTTCGCGGGCATATCCGTCGGGTTGATGACGAGAAGCTGGCAATCCGGATCGGCACAGCGATCACGAGAAAGTTTACGGATGACGAAGCATATCTTCAGCATGAGCTGGAGCATGCGCTTCCCCGCGCGCAGTGCTTGGAGTTTATTCCTGTCCATTTGAGCGGGAAACTCGTCAAAGAGGCATGATCGGTCTATCGGGCCAGAATAAAGAAAGTAGCAAGACAAGAGCTTGGAATCTGAGTTGGGTTCGGGGGAACTGTGCATGAGTGATGTTAGGAAAATCGTAGTGGTTAATGCAGGGCCGAGAAAGGGCTGGAATACGGATACTCTTTTGGAGGAGGCGGCAAAAGGTGCTGAGGCGGCCGGGGCACAGATCGTGCATTTTGATCTGTTCCGGCTGGAACGATATACAGGCTGTATCTCATGTTTCGGCTGTAAAAGAGAGAAGAATAAGGGACACTGTATTTGCAAGGACGGATTAACGCCGGTCCTGGATGCGATCCGGGAGTCGGATGGCTTGATTATTGGATCCCCGAATTATCTGTCTGAAATGACTGCTTCTTTTCGAGCCTTGTACGAGAGACTGATCTTCCAGAGTTTGACCTATAACATGGAAGATCCGTGCTGTAATCAGAAGGAAATTCCTGTTCTTCTCATCATGACAAGCAATGCGCCGGATACGGCTTATCGGGGACTTCTGGAGAACTATCGGCAGACCTTAAACCGGTTTGTCGGACCTTGCCAGGCATTTGTCAGCGGAGATACACTTCAGCTGAAAGACTATAGCCAGACAGACTGGCCATGGACGATGTTCGATCCTAAAGCGAAAAAAGAAAGACACGATACTGTTTTCCCGGAAGAAAGAAAAGCCGTGTATGAGATGGGGAAAGCTATGATCAACAGCTAACACCTCGCGCAAAGGAGAACTATATGCCATTTCAGATCATACGTAATGATATAACGAAGGTTGCATGTGATGTGATCGTGAATACGGCGAATCCGGAGCCGAAGTTTATGGCGGGGACGGATTCGGCGGTATATCGTGCTGCGGGGGAGGAGAAGCTTCTTGCCGAGAGAAAGAAGATCGGGAATATCGCTCCAGGCGATGTAGCAGTAACTCCTGCCTTCGATCTTCCTGCGAAATACATCATCCATACCGTAGGCCCTGCATGGGTGGACGGGAAACACCATGAGTTCGATATCCTTAGAAGCTGCTACCGGAAATCACTGGTCAAGGCAGCGGAGCTGGGCGCCGAGAGTATCGCTTTCCCGCTGATTGCCACAGGCATATATGGATTTCCTAAGGCGGATGCCCTGGAGATCGCTATCAAGGAAATAAGCAGCTTCCTCATGAAGGAAGACACGGAAATGACCATCATGCTGGTGGTTTTCGATGAACGAGCATTCATGCTCTCTAAAAATATATTCTTCCAGATCGAATCCTTCATCGATGACGAAGAAGTGAAAAAAGCGCATCTTAAAGAGTATTCCTCTGACCTTGAGTACGGACGTGAAAGACAGCGCTACAGAAACGAACAGCTCGAATACGAACATGCCCTGCATAACATCGAAGCCAGGCAGAAACAAGCCCAAGGAACGAAAGAAACCGGGACAAGTGCTTTTGACAAAGAATTATTCATGAAGGATCCAGGAGAAGATCTATCCTTCCAGAAACACCTGATGGGACTTCTTCAGTCCAAAGACATGGACAATGCCACGGTATATAAACGATCCAACATCACCAAAGGTGCATTTAGTAAGATCCTGTGCGGAGACACCAAGATCCCGAAGAGATCGACAGTGCTGGCACTATGCATCGGACTACGCCTGAAGATATGGGAAGCAGAAGAACTCCTCGCCAGCTGCGGAATGGCATTTAATCCATATAGTAAAGCCGATCAGCTCGTGATCAAATGCATCATGGAAGGGAACTACGATATCTTCATGATCAACATCATGCTGGACATGTGCGGGCAGCCACAGCTCGGAAACGTTGAAAAATAAGCACTTCTGAAAACGTCTCCTGCCGGGAGACCATCTTGGCTCCGATTTCTATTATCCTGATACCAGAAACACAAAAGACAGCCGCAGAAGCGGCAGAATGAAAGGCAGGTATCAGATATGTACGGAGCAATACTAGGAGACATCATCGGAAGTGCATTTGAATTTGACAGAGGCGGAAAAACAAAAGAATTCCCACTCTTTTGCGAAGAGAGCACATGGACGGACGACACCGTCATGACCATCGCAGTGGCGGAAGCCCTGATGAACGCAGGAAGAGATGCAACGCCAGAGGTAATTAAAGCAGCTTGTGTGAAGTCCATGCAGAAGTGGGGAAGAAAATACCCCTATGCCGGATATGGCGGAAGGTTCATCCACTGGGTACACAGCGACGACCCGCATCCCTATAAGAGCTATGGTAACGGCTCGGCCATGAGAGTATCGGCGGCAGGATGGCTGTACGATACCATCGAGCGGACACGCGAGGTGGCAAGAGCCACAGCAGCAGTAACCCATAATCACCCGGAAGGCATCAAAGGCGCGGAGTGCACTGCAGCAGTTATCTTCCTGACAAGGAATGGAGCGACGGACGAGGCTATCGCGGAATATGTTAAGGAGGAGTTCGGTTATGACTTCTCTGAGACGCTTGCGGAGATGCGGGAACGTCATGCCCATGTAGAGACCTGTATGGACTCTCTCCCGAAAGCAATGCGGGCATTCCTGGATGGCACATCTTATGAAGATGTGGTACGTAATGCCGTATCTCTCGGAGGAGATACCGACACACTCGGCGCCATTGCAGGAGCCATGGCAGAAGGACGCTATGGAGTACCAGAAGAACTGAAGAAAGAGTGCCGGGAGCGCGTACCGAAGGATATGCGGAAAGTGTTCGAACTGGCTGAAACTGCGTGTAAATCAAAAGTGACGTCTTAAACAAACTGCGCATACGCCAAAGATTATGGAAGACTTATATTGCGCACTCTGAGTTGCAGTGGTAGAATTGGGCTGGACGGAGGGATATATATGGTCTTTCAAAGAAAAATATACGATAAGCTAAAGTCTTGGAAAGCTCAGTCAAAGGGCAAGGATGCCCTTTTGATTGAAGGAGCACGTCGTGTCGGTAAATCGACGATTGTTGAAGAGTTTGCCAAGAACGAATATGACAGCTATCTGATTATCGATTTTGCAAGAGCGTCAGAAGATGTGAAGAACTATTTTGTTAAGTTCAACAATGACTTTGATACTCTGTTTATGATGTTGCAGAGCGTATATGGCGTGAAACTCATCAAAAGAAAGAGTCTTATTGTTTTTGATGAGGTACAGCGTTTCCCTACTGCACGTGAACTGATCAAATATCTGGTCGCAGATGGTCGATATGACTATATCGAAACGGGTTCTCTCATATCAATTAGAGAGAACGTGAAAGATATTGTAATTCCATCAGAGGAAACCCCGATAAAAATGTATCCTATGGATTTTGAGGAGTTTTGTATTGCCCTTGGTGAGGAAATGCTGATCTCCTACATCAGACAGTGCTTTTCGGACGTAAAACCTCTGGAAAGAGGTCTGCATGAGAAAGCGATGCAGCTGTTCAGAGAATATATGCTGGTTGGAGGCATGCCACAGGCCGTGGCTGCTTACATCGAATCGCACAAGGATTTTGGCGCAGTTGATGTGGTGAAGAGAAGGATCCTTACGCTGTATCGCGAGGATATTATGAAGATCAAGGCGCAATACCGCTCCAGGGTTATTGCTCTCTACGATATGATTCCGTCCATGTTGTCAAAGCATGAGAAACGTGTCGTGTTCAGTGATGTGACCAAGGGAACCTATGCTGAACAGTATGCGGAGACATTCTTCTGGCTGACGGACAGTATGATCGTGAATGAATGCAGAAGAACAGATGATCCCAATATTGCACCGAACCTGAATGCTTCGGAAACATATATTAAGTGCTATATGTGCGATACCGGTCTGCTCGTCAGCCATGCCTTCAATGAAAATGAGTTGCTTGAGAATGATGTGTATAAGCAGATACTTACCGACAAGCTTTCACTGAATGAAGGCATGCTGTATGAAAACATCATTGCGCAGATGCTGACGGCTCTTGGACACAAGCTTTTCTTCTATACCAGATACAGCGAAGAAAAGCATCGGAATGATATAGAGATCGATTTTCTGCTCTCTAACAGCAGCAAGATCAAGTACAGAATTTATCCTGTGGAAGTGAAGTCCGGAAAGAAATATACAACGAAATCTCTGACTCGTTTCAAAGAGACGTATAAGGCGCGGATAGGTGGCGCATACATCATTCATCCTAAGAATGTTTTTGTAAAGGATGATATTGTATGTATCCCGCCTTATATGACGATCTGTCTGTAACAAATACGCTGAAAAACTGTCAATTCGCGAGCAGTCACTGTGGTTATCTGTGACTGCTTTTCTGTACGCTTTTTGCATAACTAAACGCAACTTTTTCACTGTGATGTGGTTACGAGACAGGTGCTTTGGCCAGCCTCTGAACAGTTACATTGCCGGCGAGAAGTGCGATGTAGGTAAAATATTTGGACAGATGTTTTGAGATAATCGGTACAACGAAGAACAGCAGGCCGCCTGAAAAGGCATCAGAAAGAAATGAGGTGGCAGTATGATTCATCTGTTGGGGATTTTAGCAGTATTGAGTGTTTTCGGGAAATGGATCAGATCCTACAAATAAACGATGGACGGGCAGAGGTTTCTGCCAGAACCAGAGAGAAAGGATCAATCTTAATCTTGGAGGATAATGTTGTGAGAAAAGATGACGAAAAAAGAGTAATCAAGAAGAACCTAAAGGAACTGGAAATGATGATAAAGGATACGCAAAAAGTATCTCGCATTCTTGCGAAATATGACGATGAAGTGTCTTTTATGCCCCTCCTCGGCGCGGCTTTTTCTACCTGGTGTGATATGCATGAAATCGTGCTTTCCGAGCGCTGGAAACTCCTTAAGAAACTTATGGAGGTTCAGGACACGGTGAACATGATGACGGATGTCAATATCACAAACGGGTTCCCGGGGATGGAAGGGTTCTATGACATCGAGGCCAACCTTGTCGTTTGCGACGACGAGGAAAAGAAGTGAGGAGTGAAAACGATGAGTTCCGGAAAAGTATTTAAGTGTAAGGCATGCGGAGAAGAATTCAGCGCCATGACTGGTGTTGGGATGATATTTCCGACGATATATGAGGAGACAGTTCAGGATATCCGGTCCGGGGAATACGGTGAGGACTGGAAGAAGTTCTTCGAGGAGCATCCGGATGGTGTCGTGAACTGCGAAAAAGAACTCCTGATCTGCGAGGAGTGCGGAGTTCCGAAGGGTGAAATGAATCTTTCTCTTTATCTTCCGAAGGAAGGGGCAAAGGATCTTCCGAAGCATCCGTTTGGAGATGACTTTAAGAAGTTCAATCTATATGCGAAGTACCAGCATAAATGCGATAAGTGTGGTGGTGCATGTAATGTGGTAAAGAGTGCCAAAATCAAGCGGGTGACGTGCCCGGAGTGCGGCGGTGTAATGGAAGAAGATTTGGGCGGAGCGATCCTCTGGGATTAGAAAATGGATAAATACCACAGTTGGAAGCGTAGTGGTGTTTTCCTTTCATAGTTGTACTTTCTTTGGTTTCCGCTTCCAACGAAGAAAAGGACCGGTTCCGGTCCTTTTCCTGTTGCCTGGATTTAGAAGGCTTGGGCAGATCTTACTCTTTTCTGATCGTCATTTCCAGCGGCTGCATCTTCGGGGTGTGGCAGATGAAGTCTTCCTTGCCGGAAAGAAAGCTATCGTAGTCGATCCTTAAGATGTCCTTGTTTCCTGTCTGGAAAGAAAGATACCAGATAAAGTGAGAGATATAGCCTATCGTTCCTTCGCTGTTGATCCCGTAGAGACGATGGAGAGAAAGAGACGTAGGATCTTCTCCACGCATAGTTTTAAAACCTTCTTCCTCTGCCTGCTCCAGAAATTTCTTCTGCAGATCCTCGGTTCCACAATAGAACCATACCTTCTTGTTCTTTTCGATAAGTGATTTTAGTGTTCGCATATGATCACTCCTCCTGAATAATTTTCTGCCTGAAAGAGTGAATAAAAAACTCCCATCGTTACCGATGGGAGTTCCACATAATCATCATTATCTCACCCATCGGTCAAGCTTTAGCACCTTACTATTGCAGGTTGCTGTGCGGTCAACGAGCTTGTCTCTCGCGCACTCTTTATAGGCAAAATTATTATACCATAAAGCCGCGACTCAATCAATCAAAACGGCTTAAAAAGTGAGATTTCAAATGGCCGGGAAGGTGCTTTTTCTATGATATAATCGATCCTAAGAAATGAAAGACAGATCTATAAGAAACAGGGAAGAGCTATGACTCAAAAGATGCATAAATTGATAATTCTTCGAGGCAATTCCGGCAGCGGAAAAACGACGGTAGCGAAAGACCTTCAGAAGAAACTGGGGAATAATACGATGATCATTTCCCAGGATGCCATACGACGTGAGATGCTTATGGTTAGTGACGGCCCGGAGACCAAGGCGCTGCCACTACTGAAGGAACTGCTCCGTTATGGAAGTGATCACTGTGAGATCGTAATTCTCGAAGGGATTCTTGTAGCAGATTGGTATCGTTCTCTGTTTGAACTGGCAAATGAACTATACGGGAAAGATGTCTATGCATATTACTTTGATATTCCCTTTGAAGAGACTCT
>JAEEGJ010028075.1_pt1 | contig 11231 bp, 4 predicted proteins | sample 8958761 | NCBI WGS metagenome assembly JAEEGJ01 (sample SAMN16246546, study PRJNA631951) | gut metagenome | biome: gut microbiome; feature: rumen; material: RS-attached | host: Bos | place: Iran: Karaj | collected 2018-10
CCTCTGCCCCCGTTCGACCTTGTCTGACTGAGCCCGACAGTGTAAGACCTTGTCCTCTCATCGCCCTCCCCGGCCATTTGGGCAAGAAAATTCATTTTTACTCTCAAAAATGGTGGCACTCCCAGGAATTATTGCTAACTTTGCAAGCTATGGCAATATCGTTGACACATATCCAAGAGCAACTGAGGCCGGAACTGGATGCCCTCAATGAGATTATCGCTACCACATTGCACAGTGGCAGTGAGTTGACTAACAACATTGTGACCTCTTACCTTCAGAGCAAGGGCAAGATGCTGCGTCCCATCGTGACACTGTTGAGCGCCAAGTTCTTTGGCGGCATCAACGACAAGGCGTTGCAGGGTGCTGCAGCCTTGGAGATGCTGCATAACGCGTCGCTCATCCACGATGACGTCATCGACGAGGCACAGGAACGCCGTGGTCTGCCCACCATCAACAGCGTGTGGAGCAACCACGTGGCTGTGCTCGTGGGAGATTTCTTTGTCACTGGCGCACTGCGTTGCGGCGTGGCCACTGGCGATGGACGCATCTTGAGCGCCCTTGCCGACATGGGCCGCGACCTCTCGCTGGGCGAGATTGACCAGGTGGACATCGCACGCAACCACAACATCGATGAGGCCACTTATATGGAGATCATCCGTGCCAAGACGGCCTCCCTGTTTGAGTGCTGCGCTGTAGTGGGTGGATATGCCAACAATGCACCGCAGACTACCATCGACGAGTTGCGCCGCTACGCCCGCTATCTGGGCATCTGCTTCCAGATCAAGGACGACACGTTTGACTATTTCCACGATCCCATCATCGGCAAGCCCACAGGCAATGACCTGCGTGAGGGCAAGATTACCTTGCCGCTCATCTACGCCTTGAACCGCAGCGATATGCCCGAGCGCGACGAGATGGTCGCCCTGGCCACCCGTGAAGACCTCACCCGTGAGGATATCGACCGCCTGATAGAGTACGCCAAGCGTGCCGGCGGCATTGACTATGCCTACGAGACGATGGAGCGCCTGCGCGATGAGGCCAGCACCATCCTCTCGCCCTATCAGCCCGACGAGACGGTGGACCAGCTGCGCGAGATCTTTGACTACGTCATCGAGCGCAAGCTTTAACGATGCTGCAGCAATACCTGATAGCAGGACGTGTCGAGGCTGGCTGTGATGAGGCCGGTCGCGGCTGTCTGGCAGGACCAGTGACGGCGGCTGCCGTCATCCTGCCTCCTGATTTCCACAACGACTTGATTAACGACAGCAAGCAGCTCACCGAGCGACAGCGTGAGCAGCTGCGGCCCGTCATCGAGCGCGAGGCGCTGGCATGGGCCGTGGCGATGGTCTCGCCCCAAGAGATTGACCGCATCAACATCCTGCGGGCCAGCATCACGGCGATGCACCGCGCTCTGGACCAGCTCGCCATCCGCCCTGAGGGTATCCTTGTCGACGGCAACCGTTTTTTCCCTTACCATGACATCCCCCACACCACCATCGTCAAGGGCGACGGCAAGATGCTGTGCATCGCCGCCGCATCCATCTTGGCCAAGACGCACCGTGACGAGTTGATGCGCCGCCTCGATGCGGAGTTCCCCCAGTATGGCTGGGCGCGCAACAAGGGTTACCCCACGCCCGACCATCGCGCCGCTATTGCACAGTATGGCGTCAGCCCGCATCACCGTCGCACTTTCCAGCTGTTGCCCCAGCCCACGCTGTTCGACAACCTGGACTAGCCCAATCCTTGGCATTTATCGGATACCAATAGCAAAACAAAGGACCCGCCAAATCGGCGGGTCCTTTGTTTCAGTGATTGTAATTGACAATTTCAATTATTCACCCCAGCTACCGCTCAGCAGGTAGTCGATGATGAGAGCAGCGTCGGCGATTGCAACCTCACCATCACCGTCAGCATCGGCGTTAGTCAGGTTAATAGCGGCATCGCCACTCAGCAGGTAGTCGATAATGAGAGCAACGTCAGCGATTGCAACCTCACCATCATCGTCAGCGTCACCTTTAGTTACATCGGCAACCTGAGCCTCGGTAACAGCGATAGGCATAATCTGTACGGCATTGTTGTAGTAGCTTACCATACCCTCAACATCATAGGTCTTACCCTCCTCGATGGTGGGATAGGTGATGTTGAACTGGTTGTAGATAGCCATACCGTCAGCGGTGTAGAGATACTTGGGATCCTCACCGGCGGTCAGGGTCAGACCCTTAACGATCACGCGCTCGTTGAGCTTCTCGGTGGTCAGGTCGGCCTCGGCATACTCGGTGGGAACGATCTCAACGAGTGCGTCGTCGGTAGCCTCAACATTGGTGGGATACTGATACTCGTGGATAATGCCACGGAACAGATAGTGCTGTGCTTCCCACTCCTCGGCCAGGGTAGTACCTAGCTCGAACTGAGGAACTTGGTTGCCGTAGATCAGGCCGTAGCCAGTGTTGTCCTTAACCCACAGGTTGGAGCCATTCTGGTAAACAACAACTACGTTGCCGTAGAATACGAAGTCCTTCTTGTTCTCAAGCTGGTTGGCCTGGGCCAGGGTAGCCACCTCAGCACGCTTGTAGTACTTGGCGGTAACAACGAGGCTCTGTACGCCATCGAGTTCGGCATAAGCCTTCAGGACGGTGGAGTCCTCGGTTACGGTGATAGCGTTGGTGTAGAGCTGATAGTCGCCTTCGTTCACGCTGTAGTAAATCTGAGCACCCTCAGTAGCGCAGGTGATGGTCACAACCTGGCTGCCGGTGAAGCCGCAGGTACCGGGGTTGAACACGGGGTCAGCAATGGTTACGGGAGGCTCGGGAACATCGCCGGTAGCCTTGTAGATGTAAACGGGCTTCTGCTTATTCTCTGCAGCATAGCAGGAGAACAGCGGGGGATTGTTGGTGGCGTTGTAGCGAACCACGTTGCGTTCGTTGGTACCCTGGAAGACGATGATAGCGCTGTCACCGTCGATGCTGATGGCAGCATTGGCGTTGCCATCCTCGTCAACAGCCTCCTCGAGCTTCATCTGGTTGCCAGTGCTGCTGGCAGCATACAGATAACCGCTAGCGGTCTTGAGGTTCCAGTTCTCGCCAGCAGCCTCGAGGGTGATGATGTTGGCCTCGCTGGTGGTGATGGTGTTGCCAGCGATGGTCACGTCAACGGCACCAAAGTTGTTGCCGCGGCTTGCGCCCATGGCCTTAGCGGCCTCGTTATTCACCAGGATGATCTTGTCATTGGCGGCCAGGTCGGCAACGTTGGTTACCAGAGTAAAGGTAACGCCAGCAACTACCTCTTTCTTGGTATAGGTAGCGCTTACGGTACGGCTGTCAACACCGTTCTTGGTAGCCTTGGCATAGACGGTGGTGGTCTCGGTGATCACGATGGGCTGGTTATAAGCCTGCCATGCCAGACCGTCAGTGCTGTACGACAGGGTAGCACCTTCCTCATTGTTGGTGATGGTAACGGTGAAAGTGTCGGTGGTGAATTCCTGTGCCTCGGGCAGGGTGGGAGCAGCAACGGTCACAACGGGAGCACTGCCTTCCTGCTTGTACAGGGCGATAGCCTTCTGGTTGGTGTAGGTGCTCGACTTGAAGTAGCGGAAGCGCTCCTGGCCACTGCTGGCATTGTAGCGCAGGTACGGACCACCGCTCGACACGATGTCGGCATTACCATCATTATTGATGGAAATGTTGTTGGTGTAGGCCGTCTCAGTGCTGGTCTTAATACCATTGGCTTCGCTAGTCTGGCCAATGTAGTAGCCACTGGCGCTCAGGATAGTGCCGGCAGTCATGTCGATGGTGAAGGTAGCGGCATCAACGTCTGCGCTGGAAGCGATCTTGTCGTCGGCGATAGTGACAGCAATCGTGTTCTGAGCAGCGTCAAGCACTTCCAGACCGCCATTGAAGGCGAGTCCACCCTCTTCATAGACGATCAGGTAAGTACCGCTGGTGAGGTCAGCATCAGCAGTTACCTTAACGTAGTCAGCGGCCCAAACCGACGAGGTCAGCAGGGCAATCGTGAGGAGAGAAAATAATTTCTTCATAAAAAACGCGAATGAATTTAGAAGTTAATGAAATATGTTAATAAACAAAAATTGTTCATTTTGAGTGCTTTATGCAAGCGAGGTCCGTTTCATGCCGCAAAGGTACTGACATTTTTAAAATTATGCAACACTTTATAGAAAATTGTTGAATACTGCAATGACTATCACCGTAACCGCCGCTACACCGTGGAGTGGCTCTGCTGCGGCCTTGAGTAAAACGACGAGGGACACGACCGATTGAGGTCGCGTCCCTGTGTCAAGAGTTGGAGAGATGGAGGCTTAACGAACCACCTTGCTGGTGTGCGTTGAGCCGTCGCTGTAGGTCGTCACGACGATGTTCACGCCATCGAAGGGCTTGTCGCTGCTCAGACCCTGAGCGTTGTAGTAGGTCTTGCTAACCTCGTTGCTGGCGTTTACCTCGCTGATGCCGGTGGGAATGTTGATCCAGTCGAGGATGCTCTCAACGATGTAGTACTTGGGCTCATCGTTCAGACCGCGGCGGTTGGGACCGGTCTGCTTGTAGTAGAAGCGCACGCGGAACTGGATATCAGCATTGTCGGTGGCACCGAAGGCCAGGGCCATGTTGTCGTCACCTGACTCGATGGTGGTCTCGTCGGTAATCTCCTCGGCAATGAGCTTGTCGGGTGAGCAGTCGGCCTCGGGATCGTTCACGAGCTTGCCATTGGCGTCGCGGATGTAGCCGCGCACATCATTACAGAGTCTCCACACGCGGAACATGTAAGGCTCGTAGTTCACGTTGGCACCCTCAGGCAGTACACCGTTGGTGGTGATGATGGGGTTGTAGATGTAGCAGCGGTTGCCGTTCTGGTCATACCACTCACCCGAGGCGGTGGGGGTAGTGTAGGTGTGATAACCGCGCACGTCGCCGTTGATCTCACCCAGGTAGTTGCGCCAGATGGGGCTACCGTAGCTGTTCTCCTTGTTGTCATCGCGGAAGGTCCAGATGATGGGCTGGTAGGTCATGAACTCGTTCTGGTAGCCGGTAACAACGTTATTGTCGAGGCGCTCTACCTCACCGGGGTTATACTCGTTGTTGAAGTACTGGGGCAGCACGTCGAGCATCTCGCGGTAGGTGCCGTCGGAGCGGCGCTGCAGCTTGGAGATGGTCTCGTTGGGGTTGCAGTTGTTGCCACGCTCCAGCGTGTAGTAGTAGATGGCAGGATTGGTCGAGAGCGTCATCTTCACGTTGGCGTTCTTCACACCGGCGGTCAGGTTGGCGTCCACGTCGGCCATCACCTCGTCGAGGGTGTAGTAGCCCTCCATGGTCGAGGTGGTCTTCAGCACAGGCACCTCAACGCTGTTGGTGCTCTTCTCGGCGGTGGCGTTGTTGAGCTTGAGCACATAACCGTAGCGGGCGGGATGGTCGTTGTCGGCAGTGTAGGCTGCGAACTGGTCAACAAACTCGATGCCCTCCAGGTTCAGGGGAGCGTCCATCTCGTAGCTGCCCAGCGTGCCATCAACTTGTACAAGGGCCTCATAGTCGGGATGTACATCCTGGGGCTCGTAGTTGATCTGGTAGGTCACCTCGCTGCGGTTCACCGCGAGGGTCAGGTTGGCAACGGGCACCATCACGTTATCGTCGGCGGCGTCATAGCGGAAGAGCGTGAAGCTGTCCTCACCGTTCTGCACGCGCTCGGGCGTGAGGGCATTCACAGCATCCTCGTTGGTCACGCCCAGGTGGTTGCGGTAGTAGTTCATCTCATCGTTGCTCACGTAGTCGCTCTCATAGTTCTTCAGGTCGAGGGTCAGGAAGTCATACCAGCCGGGGATGACCACGTCGGCCTGGTTGGACCAGGCAACGAACATGTCATGCTCGCCATCGGCGGGCTTGGCATACACGATGTAAGTGAGCGTGTAGCTGTGCAGGTCCTGCGGCACCTCATAGGTGTAAGTCGTCTCGCCGGTAACGGTCACCTCCTGGTTCACCTCGTTGCCATCCTCATCGGTGAGCACGAGATAGAGGGTGTAGGTCTGGGGCACGCTCTCGCCGGTCATCTCGTCGAGCGACGAGGTCCAGTCGAGGATCACGTTGTACACGTGCTCGGTAGCGGTGGGCTCGGCATTACCCTCGAGGACCACGTTGTAGATACCCATCTTGGGTGCATAGTCCAGATTGTACTGGGCATAATTGGCTGCCAAGTAGCTCGGGTTGCGGAAGTTGGTGCCGTTGATGCGCTTGTAGGGGTTCATCGTGCGGCCGTCAACGGTGTACGGGCCTTCGGTGGTACCATTGTTATAATGAATGTAGAACTGATCGTTCACCCAGTACTGCAGGCGGTAGTCGGGGATGAAGATGTTCATGCCCGTCAGCGACTTGTACTCGGTGCCATCCTTGCCCGACATCGAGAACTCATGCTCGCTCTCGATAACCGATGCACAGTCGTGGACAACGGGATACAGCTTGCCGCCCACCATCTTGGCATAGAAATCGGTGATCTGCGAGCCCTCGCTACCGTCGGTGGGGCTGAACTGCTCAAACATGCTCTTGAAGGGCACGCGCTCACCGGCGATGACGGGATAGTCATAGTTGCCTTCCTCCTGGAGCACCCAGTTGTCCTTCTTGCGTGACTGGCCCTTGCTGAGCACGAAGAAGCGGTTGTAGTCACCGCTGATGTTGAACGTCGTGCCTGCCAGCGTGCCGTTACCCACGCGCAGACCGTCGCACAGCAGCTGCACGGCCGTCACGTTGTTGCTGATGTAGTCAATCAGCTCATTGGTGCTGGTGAAGAAGTTGGACTTGAAATCCTTGTAGCTGGGGCCGAACAGCCAACTGTTGGAAATCATCTGCTCCATGTCGTAACCGATGCGTGTGATGTTGTTGTTCAGCGCCACCATCAAGATGGTGTAGCCCTCCTCGTAGGGAGGAGTCACATCGCTTGCACTGATGTTCCAGCCGCCTTCGATGGGGCCGTAGTACACCTCACGCTCGCGGTTGCCGTCTTGGTCATAGGCCGTGTACCTGGGGCCGGGAATGTTGGGGTCGCAGTACACCTTCTTCAACAGGGCAACAATCTGGTAGGGATTCGTGGCCTCGTCGGTGATGGCGTTGGTGTGGCTCACACCGGTGGCGTCGGTCCACTCATAGGAGATGGCATCATAGTATGCCTTGGGGTGCACGACTGGCTGGGCCTTGGCTCCAAACAGGCCAGTCAGCACAAACAGGACAAGGAGTCCCAGTAATTTTTTTGTCTTCATAACACTATAAGATTTTAAAGTTAATAAATATATGAGTAAAAAATAGTATTTGGCTATTTCCTATCAATGGGTTGTGTTAATTGGCTCATCTATAGAGCTCTAGCAGTAGGTGCATGAGTGCTTAAACCAATGGATAAACAAGAATCATTCAGGATGCTCATGAAACCTGGGGTCAAATCGCTATTATCGAGGACAAAGATAATGTTTCTTTTTGAAACTATCAAATAAAATAGGCCTTTTGTTGAAAAGTTATCACTTTTCGTGATTTAATATTCGGTATTTATGAAAAAAGCAGGGCGCTCGCTTCAATCAGCGACTCCCTGCAGCACTTTTAACTATACTGTGGTTATGAAAAATAAATGATGCAATTACTCTTTTCCTGAGTTCTATTACTATTACTAATTTATTATTTGTCTTTCGCTTGGTCGAGCCATTCTTTACAGCCGCCTGGGGCAAACGAGTCAATCCGGCCTGCTGCCAGCAGCAGGCTGCACTTCTAGGGCTGAATGGCATTCTTCATTGCTGATGTAGTTTTTATATACTTGAATTTCTCGTTATGACGAGGGGTGCTTCCCCGCAATGCGGGACCAATCTATAGTTGCAGTCATATTTAAGCAGACGTGACGGCGTTTCTTTCACATAATCAAATAGTTGTCCGCCGCTTATAATACTTGAATCTCGGCCGCAAATGTACAATTTTTTTGTAATACCCCAATGGATTTGTATAATTTTTTTATACAACTATTGATTTCCGCCAGATAGTCGGGTTGTCGGTAAAAACAAGTGGCGCGCTTCCATCAGCGGGCCACTTGAGGTACTGTGGTTATAATAATATGATTTCTTATAGTAGGTTGCAATTCAAGTATTTGTTGCTTGAACGATACCTTTTTCTTTTTAGTTTCATGTTTTCCTCAGTCCCCTCAGCTGCCGGCCCGGTGTGGACCGGCAACTGACTGAACTGTGGGATTGTCAATAGCGACAAGTGTGATTAGCGAACCACCTTGGCCGTGCTGACCTTACCGTCGCTGTAGCGGGTGATCACGATGTTCACACCGTCGAACGGCTGGTCACTCTGCATACCCAGAGCGTTTACATAGGTGCGGCTTACTACCTCGCCAGTGTAAGCGATCTCCTGTACAGCAGTCCAAGGCTCGGGAGTGAATCCGGGAGACTCGGAACCGTTACCGGGACGGCTGGAATCGCCTTCGCGGCCTGCGACAACGTGGTCATCAGCCATGCCCTTCACGTTGAAGTAGAAGCGCACGAATACCGTCAGGTCGTTCGGGTCAATCTCAGTCTTGGTGATGGGCTCGCCATTCTGGTTGAAGCCAGAGATGGCCACATCGTCGAGAGCGCCGAACATAGCGTTCTGCTTGTTCTGCGTCCAAGGAGATACCGTGGTTGTGGTCTCTCCGGTCTCGGGATCAGTTTCCGTGGTCGGTGCAGGACGATCTACCTTGTTCTTGTGGTAGATGTAGGTTGTCTGACCATCTTCTACACCAGTCTCGATTGTTACGCCGTTCTCGGGATCGTCAAGCATGATTTTGTTACCTTGATCGTCCTCGCCATACTTGATGTAACCACTCCATACGCAGAGCGGACCCTTGGAGTCGGCTTCGCTGGTAGTTACACCCTCAGCGTGCTCACCAGGTTGAGTGGTGTTCGCCGGGTCGGCATCCACAAACTGGTAATTGCGCAGTTTGCCGTTGGGGCTCTCAACGAATATGCGGAACATGTAAGGCTCGTACTCAATGGTCGTGATATCGGAGTGCGGCAGTTTACCGACAGCATTGATACCATCCAGGATATACACGCTCGCGGCTTGGCCGTTCTCGTCGGTCCAGTTCACCGAGTGGCTGGTGTTGGTCTGGCGCTCGGCCTTCAGTGTGATAGTGCCGGCGTTGTTGTCCATTTTCACCTGACCGGCACCGGTCTTCCAGATGGGAGCGCCGTAGGTGTTGTCATAACCATCGTCCTCATAGTAGCGGCGTGAGATACCCCAGGTCGATACCGAGGGAGCATAGCTCACGTAGGAAGTGCCATAGGTACCCTGCAGGACGTTGTCTTCGCCAACGAAGTAGTGATGCTCACCGTTTTGATACTCTTGACCCTTGTTGGGATTGCTTTCCAACATCTCCACGTAGGTGAAGTTTTGGGTCTTCTGCAACTCGGTAAGGAAGTCTGCCTGATAGCCGGGAACACGGTTTTCGGCGCCTTGCAGCAGGTATGCATAGAGGATGTCGTTGTCGCTCGACAGGTCGTATTCGACGTCGGCTGAGATGACGTTCATCTTGACTCCCTGGTCGTGGTTGATACCGATGTTCGTGTCGTTGTCAATCTCGTTGAGGGTGTAGGCTCCCATTACCTCACAGTCGGCCTTCTGGATGTCGACTTGGACGGTACCGCTCTCCTTGGTGCCATCGCCACCAACGCCGTTAGGCTCATACCTCAGCACATAACTATAGCGGTCGGGATGACTGTTGTCGGCGGGAATTTCTTCCTTCATCTGGTCAACAATCAGCAGGTGCAGGCGCAGCAGACCACTCTCGGGATTAGTCGGGGTGGTGTTCAGCGCAGGAATGGTAACGGGCAGGGTAGCGGGATGGCTCTCGGCCAAGTCACCGTCCTGTGCAGTAGCAGTAGCAGTTACGTTCTGATCCTCGAACGATTTCACGATCGTGATAGAAGCAGAGCCTTCGCCAGTCACGGTCTGGCCGTCAACAGTCAGGGTCACGGTGCCATCACCAGTAGCGGTGATAACCACGTAGCCGTTCTGCTCATCGACGTCGATGACGGGCGTCGGGGTGCGGCCAGCCTCGGCAACGGTAACAATCTGCTCAGCGGTTTCGCTGATCAGCTTGCCTTCTTCCTGAGCGGTAGCGGTCACGGTATAAGCCATGTCACCGTCGGGGGAGGGCATGATGGTGTAAGGATTAGTTACCTCAACGCCGTCAACATAGAGATGTACAGTTCCGTCGCCCGTTGCAGTGATAGTCTTTGAACCGTCGGCATTGGCTACGACACTGATGGTCGGCATAGCCGTCCTGGCCATGATGTTGAACTGGGCGGGAACAGCTTCTGATTCAATGCCACCAGGATATACTGCGCTGACAGCGCACTCATGATCACCTACAGCCAAATTGCTGAAGTTATAGGTAAGGGCATTGTTAGCATTCACACTGCCTACCAGCTCGCCATCCAGATATACATTATAGGATACCGGTTCTATTTCAGAAATAGAGGCTTCGTAGGTAACATCGTCAATCATCACGCCGAAGATGTCATATGCGGTGTGGCGGATTGCAAAGTACTTGGTGCCTTCAGGCAGAGTGGCTGTGCGCTGGGTCCATGTTGTCGCACTGGAAGTGAAAGACTCCACTACTGAGAAACTTGCGGGATCGTTATCGGTTGACGAAGCGAGCACCTCATAAGTTTCATTACCATATTGGGTAGTGATGATTCGTTCCCAGAAACTAATGGTTTGGGCATTGCCGCTCAATTTAGGCGAAATCAGCCAGTGGTCGGTAGTTTGAATATTGTTGCCATTTTCGTCACCAGCGTCGCAGAAGGAAATCATGAACTGGCTTCCGCTATGAGGCGTATCAATATTCCAGCTTGCACTAGAGGGATTCATTACCGTCCAAGCTTGCGGATCGTTGTCATTTTCGTATGATACGTTTTGAGGACCATAAACATAGTCACTAGAAGGCGTATACACAGTCCAGCCGCCAATTGTACCCGTGTGCTGTGTGGCTGTGATGCCACCAATCGAGAACGAGGGGAACTTGCTGGTATCGTCAAAATTCTCGGTAACGGTTTCAATATTCGTCGGAACATTGGGAACATCCCAGGTCACGGTAGCGGTTTGGTTTTCACTGTCGGCAGTAGCCACTACGTTCTCGGGAGCCGGATAAACCAGCTTGTCAATCGTGAAGGTGTAATCGTTGGCGTTGATGCTGATGGTGTAAGTGCCACCCTCCGG
>JAEEGJ010028077.1_pt1 | contig 11231 bp, 14 predicted proteins | sample 8958761 | NCBI WGS metagenome assembly JAEEGJ01 (sample SAMN16246546, study PRJNA631951) | gut metagenome | biome: gut microbiome; feature: rumen; material: RS-attached | host: Bos | place: Iran: Karaj | collected 2018-10
CTGGAGGCACGGCACGGAGATCGCGTGGATGTTGCGCTCGAAGATGTAGCAGAACTTGTGGACGTGGCCTGCCAGCAGGATGTTCGGCTTGCGGCCTCCCGTGATGGCCTCCACCAGCTTCTGCAAGCGGTAGGAGAGCGCGTAGGAGTTGCCGTCCCCGCCGTGGAAGAGGCGCAGGGTAACGCCGTCTATCTCTATGTCCGCCTCGTCGTCGCCGATGTGCGTGACGTTCGGGAGTTCCTGGGCGACGGATGCGACCACGTTCGCCCCGGCGAACTCCTTGTAATAGGCATCGTGGTTGCCGCTGATGATGTAGACCGGCACCTCGTACTTGCCCAGCAGCTCGACGGCCTTTGCCTTCTGCGCCTCGAATCCCACCTCGGAAAGCTCGTAAATCTGCGTCCCTGCGCGGGAAATCTTCACGCCGTCGGTGAGGTCGCCGCAGTGCAGGACCGCCTCGACGCCGTTCTCGTTCGCGTAGTCGGCCACGATGTCGTGCCACTCGTCCGGTGAATAGACGGAGCCGATGTGCGTGTCGGAAATGACGACGAAGTGGTGATGCCGTCCGTGCAGGTGGATTTCGGGGTAGTCGATGCGCCGCCGCTCGATGCCCTCGCCGTTGGCAAGCTGCTCCAGCTCCTTCGGTGAGTAGCGGGCGGCCAGCTTCTCAAAGACGGGGGAGATTTCCCCGCTGGTGGTGACGTGCGGGACGAAGGCCGGGGCGACGTAGTCCTCGTCGGATAGTTTGAAGGTGTGGCCGTGGATGGTGATTTGCCCCTTGCGTTGCAATTTCTCCACGTTGGAGCCGCCGATGCCGTAGAGGCCCCAGGCGCGTGTGGCCGCGTAGAGGCTTTTGAAGTCGCGGCCCAGCTCGTCGATTACTTTCTTTGCCATAAAGTGTTAGAAATTATACGTTATGCGGTTTTATCGGGGTTAAAGTGTGAGATTTTACACTTTATATCCGCGCGTGTTCGGAAAGGCGGCGCACTTCGCAGATAAACGGCTGGTCGCCGAGGGCTTCCATCTTCGGCGTGACCTTGACTTCAAGATGCTTGAACGTGTGGGTTGAGGTGTTCATAATGCTTGGTGTTTGATTGTTTCTGCGGGCAAAGATACAAAACAAATTTGTATTTGCAAATATATTTGTCTTTTTTTTGCAATTCCCCACTTCTCCAAACGGCAACACCCCCGGACCATCGCGGCGCGGGGGTGTCAAATAACCAATCATTATGAAACAAACAACGTGTTAGAATCTATACTGCAACCCGGCCACGATGCCGACGCCGCCGTGCAGCTTGCCGTCCCAAAGGATGCCCGGACCGGCAGTCACGCCGAAAGACCAGCGCGCGGGAGGCCCAGGTATCTGGACCTCCTTCGTGATGTAGGTCGTCGTCGGGTACACGGCAATCTCGTCGAGCGACGGATGCCAGCCGCTCACCACGGCCCGGTAGTCCTCGCCCTCGTAGGTGCGCCGCTCAATCTCCAGCGCGACGAAAAGGGTATCGTGGCGGTAGAGGGTGTCCGTGACCGGGACCAGCTCGGTACGTACCACCTCCCGGTCCACATAGACGGGGAACGCCTCGCGTATCGTGTCCCTCACTACGAGGGTGTCCGTCTGCACGACGGGGGGCTGGGGCTTCGCTCCCCGGCCAACGAAGAAGCCGAGGCCGAGAGCCGCAACCACCAGCGCGACCACGCCTATCCATTGGAGGACGCTACGCATCGCGGAGGTCTTTGAACCAGCCCTTGACGCGGGGGAAAGCCGCGAAGCCGAGGATGGCAATACAAAGGGAAACGGGCCAGCCGTCGTAGAAGATGGTGTAACCGATGCCGCCAATCAGCCCCACGACGGAGCCGAAGCAGCCGAAAAATTCTGCAAATTTCTTGAACATAAGCGATAGTGTTGAGGTGTTATTTCGTCATCGTTTTGAGCTGGCCGCGCTGCTGGCCTGCGGAGTTGTAGAGGCCGACGTGAATCCAGCTCGTGCGCCCGTCGCTCTCCACGATGATCTGGTCGAATTTCACGCCGGAGGTCTTGGCCCAGCGCGTCACGAAGTCGCGGAAGGCGGCGAAGTCCCCGGTGGTCTGCAAGTCGGCGGCGTAGCCCCGGAGGTGCGCCGAGGTGGCCGAGCCTCCCACGGCGGTGTTCAGGGCGGCGCAGCGGTAGCCGGATGTCACGCGGATGGCCTTGCCCCACGCGACGCGCAGGGGGTCGAGCAGGTTGTCGGCAAGGTCGCGCAGGTGGTCCACCACCTCCCACGAGGGGGTGTTGTCGATGCCCCGCGCGGCGGCGGTGTCGCTCCGCAGGAACTCGGCGAGGGAGAAGTAGGTCGGCATAGGCTATTCGTCAATTTCTTCGGCGGATGGGTGGCCGTCGGCGTCCTTGATTTCGATGGTCGTGTCCCCGTGGGTGAGCTTCACGCCCAGGCCCTCCAGCACGGCCTCCCGGAACTCGTAGAGGCCCGCGAAGGCGAAGCAGTAGCCCGCCGCTTTGAGGACGGAGGGGTCTATCTGCCCGGTGGGCGGCATAAAGAAGGATGCGGCGAAAAGGCCGACGGCGGCGATGGTGCAGAACCATAAGCCGATAGTGGTGCAGGGTCGCACGTTCCGGGTGAACTTGCGGAACTGCGCGAGGCGGAGCGCTTTGCGCTGGTTGATGATTCCTTTGGTCATAGGTTATAGTGTGTGAGATGTTTCGGCAAGGCTCGCAAAGCATCCGGCAAGCATCTTGTTGGGATAAAGATTGAAGTGTAACATAGGCCGACAAAATTAGTTTGATACAATCGCGCCAGTACTACGCACATAGCAGTTTGCAAAGACTACGTGCGTATTGTTGACGATACTGATTACCGGGGCCGCCTGGTGCATATTCCCAACAAAAAGGATAGCCCCGCCGCCGTCGATGGAAATGTCGCAATTCACTTCGCCGTAATTGCACGCGCTGAATGTAACGCCGGACGAATTTTCGATCACGGTCTGCGAGAAGAATATTTGACACCCGATGAACACAAAGCCGTTTGCGCATCCCAATATGCGGATGCCAACACCCGCGTTTGAATTGGAATGGTTGAACACACACCCGACGCAGGAGCCGTGCGAATTGTTCGGGCTTTGATTCAGCGAATTGTCCATCAAAAAGCCCTCTTTGCAACCTGAAAAATCGCAATTGACAAATACGTTGTTGCCGCCGTTGTTGATACAACCATACCAACACCCGGCTGTCCTGATATTCGTGAATTTATGGAACTCGGACCAATACGAAATGTTCAGGCCCGCGTCACACGCCGTTATCCAACAATTCGTACATTCAATTGCCTTGTCGGTCGCGTACCCGGTATTTGTGCAGGTTATGCCGCCGCCCGCGAAATTGGAAATCCACATCGTATCAACAACGCCTTGATTCGGTTGTTGTGCGCTCGCCTCGGTTTCCGAATAGTTGCCCTGCCACAAGATTCCGTGCCGCGTTCCGACGGGAGCCGTCGGCGTGTGCGTGTCCGCGCCAATCAGAGCGAAGTTCTTAACCGAACAATGCTTACCCATCTTGATTGCAAATTTGTTCGCACCCGCAATCAAATATACCTTCGTTGTCGGGCCGCTTCCGATAATTTGCGTATTATCCGGCATTTCTACCCCATCAACGTAGAAATTGCCGGGACCAAGCCGACAAACACCCGTGGTTTGCAACATCGTCAAAATATCCAACGTCCTATCCGTTGTATCCCCCGTCGCCGCCAAAAATTGGTTTGTGTCCGTGGTGATCGACGGCGTTGCCGTAACCTCATACGTATTGTAGTTGTTGATAATTGTGCCGGCCCCGCTTATTTGGGTCCAATCCTCAACTTCTTGGCCAACGCGGAACTTGCGTTTGTAGTAATAGGCAGTCGAAAATCCAATGAACTCTTGAAGAACCCAATTGTTAATGCCGATGTTCGAAACACGCAAGAATCCGGCAACCGCCCCGCCGGGGATATGCGTGTAACTATTGGTATCAATCAACATCCACGTTCCGGTTTCCGTTACATCATTAAGGTCGCAAGACGGAAGCGCGCCGCGCATTGTACCGACGAGTTGCCAAGATTCCATATTTGCGCCGGAATACTGAAACCGCCGCTTATAGACGTTTCCGCCCGCTTGTGATATAAATTCTTGGAAAACATACGTACCCAAGCGCGTAACGCGCAAATAGCCGTATTTCGATGTTGACGGCAAATTTGTATAATTTCCGCCGGTCAATAGCCACAACCCGTCATTTATAACATCGTTCAAGTCCCCAACGGGCAATACGCCAAGCGATAAAAGACCGGCAAACGCCTTGCTTTTGCTCCAGGCGGTACCGTTCCACTTTAACACGGCCACCTCTCCAGCGGCAACCACAAGGCCTCCGAAGTTGGTGTACGTCCCCGGCGTTGCGGCAAGATACGCGACCTTGTAATCCGGGGTGCCGGGGTTATCCGTCGGGACGGCCACGCCTCCAAACTGGAACTCCGCGCCCAGGGAATTGACCATCGCATTCATAGCGGCCGCGACCATATCGGCCGTGACCTCATTGTTATTGTTCTGGTACACGTTGGCGGCAATCACCGCCCGCAGGTTGTCATAAGCTGCCATGTCTCGTTATATGATTTCGACGGAGCGCACCCCGTCATAGGTTGTGTTGCAAAGGGTGTCGTAGGGTGCCGCCAGCGTCAGGGTCGCAAAGGCTCCGGCGCAGACGTCGAGGAACTTCTGGTCGAAGGTGCGGATGGCCGCGTCGCCGGTCTGCCACACGCCGCGCCCGGCCAGCCCCCGGATGATGTTCGTGAGGACCTGGACCGACATAGACTGCACCTCCAGCCGGTTGCTGGCGTCCTCGTTGAGCCGGTCCACATAGTAGAGGGTGAGGGACACGCGCAGGGTGTCGCCGTCCGCCGGTGCCGTGTGCTGCTGCTGCGTCCACGAAAAAACCCCGTAACGCGCCGCCGGGCAGTCATTGAGCCGGAACACGTCGTCGCGGACTATCATATTGACGGCGGGCTGAGCTTTCGCCTCGGCCTCCACCGCGAGGATAACGTCACGGAGTGTCATCGGCAGCAGCCGCCCCCTCCCGGCAATTTCTTCCCGCGGGCGCCGCCGAGCCAAAGCCCGCAACTCGCCGCGCTCCGCAGATTCGCCTGTATCGCGTCGCAGTCGCAGGCCCGCAGCTCCGGGAACGCCGCCCGGTTGTCGAGAATCCACCGCTGGAGGTCACGGCACGCGCTGTCGGCCTTCGCCTGATAGTAGAACTGCTGGCGGGTCATATCCTCCCAATCGGCGGCCTGCGCCTTCTCGTCGCTGGTCTTGGCGACGCCGAAGTTCGCCACCTTGTAGGTGACGCGGTTGCAGAGGTCCACGAGGGTGGAAAAGGCGAGGTAGTACTGCGCCTTTTCAACGAGGCCCTTGTACGGCGCGTTTTCGTTCTCGTCGATGGGGCGGGTGTGCGTGTCGGGATCCGTTGCCGCCAGCTCTTTCAGTTTGGCAAGGAGGCAGTCGCCGACGATGCCGCGCAGGCCCACCTCCTGCGCCTCGCGGAGCGAGGGGAGGAGGAACTTCCCGGCCACGTTGTCGGAGATGTTCGTCACGGACTTGATGAAAGTCGCGGAGGAAAGGAGTATTTCGGTCGTAGCCATAGGCGTAGGGGTTTATTTGACGGACGCCTCGCCGGCTCCGTCGAGGGTGAAGGGTACGATTTCCAGCACCTGCTCGCCGAAGATGTACTCGTAGGCGTCGGTGATGGCCCGCTGGATGGGGCGGACGTGGGTGCGGTTGAAAAGGCGGAACGCGCTTTCGTATTCCTCGCTGGAGAATCCCAGGCTTTCCGTCGGGATGCCGAAGAGGTTGGGGTTGGCGCGGAACGCGGTGTAGAGCTGCTGGCGGCAGTGCTTGGAGAGGGCCGCGTACTTCTCGCCGAAGTCCTCGCTGCGGAAGGTCTGGATGAAAGCGGCCTGCTCCTTGCTGGGGGCGAAGTTCAGGAGGATGCGCCCGGCATTGGCGTGGCCTCCCATCTTCTCGTTTACGTCGCGTTCAATCTCGGCCTTCTGCTCGTCGCTGGGGATGCCGTTCGTGAAGTTGATGATGGCCGACGCGGAGAAGCCGCTGTCGAGGGCGTTGAGGTGGTAGTCGTCGATGCCGCGCTCCGTCTCGGCGGCCTTAACTGCGGCAGCGAAGCACGGGGAGGGATAGGTACGCATCGGGTCGTTTTTCACATACACCAGCGAGCGGGCGGCGTTCGCCCTTGCGGTCTCGTCCATACTCGCCCAATCCTGCGCTATCTTCGGGAGATAGAGCGGCAGGCGCACCTCCTTCGGGTCGCAGTTCTTTCCCCACTTCTCCGAATACCAGAACACGGAATTGTCCTTGTTGCTGCGGATGGTGGAGGCGTCGAGGGCGAAGGTCTCCAGCGGCTTGCCGTCCATTCCCCTGACCACCTCGATGGCGAAACCGCCGAGGCGTTCCTGCGAGCGGCCCAGCACCCGCACCTCCTGCATCGGGTTCCTGCCGTAGCGGTTCATCTTCGCGGATGCGGAGCCTCTAAAGCGCACGTCGTCGCCCGCTATGAAGTCCACGCACCCGGAGATGACCGATTGCAGGGTCGGGGTCGTGGCGCAGAGGTCGAGGATATAGACGGGGTACTTGTCGCCTCGCCCCCATTGTACGCGCTCGCTGCCGGAAAAGGATTTCTCCGTCGGCTCGACGATGTTGCGCTCGATGTACGGGTCGATGGCGGCGAACGCCACCGGCACCTTGTTCGTGTCAGTCATATTGCTCGAAATTTACTTCGTGTTCGTACTGCTCCGGGGCGGCTTCGGGGAGTTGCCCCAAGACGGCCACGCCGGAGGCCAAAACGGCGTCCCCAAGCGCGAGGCGGTAGTCGTACTCGCCGGAGGTCTTTATGCCGCTGAAATCGCCCGCTATGAGGTAATAATCCCCATCTTCGGAAAGGGATGAAATCGGGACGGGGTAGGTGCGCCGCTCGATGGTGTGGAGAAGCGAGAACACCGCCCCGGTGAGGGAGGCCGCGAAAAGGGTGCGCGGCAGCCGCAGCGTCGCTCGTCCTTGCGTGTCGGGTTGGATATATACCATATCTTCGGGTGCTTTCTAACTTGAAATGTCGCAGGGGGTGTAAATGTTAGGTAAACACAAGGGGCGACCCGCAGAGGGCCGCCCCAGGGCAGAGGGGTTGCGTATCGGTTTAGGCGCGCAGACCGGCGACGACGGAGGCTTCCACCTCCATCGGCATTTCCTTCGAATCGTCCTGGAGGGTGATGGAGTAGCCGTTGCGGTCACCGCGGGCGGTGCCGGTTTCGCCGGTGCCTGCGTTGAGGTGCAGCGGATGGTCGTAGCCGAGATACCACCACTTGCCGTTGTTGTCGCCGACAATGGCGACCGAATCGGCAAGGGCGAGCGCGGAAATCTCCACGCGCTTGCTCGTTTCCATACGGGAGAAAACGAGGGCGAGCAGGGATTGGACGTACTGCGAGCCAGCCGCTTCATCGACCTGGTACTCGCTATTCAGCGACCCGGTGCCGGGCCGGAAGAAGTACTCCTTGAACTCGGCGGTCACCGGCGGCGTGCCGGAGGTCTGCATCGTGATTGCAGAAATCTTCCCGTCCGTGATGGTGATGGACGCCACGTCGTCGCGGTTGGCGATAAGCACCACGTCGATGCCGCCCATAGAGGGCGAGCAGTCCTTCGGAATACCTACGAGAGTTTGAGGGCAAGACATATCGTGTAGTGTTTTAGATTAAACGATTTGTAGCTTAAAAAGAGAGGGGCGGGGCAGCACCCCACCCCCTTCTTTCGTTAGTCCTTCGCTCCGTTAGGAGTTCGGGTGGGTTTCGAGCTGGTTGCTGGCGTTCACGGCACCGGCGAGCTTGTCGGCGTCGGTCTTGATACCGGCGAGGTTATCGAGACCGGCAGACTTCGTGGCGATGGTGCCGACAGCATCGGCAATCGCGTTGAGCGCGCTGCCCGGAGCGGGAGCGTTGCCAACGCCGGAGAGGTCGGCGACGGCCACGCGGTCGTCGAAGTAGAACTGAACGCCGGAGGCCCACTTCACCTTCAGGTGGAACTGCTCCTCGGTGTCGTCCCACTTGATGTCGAAGACCTCCATATCGTTCTCCATATCCGTGCCGTAGCACAGGTTCTTGTCGTAGGAGGCGAGGGCTTTGCTGGTGCCGTCCAGACCTTCGGTGGAGACGATGACCACATTCGTGCCGGGGTGCGCGAACTCGATGGGAGCCTCGTTCTGCGGGCCGGAGTAGTGGTAGAGGTTGAGGGCCACGACGTCGCGCAGGTAGCTCTCGAAGAAGGCCGGCTCGACGTAGACCTTGCCGCCCATCTTCTTGGCCTTCGCGGGCATACCGGCCACGATGGCGTCGATGGCGGCGTAGGGGCTGGTGATGCCGGAGAGGGAGATGGAGGTGGCGGTGCCTGCGGTGACGGCGGCGGCGGCGAGCTTCAGCAGGCCGTCGAACTGCGCGAGGTTGTCATCCACGCTGGTGGTGTCGCCCTGCCAGATGGCCTTTTCAAGAGCCTCCTGGATGAACTTCTTGACCTCGGCGACGATTTCAGCCTCGAAGGGCATCGGCTGCTCACCGGCACGGGTGCGGACGAGGTACTCGGCGTACTTGCCGCGCAGGGATTCCGGGCAGAGGTCGAGGTTGATTTTGATAACCCCGACGTTGATTTCCTTCTGCGTGAGGGCAATGTCGCCCTGCGGGGTGAAGCCGCAACCGGCGCCGGACTGGAACACCGGCTGGACGTTGAGGTAGTTGAGGTAGGCCGACTTCTTGATGCCGGTCTGCTTGGCCATACGCTTGATGGTAGGGCCACGGAGGACGATGTCATCGATGATGACGTCGCGTTTAGTCTGCACGTAGTCGGGCAGGCTGGAGACGATGATGTTGTCGGACTGTGCCATAGTGGTATAGGGTTAGTTTGTTGGTGTTAGCGGTTGATGCGGGCGAGGCGTGCGAGGCCCTTGTCACGGATGACGAGGCCGTCGGCGTTGCCTTCCTTGCCTTCGTTCTTGAACTGCTCCTGCGCCGGGTCGGCGGCGGGGGTCTTCTCCAGCTCGGCGATGCGGGCTTTCAGTGCTTCGTTCTCGGCCTTGAAGGTCTCGGCCTCGGAACGGATGGCGGCCATTTCGGCTTCGCGGGCTTCCTCGGCGGCCTTTGCTTCGGCCTCCTTCGCCTCGGCGTCCGGCTCGGTCACGGCTGCGACCGCTCCGTCTGCGATGATGATGATGGTGCCGTTGGCGGTCTTGTACTCGCCGTCGGGGAGGTCTGCCGGGCCTTCCTGCTCTGCGGCTGCTTCCTCCTGCTCCTGCGTTTCCTCGGCGGCGGCTTCCTCGCCTTCCGGCGCGACCTCGGCCTTCGGGTCCTTCACCTCGGCCACGGATCCGTCCACGATGACGATGACCTTGCCGTCCGGGGTGGTATAGTCGCCGTCGGCTGCCGCGCTGCGGTTGCCCTCGGCGTCCTCGACTTCGACGCGGTCCCCTGCCTTCAGGTCCTCGTCGCCGTCCCAATAGATCACGCCCTTGTCGGTCGTGACGCTGCCGAACTCCGCGAACACGCGGACAAGGGCAGCATTGATAGCTGAAAAGAGTTTCTTCATATATGCGGGAAATTTGTTTTCCTTCTCGGCGGCGGCCATAGGCTCGGCGGCCGGGATGAGCTTGTAGAAGATTTCGACGGAGAAGCCCTTCCAGGTCCCGGCCTTGATTTCATCCCAGATGTCCGGGTCGGTGACGTGGTACTCGCCGAAAAGGGAGCCGTCGGCTATGTCGTCGAATCCCTCCGGGGCCACGCCTGCGGCGGCATCCTTGATGAAAAGCTGGACCATCTGCACGCCGTCCACCTCCTTGCCGTCGTGGTCGGTGTCCACGGCGTTGGCGCGCCCGGCGGCTATGTACCGCTCCGCAGCCTCGCGGATGACGTCCGCGCCGAAGGTCACATAGTAGCCGCCCCGCCCGTCGTTGCGGTAGATGGGGTAGTCGGCACGGAGGATGACGCCGCGGACGAGGTGCTTGTCCTCGTCCTGCACCGAATAGAGTGCCGGTCGCTGGGCCTCGGCCTTGCGGAACACCTCGAAATCGCTCTCGACGGCGGGATTCTCCACCAGCGAGACGCGCAGCACCCCGTCATCTTCGGCGAGGGCGACGCGGTAAAGCGGAAGTCCGTTGTAGGTAGTCATATCTTGCAATCTGCTTTCTATCTTGAAATGTCGCGCACCCCGTCCCCGTTATATTTTCCCCATAGCGGGCCGAATGAGCCACGCGAAAGGCCCGGAAGGTGTTACCACCCGCCGGGCCGTTTGCCGCCGGAAAATAGGGCCTTTTTTACCAGCTCGTTTCCTGCACCTTGACGCGCTGGGAGCGGGCCGCCGCCTCCACGTCGGAATAGACGAGATACACGCGCTGGTCGCCTGCCATAGCGTTGAGCCGCTGTTCCTCCGTCGCGCCGGTGATGGTGCGCACCTGCTGGATGGACGCGGGCGTGGCCGGGGCTGTTGCGATTGCCGGGATGGATGCGCCGCCGCCGTCCCCTCCGCTGCCGACCTTCTGCTGCTGAATCTTGCGGACGTTCGCGTAGCCAGCCGCGAGGACTGCAGCCGAGTTGATCGCGGCAAGGGCGATACCAGCCGGGCCGGGGATGCTCTTGATGGTCCCCGTGAAAGCGGCCACCGCGCCGGAGATGGTGTTGATGACGGATTCCGCGATTCGCAGGGCCTTCGCCTTCTTCGCGCTCTTTTCGTCGGCCTCCCCGTTCGCCTCGTATATCTCGGCTATGCTCCCGGCCAGGTCAGCCACCCCGGCGGCGAAGTCGAACATCAGGGCCATCCGTTCGCCCTTGATGCGCTTTTCCTCCTGCAGGGCGTCCCACTCGGCGGAGAGCTGCGCGTCCAGTTCGGACTGGATGCTATCGGTGAGGGACTTGTCACTCTCGGCGAGAAGGGCGTCCAGCTCGGCGTACTGCTTCGCCTCGGCCTCGCGCGCGGCGGCGCGGGCCTTGTCCCCCTCGTCCATCGTGTGCAGGATTTCCTCCCAGCCGGTCAGCCGCTCGATTTCTTCTGCGAGCGCGTCCCCTTCCTCCTTGACGGCGGCGGCGGTGGACGTATGGCCCTCCTTGCGGAGCGCGTTCAGCTCGCGCTGGATGCGGCGCATCTTCGTGGCCCGCTCCGTCTGCACGTTTATCAACTCTTAAGTAAAA
>JAEEGJ010028080.1_pt1 | contig 11229 bp, 6 predicted proteins | sample 8958761 | NCBI WGS metagenome assembly JAEEGJ01 (sample SAMN16246546, study PRJNA631951) | gut metagenome | biome: gut microbiome; feature: rumen; material: RS-attached | host: Bos | place: Iran: Karaj | collected 2018-10
CGGTCGTCGCTGTTGATCTTGTTGTCGCCGTTGGTATCAACAAAGCGGAAGTCGCCAGGATTTGACGAGGTGCCATACATATTATTATAGGCGTCGGCCTCGGCCTTGTTCTGCAGGATGCCGTCGGTCTTGTAGCCGTAGAAGAAGGGGAAGGGCTGGCCGTTCTCGGCGCGCGTGCCACCGTCGCTGAACTGCGAGATGCCGTAGTTCAGGAAACCGGTGTCGTTACCCAGGTTCTTCAGCTTGTTCTTCAGATAAGATGCGTTGCCCTTGATAGCGAAGTGGGCGTCAGAGATGTTCCACCTGTAACCCAGTTCAAACTCAAGACCGCTGTTCTCCATATCACCCACGTTGGCCAGAGGACGTGCCTCACCTACATAGCTGGGAATGGGCATCTCGATGATCATGCCGTTGGTCTTCTTGATATAGTAATCAAAGCTGAAGGTCAGCTTGTTGTTCCAGAAGCCGAGGTCGATACCGAGGTCGGTCTGTTCGCTCTCCTCCCACTTCAGGTCTTCGTTGGCCAGGCGGTTGGCTTTTGAACCATAGACCATGGCTGCGGTGCGTCCAAAGTAGTAGTTGCTGGTATTACCCAGTGCGGTCAGTGTGGTGTAAGCAAAGTCACCAATGTTGTCGTTACCGTTCTTACCCCAGCTGAAGCGCAGTTTAAACATGTTCATCCAGTCGCGGGTGTTCTCCATGAATGCTTCGTTCATGATGTTCCAACCTACTGAGAATGAGGGGAAGATACCATACCTGTGGTTTGAACCGAAGCGGCTCGAACCGTCACGACGTACGGTGGCTTGGAACATGTAGCGCTCGTCGTAGTTATAGCTCAGACGGGCAAACAGTGAGGACAGTCTGTGCTCGGTATAGGGACCGCCCCAGACGCCCACGAGGCTTGTAGCGCCAGTCATCTTGCCGTCGGCATCGGTGCTGATTTCCAGGTCACCGCCGGTGGTGTAGTTGATGCTGGGCTTCTCGGGGTTAACGAGGTTCCAGTGTGAACCACCCAGTTCGTCGCCCTTGAACTTCAAAGCACTCTGACCAAGCACGACACCGATGGTGTGCTTGCCAAAGGTCTTGTCATAGGTCACCGTGTTCTCAATCTGCCAAGTGCTGTTGTTGCCCTTGAAGGCCGAAGCCTCGGTGTGGTCGCTGTTGTTGTTACCCGAGAGGTAGTACTGTTGCAGGATAGCGCCATTGTAGCCCCAGAACGAGAGCTCGGCGCTGTAGGTGAAGTGATACTTCAAAGCATCCCACAATTGCAGGTCAATTGAGAACTTGGGCATGAACTTGTGGCTCCAGTTCCTGCTGGGATTGCCATGCATCATAGCGATGGGGTTGTTCTGCTCCTGATAGCTGCCGATGAATCCGGGAATAGTATAGGGATCACCGTTTTCGTCACGATAAAGGTCATATGCACTGTAGCGGTCAATCATCTCCTGTGCAATGGCACCCTTGAGGGTGACGGGCAGGGTGGGGGCAAGATAGAGTGCCGAACCCAGAGGAGAGCCCCAGGTTGAGTTGGCGTCGATGCCCGTGTTGTGCACGCGCATATAAGAAAGGTTTGCACCCAGGTCAATCCTGTTCAGGAAGTTGCGCTCTTTAGAAGCATCGAGCAGGTTGTACTGGTTGTTGGAGCGGATGGTCAAACGGTCATAGTTTGACTGGCCGTAGTTACCGCCAACGATACCGTCCTGGGTGAAATAACCCAGAGAGAGGTAGTAGTTAAGCTTTTCGGTGGCACCGCTCACGCTCACGTCATGTTGCATGATGGGGGCGTTATCGTTGAAAAGCAGTTTCTGCCAGTCGGTACCGAAGCCGACAATCTTTTCGCCGTTGGCGTCGGTCAGGTTGTAGGGATCCAGATACAGGGGAGATAAGCCGTTTTGTACGCGGCGCTCATTCTGCAGGATAGCATAGTCGGTTGCACCGGTCACGTCACGCTTTCTCCAGGCGCTCTGCCAGCCATAAGAGAATGTGTAGTTGATGTTGGCTTTTCCGGCTTTTCCTTTCTTGGTGGTCACAAGGATAACACCATTGGCAGCACGAGCACCATAGATGGCGCCCGAGGCGGCATCCTTCAGCACCTCAATGCTCTCGATGTCATTGGGGTTCACGCTCTCCATACCATACTGGTCGGTGGGCATGCCGTCAATGATGTAGAGGGGATTGGAGTCGTTGATGGTGCCGATACCACGGATGCGGATCATTGACTGAGATCCAGGCTGACCAGACGAAGAGGTGACATTGACACCAGCGGCCATACCCTTCAGGGCATCCTCGGCGCGCAGTCGAGCCTTATCGGCCAAGTCCTCGGAGGATACTTTGGCGATAGAGGCAGTCACAACGCTCTTCTTCTGCACACCATAACCGATGACAACCACCTCGTTGAGCAATTCGGAGTCCTCAATCATGGTGATGTGCATGTCATTGCCGGCCAGCACGGTTTGCTTGCCGTAACCCACATAAGTAACTTCCAACTCGGCGCCAGCGGGCGCGGTGATGGAGAAATTGCCGTCGAAGTCGGTAGCCGTTGTGTTCGACGTGCCTTTTTGCACAATCGTGGCACCAATCAACGGCTAGCCGTTAACATCAACGACTGTGCCCGTGAAGGTCTGATTCTGTGCAAATGCCGCAACGGCCATCATGACCGTTAACAGCAGCGAAAGTAATCTTTTCTCTTTCATGTCACATTGTTTTGGTTGATAAAAAATATAAAATGTATTGTTGGTTTTCAATCGATTTTCATTATTTGCTCTCGTCTGCTTATGCTCGTGTTGTGACGATTCAACCGCAAATTTACAGTATTATAATATGTGTTGTTGGTCTCAAAAATAAAAAAGTGGACGTTTTTCAAGTTATAAAATTTATATATTGCTGTGTAATAGATGTTTGTAAAAATCACCCAATCGTTAAAAAGTGGTTAATTTATAGGACTCCCGGCTAACCGAAAATGGCGGATTTTGCAAAAATATTAAAACTTTTGTGGTGTTTTCCTCGGTTTTTTCCTACTTTTGCAAACCCTGCAACTGAAGTCCAATTATGATGAAATTACGCACGGTTATTCTGATATTGGTTTTCTTGATGACTGCATCAAATGTGGTCGCCGAGGGTATTGACTTGGAAAAAGTCTATAAAGAACTTGATGAGGCAATCGTCCAGACAGACCAATATGTGCAATTGCGAGAGGAACGTATTCAAAAGTATAAGATGGCACTTGATGTGACGAAATCAAGTGTAGCACAATATGACATCTGCCGCAGCCTGTACGAGGAATATCACTCCTACATGAGTGACTCTGCCATATATTACATCAGCCGTTGCATCGATTTGGCAGAAGAACGCGGTGACCAGTCTTGTGCCGAGGAGTGCCGCCTGCGGCTGGCTTACCAGTGCATCGAGTCGGGTTTGTATCATGAAGCTACAGATATTCTGAATTCGATTGACGAACAACATGTTAACAAATCTGACAACCGTGTCCTCTATTATATTACTCTGTCTCATCTCTATGGGGAACTGGCCTATTTTTGTAAAGTGCCGCGCCTGCAGCAGGAGTATTATGCCCGCCGTGACCACTATAACCAGTACATTGACATTACCGATGCCTCCAATGACGAGGCCCTGCAAATCAAGGAGTTGCAGTGCTTTAGTGCCGGCGATGCCAAGGGCGCTCTTCAATATAGCGATATGCGCCTCAAACAGGTCAAGCCTGGAACTCACGAGTATGCTATAGTCGCTTTTTACCGCTATCTTGATTATTCGTTGCAGGGTGATTCGGTACAGGCAAGATATTGGGTGACGCAGTCGGCTTTGAGCGATGTCAAAAATGCCATCATGGATCAGGGTGCCATGTGGGAACTTGCCAACAAACTGATGGCCGATGGTGATATCAACCGCGCCTACAGTTATATCCATTTCGCATGGCAATGTGCCAACAAGTTCAATACTCTGAAGCGCAATAGTCAGATTTCACCGGTTTTGACGGCCATCAGTGATAATTATGAGGCATCGCTCAAGCGCGCTAACCGCCTGTTGGCTGTGTTGGCGGTGGTCTTGAGCTTGCTTGCTGCATTGTTCTTGGGAATTCTGTTCTACAGCAACAGTCAGCGCAAAAAGCTCGCTCGTGCGCGTAACGAGTTGAGTGAGAGCAATAACCAATTGGCTCAACTGAACTCTCAACTGTCGCAGTTGAATAGCCAGATGCATGAAACCAACCTCAAACTCAATGAGTCCAATCGCGTGAAAGATGAGTATGTGGGACGTTTTATTCACTTGTGCTCGTTCTATATCGACCGTCTGGATGATGTGCGCAAGCGCGTCAACATGATGGTCAAGAAAAAAGATTTGCAGGCCCTTCACCAGTTTACTGGAGATAGTGAGTTGCGTGATAAGAATCTGACTGAACTCTATGAGATGTTTGACAGCACGTTCCTGCACCTGTTCCCCAACTTTGTTGATGATTTCAATGCCCTGCTGCGTCCCGAGTGCCGAATCTCGTTGACTTCCCCAGGCACGTTGAACACCGACATCCGCATCTTTGCCCTCATTCGCCTGGGCATTGAGGACAGTAGCCGCATCGCCGAGTTCCTGCACTACTCGGTCAACACCATCTATAACTATCGCGCAAAGATCAAGAATGGAGCCATCGGTTCCCGTGATGCTTTCGAAGCCTCGGTCAAGGCTATTGGAATGTAATAATTAATTGCTGATTTGCAATGATTTATATATAGTTCTTTAGTGCTATCCTTTAAAGATGTAGTCAGTAAATCTGTTACGCTTATCAAGTAAAAAACATAACATTATGGGTAACAAAAAATCGGATATGAATCGCAGGCAATTCCTGCATAAACTGGGACTTGGAGCTGCAGTGATGGCTATGGACCCGATGAATGTGTTGGCTGGTAACAGTGCTCGACCTCAGTCAGACGTGAGTGCTGATGCCAAGAATCAGATGACCTACCGCGTTCAGCATGGGTCGGGCGAGAGAGTATCGCTTCTGGGCTTTGGCATGATGCGACTGCCTGACAATCAAGAGGAAGTGAATAGTCTCGTGGACTATGCCATTGCTCACGGTGTGAACTATTTTGATACTGCTCCGGTTTACAAAGGAGGGCGTAGCGAAGACATGACAGGACAGGCATTGAGTAGGCATCCTCGTGATAAATATCTGGTGGCCACCAAGATGTCAAACCAAAGAGACAGCTATTGGCCAATTGACGAAGCCCGCAAGATGTATGAGAATTCATTCCGTCAGTTGCGGGTCGATCACATCGATTACTATCTGCTCCACAGCGTCGGAGGCGGTGGCATTGATAATCTCAAGGCCCGTTTCCTTGACAACGGTCTGCTCGATTTCTTGATGAGGGAACGTGAAGCTGGCCGCATTCGCCACTTGGGTTTCTCCTATCATGGCGATGTCAGCGTGTTTGATTTCCTGCTTGATCATCAGGATGAGTACCATTGGGATTTCGCTCAGATTCAGATGAATTATCTTGATTGGCGGCATGCGTCGCTCGAAAAATCGGGTAGGCGGCACGACGCCGATGCCGAGTATCTCTATAATAAGATGGAGAAGACCGGTGTGCAAACCGTTGTGATGGAGCCCCTGCGTGGCGGTGCGTTGGCGCGCATGAGCGATGACCTCAGCCAGCAGCTCACCGCTTTGCGTCCTGATGACAGCCCTGCGACTTGGGCCTTCAGATGGGTTGGCTCTCACCCGAATATCCTCACCACGTTGAGCGGAATGAACCAGATGAACCATTTGGAGGAAAACGTTCGCACTTTCTCCCCCCTTGAATTGTGTACCGAGGCCGAAAACAAGGTGCTTGAGGAAATTGCCGACGTGATGGCTGGTTTCCCCGTTATTCCCTGTACCGCTTGCAATTATTGCATGCCTTGTCCCTACGGAATTGATATCCCTGGCAATTTTGCCTATTACAATGAGGCCGTTGCCCAGCACATACTCCCGTTGCCCGACAAGCAGGCTGCCGATTACATGGACCGCAAGCAGCAGTTTGCCGATGGCCTGCGCAAAGCCTTGCCCGATGCTTCGACTTGGGCCACCCAATGCACCGACTGCGAATCCTGCCTCAAGAAATGCCCGCAGCAAATTCGCATTCCCAACCAGATGGCACGCATCGTCGAGACGCTTAGACGGAGATAATCTTCTAGTAAATCAGCTAATTAAGGAGGCAGATAAAAAGATGAACAACCCTCGCGCCCAATCTGCGCGAGGGTTGTTCATGTATGTCCTGACCTTGATAGGATGATTATTCCACGCCCAACAAAATGTCGATGAGAACAACCACATCAGCAAGGGTTAACTGTCCATCGCCATTGACATCGGCAGTAACTGACGCTGTACCACCGGCCAGCAACAGGTCAATCAGCGATCCGATGTCAGAAATACTGAATGCGCCGTCACCATTAACGTCGCCAGGAGTGTTGCCGTATGCATTATAGAACATTTGCCAGCCGAAGGCATCCTTGTAGGCGCTCAACGAGGCGCTAGGCACTTGCAATGTTGCGTTTTCATAGGCCGTGGCACTGAAGCAGTTCTCGCTGGCCATTACAGGAGGAACAGTTGCTTTACAGGTGATGGAGGTTAATGCCTTGCAATTATCGAAGGCCTGCTCGCCGATTTCCTGAATGCCGCTGCCGATGGTGACACTTTGCAGTTTATTACAATCCATGAATGCGTAGCGGCCAATGCTCTGCACCGAGTCTGATATCACTACAGTCGTGAGTTTGGAACACGCACTAAACGCGCCGGTTCCAATCTCCTTGAGATTATTGGGAACAGTCAGACTATAGCCGCCGCATTTGTAGAAGGCATAGGCACCGACGCTTGTCACTCTTTCGGGGATGTAAAGGTCATAGAGGTTGTAGTTATTATAAAAAGCATATGGACCGACCTCGGTGACATATCTGCCAAAGCACAGGTCGTGCCGGTCCACACATCCCATAAACGCCGCTTCACCTATTCGCTCGATGTTCATGTCTGCAGTGATGTAGGAATTGGATGTGCCCACTACAATCGTTCGTGTGGCAGCTTCAATAAGGCTGTTGGCTAGCGTGTAGTAAGTAGAGCCTTGGACATAATTCATTGTGATGCCCTTCAGGTTGCAATTGGCAAAAGCAAAGGGTGCAACATATTTCAAAGTGTTGGGCAGGGTGATTCGTTGACCCCACATGCCATTGCAGGTGAGAAAAGCATACCTCTCGATGCGCTCTAGCGAATCAGGGAAGGTAAACGAGTCAAAGTCGGCAAGGAAAAACGCGCGGCTCTCAATGACCTTCACCGAGTTGGGCAGCACGATGTTTTTCATCGCGCGGCAATAGTCAAATGCCTGCTGACCAATAATCTTGACGGTGTTCGGGACAACCGTGGGACCACTGCCCTGAATGAGCCTGTCGGTGCTTGTTTCGATAATGGCATTACAATTGTCTCGGGAATCATAATAGGGATTCTCTGGATCCACTACAAGGCTCTGAAGCCCGTCGGCGCCACCCAGGATGTCATGACCGATATAGGTGACCGATTTGGGCACATAGAAGCTTACAAGCCCAGAACAGATATAAAATGCCGAATCACAAATCGTTTTCAACGTGTTGGGCAGTGTAATGGTCGGCATCTGATAGCAATGCCTGAAAGCAAGACTCTCAATCGCAGTTACCGTATAGGTTACACCATCATAGACGACAGTATCGGGAATGACCACGTCGCCAGAATAGGAACTGTATGTTGATTTGTCCTTGGTGACGGTCAATTCGTTGCCGTTGATGTTATAATAGATGCCATCAACCACAAAATCATAGGCCGATGCCGATAGCATGCAGCACATTACAGCAAAAACAAGTAATAATTTTTTCATAGAGCATCAAAAGTTGTGTTGGCCCTCGGCAACAACGATAGGGTTAAACCGGTGGGAATGCGCGAGGACGAATCCATGCCTGGCTCAGCAACAACACAGAACGCATCCCGTTTTATTGGAAATTTGACCAGCTATACATTTTGAGCCACACAAAATTACAAATAATAAACATAAAATCAAAATATTGTTTTATTTTTTTGCATGATAATGTTGGCTCGGTGATTATCAATCATGGTTTAACGGCATTGATATCAATCAGGTTGTTGACGATGGCATAGATAGTAAGGCCTGCCGGACTGTGAATTTGGAGTTTGCGGGCGATGTTTCGACGGTGTGTGATAACAGTGTTGACTGAGATTCCTAGATGATCGGCAATTTCTTTGTTCACCATTCCTTGAACAAGTGCAACGATGACATCTTTCTCTCGGTCTGAGAGCGTCTCGGTTTGCTGCGTCTTTCCTTTTGCCACCATCTTGTTGATGTTGCGTGTCACTTCGCCGTGTTTCACAAGGTGCTCCAGGCGTCGAATGGCAGGGACAAAAATGTGATCCTCTACCATGGCATGCTGCCGCAGCCACACTTCGTTCTCATAGATGTCGTGCAATGCGGCAGTCAAGAGATTGTTATGCTGCCCGTCTTGTGGCAGATACTTAATCATGAGGATCTTGAGTTCATGTAACTGCTGATCGGCTGCATCATGGTGCTTGGAAAAAGTCTCCACATTGTAGTCGCTGGCAGGTAGGCCGTCGAGCAGCGTCTTGACGTAGGGAAACAGCGTCTGTTGCTCATAATGCATGTGATGACGTATTTCGCAGGCATATTCATCATAGAGTCGCATGATGAGTTGAGCCAGCGAGTTCTCCTCGCTAAGCGATTCTTCGAGCTCCCGTCGGATGTAAGGCAGTTGAAAGTCGATGAAATAGGCATGGCTTGCATCTAGATATTGGAGCAGGGTCGAGACCGAGATGTGTTCATCATTTTCATCGGCTTCGATGCCGTTGATGGCATAGTTGACAACTGTCAGGAAGGTATGGGTGTCAACGCCATTGCTTTCACAGGTTTCTCTAACGGTTTTGTCACCAAAGCCCAGGCTAATGCCAAAACTGCCCAAAGCCTGCAACAGGTTATAGTTATCGCCGATGAGCGATATCATCTTGTCCTCGGCCTCATATATTTTCTGTTCTTTCATCGTTAGATGTTATGCATTGTTCAACAATTGCAAAATTAGATGTTCCATCCATCGCCTGCAATCATCATTTGTTGGTATTTAGGGTACAAAATGCCCCCAAAAGTTATGTGATAACCTTTGGGGGACGTGCTTATGAATAACAGTAAGTTGGAAATCACTCAGAGAGCATCGTGACCTCGATGCAGCGATGGGCGGCGAGCAGGCGTTGAGCCATGCGTTGCACGTCGGCTGCGGTCATGTTCTCCACCATTTTGCAGTAGTCTAGGTCAAAGTCCACATCGTCATCCAATTCATGCCAGATGATGTAACTCCAATAGTCATTGGTAATTGCCATCTGGGCATACTGCTTGGTGAGGTATAATTTCACCTTGTCCATGCTTGACTTGAGCGGTCCGTAATCGGCAATATTCTGTAACTGCTGATAGATAATCGGGTTAAGTTCTTCGTAACGGTCAGGATCGGCATTGTACGAAATCTTAAAGGTAGCATTGGGACGGTCATCCTTGGCCAACTCAAAATCCACACCGACGCCGTAGGTGCCACCCTTCTCCTCGCGAACCGAGTCAGTATAGGCAATGGAGAGACAACGTTTCAGGAAATCCAATTCCAGGTCGGACTGCGCTGTAAACGGCACATCGGCTGTCAGGAAGATGCTGACATTGGCCAGTGGTGTTGCCTGCTGCTTGCTGAAGCAAACGGTCTTTTCGCCACCTACAATCTGTGGTACACGACTATAATCGGTCTGTTCGTGTTTGTTGGTTGCAGGCAACGTTGCCAGATACTGACACAGATAGGTGCGCAACTCCTGTTCGTCGTAGTTGCCGATAATCACGGTCTTAAAGTTGGCGGCATCGCTGAAGCGCTCCTTGTATATCTCCAGAATGCGGTCGTAACTAACCTGTTTCAGTGTTTCCTGTACAACGGGCTTCATGCGTGGGTGGTGGTCATATAGGACGGCACGGATGGAGTCGTTGTAATCTACCTTTGGCGAAGCATTACGGTTAGCCAGGAATGCATGCTGACGATTCATAAGTCCAGCAAAGGCAGCATCATCACGACGTGGTTGTGTGAAGTAGAGATATGCCAGTTGGAACATCGTCTGCATATCCTTAATGGATGCACTTCCGCTGATGCTCTGGCCCTTGCTGCCTACCGATGGGCTGACACGAACACTCTTACCTGTGAGCAGTTTACGTAGGCTGAGAGCATCAAACTGGCCGACGCCTCCCTCTGTTACACCGCTATTGATAAGGGCAAAGTTAGGAATATCCTCGTCACCGTAGAGTGATGTTCCGCCATCGGCCTGCATACGCATGGAGATGGCATCTGCCTCGTAATCGGTCTTCTTGGCATATACCTTCATACCGTTGCTAAGGGTTATTTCTGTAAAGCCATGACGATAAGGTTTCTCGCTTACAATGGTACCAGCCTTAGGCAAGCTGCTAATCAGAGTGCTGGCCAACTGGGCCTCCTGATAAGGTGCGTATGCCTGTTGCTGTGCAGCCAGGATTACCTGCTCAATCTGACGCTCAGATGGAATCTCAAACCCTTCTTTATCAGGTGCGTACATGAGCACAACCTGATTCTGATCGGTAATGAGTTCCTTTACGGCTGCATTAACTTCGGAAAGTGTTACCTCGCGGTCAAATTTCTCTGTGCTTTCCAACTTGTATTCTACGCTTACCAGCGGTTCTCCCTCCAGGAAGTTATTCACGCAATTGTTTACATAATGCGAGTTGCGGTAATCGTTCTTCATGTTGACACGACGTTCAGCGGCATTCAGACGCAACTTCTTGGCACGGTCCAGTTCGGATTGTGTAAAACCATGCTGACGGGTACGTTCAGCCACACCTACGGCTGCAATGACACCACCCAGTATGTTGTCTTGCTTACAACTGATACTCAGGGAGAACGCATCTTTTGTCTTGCTCAGGAAGAACTGTGAGGCCCTGGCTGTGGCACTCTGGAAGGGAGGTTCCGGTTGTTGGCGAAGTTCTGCCAAGCGGTCGTTGAGCATGGTACTGATAAGACCATCCACGTAGTCGTCGCGCAGGTACTGCTCGCTATCTTTTTCCTTGTCTGGTGTAGCCTCATGTTTCTGGTAGATATGACAGAGTACAATAGGCTGCTCCTTATCCTTCTCAATATCCACAATCATGG
>JAEEGJ010028081.1_pt1 | contig 11228 bp, 8 predicted proteins | sample 8958761 | NCBI WGS metagenome assembly JAEEGJ01 (sample SAMN16246546, study PRJNA631951) | gut metagenome | biome: gut microbiome; feature: rumen; material: RS-attached | host: Bos | place: Iran: Karaj | collected 2018-10
CTCTGGCTTGTAGGAGGCGAAAAGCTCCGGCCTTACCTTGCTCACTGCTTTCATGAACTCCTTTATTTCTGTCCCAAAAGCCCGTGCTCCCTCATAAGCCCAATCCGGCAGGAGCAGAAAACAATACTGGCAGGGCATATACTCCGCGCAATCACTGGGATCAAGGATCTTCACACCTGAAGTTTTTTCATAATAGCTTATCCCCGCCCGCAGGCCGGCGGGATAATACCGGTCATACTCCACTCCTACCGATTCACCCTCGATACCGAGTATGTATTCCCTCACCTCGCGGTCATCTGCATCCATCGGTTTGTATTCAGTCGGGGGACCTTCATGCAGTTCCGGATAAAACCTGTGCAGTGTGGACAGGAAGTATAAGGCGTCTTCGCCCAATTCAAACAAGCTCTTGGGTATCATACAATAAGCTCTGTTGGTGGACTGTGCATCCGGGACCTCCCATCCATACAGAGAACTGAGCATGATTTCTGCTCTGTTACTCATATAAGGAGGCTGAAAAGGTCTGAATGAGCCGGTTTCGATCCATTTTTGGTAGCAGGCGCGGATCAGTTCACCGGTGCCGTAAGTCTCGCCCCTCCAGGTGACTTTTTTCAGCCGGGGGAAGAAAATCAAGAGGAACGGCAGGTCTCTGGGCAACTCAAAATCTTTGAAATCGTCCGGAAGGGTAAGCTCCTTCACTTTTTCCGTCAGGTGCATGGGACGCTTGCCTGTGCCGTCTCCACCCACGAAGGCCTCGTTGAGAAGCTCAGCCGGATGTTTGAAACTTGCTGTGAAAAGCGTATTTTCGACGAGAGTATACGGATCTTCGACACTCGGACCGGCATTGTAATCCCGCTCCCACATTTTTACGTAATCCCAGGCCTCGCTTTCCGGCAAGGCCACGGAAGGAGAGGCCTCCGCCGCTTTCAGAAGGTATGGTTTGAGGGCCATGGATTTGAACTCGAATCCGAACGGGCGCCAGTACTCCAGCGCACAAACGCTGCCTCGCCGTACGGCAGCCCAGTAGGCAATGAAATACTCCTGCACCTCTTCTGGTATTTCGAGTCTTTCTTTAAGTACGCATTGGGAATCCTTTCTGTCCCTGTACGATAATTGGCTCTCGTAGTACTGCCATGTCTCGGTAAAGCGCCTCAGCCTTACGGCAGTGGACTTAAGCAGCTGCAGGCGCTCTTCCGCCGACATGGAAAAGCCTTCCGTCACTCTTTCGCCCTCTGGCACGATGACCCGTCCCGGTCCGAGCTTGATGCCCCGATTCACCGAGCCGGCAGGGGCGATCTCGTCGACGAAGGTCGCAGCCAGCCTCAGCACGTCTTCGTACCACAGCTTGGCGTCATAATCCGCCACTTCGTAGCCCCCGTGCAGGGAATCGTTGGCAGTGAGCCTGATAATTTGCAGGCTATTGCTGATACTGACGTCGATGACACCCCTGTCTTGCAGTTCTTTGATGCGTTTGCTGTTGTCCTCGCCCTCGTCCCCGGTATACTTTACGCAGAGCTGCTTGAGCATTAGTTCCATAGCCGTGCGCATGGCCGCGATCGCCATATCGGGGGCGCTTTCCAGCAGGCGCTCCGCTGTATTCAGCTTTCTGGCTATATCATCATACTTTTCAATATTATCGATCTCCCGATAACTGGCCATTGTGTTTCTCCTGTTCGTTTATTAGGGGTACTAACCCGTGGCTAAATAGTTTTTAAAAATAACAAGGTTACAGGCGATTGTCAAGTATTTTTCTGGTATTCCCCTTTTCCTTCGCTTTGTCCCCCTCCCTCTCCCCGCCGCCAAATATGGGGAAGCGCCCTATGATTCTCCAGCATCCCGGCGAAGACCCTGCGAGGGCCGGGCATGGGCTTGCATTTTCCCCGTCTTTGGTGTTCAATAGAGATAGAAAAACAGATAAGGAGGCGCAGAGATGGCAGAGGAAAAGCGTGTACTGGACCCACATTTCGTAGAACTGAGCAAGGCGTTCCTTCCGGGGGAATACACAGACAGAGACGGAAACCGCATCTGGTACCGGCTGTTCTGCCCTGCTGCGGCGGAACAGCCGCTGCCCCTGGTGATCTTCCTCCACGGCTCCGGCGAGCGCGGGGAGGACAACGAGCTGCAGGTGGCGGGCAACCGGGGCGCCGTGGTGTGGACGGAGAAGGAGGAGCAGGCCCTTCGGCCCTGCTTCGTGCTGGCTCCCCAGGCCCCCACGGGCAAAAGCTTTACCGTGCCGGAATTCGAGAAGCCTTTCATGGAGTTTCTCAGGAAATTTCTGGAGGAGAATCCGGTGGACAAAAACCGGGTCTATCTCACTGGACTGAGTATGGGCGGCATGGGCACCTGGGAATACTGCGCCCGCTATCCCGATCTCTGGGCCGCGGCAGCCCCCATCTGCGGGGCTGGCGACCCGTCGGCCATCCGGGCGGCGAAGGACATCCCCTTCTGGGCCTTCCATGCCGTGGATGATCCCTTCGTGCCCATCGAAGGGGACCTGGGCCGGGACGGCCTGGTGCGGGTGGGCACCCGCCGCATGGTGATCGCCTTGAAAAACTATGGCGCCGACGTGCGCAGCACGGAGTATCCCAGGGGCTATATCCATGAGCATTTCGGCTACCCGGAGGCCTTCGCGGGCCATGCGGCCTGGGAACCCGCTTACTCCGACGAAAGGTTCCGCGCCTGGCTCTTTGAGCAGAAAAAGAATTGACCGATTGACTAACAGCTGCCCCCGGCTTTCCAGCCGGAGGCAGCATTGTGGCGTTGATCGTTCAGAGTGCGCCGTAGACGATGTTGCGGATGCGGGGGTGGACGTATTCCTCCTTGTTGGGCACGCACTGGTGGGCATAGACGATGGTGATCTTCTTCACCGGGTCCATGAGCACCCAGGAGCCCCAGCCGCCGGTCCAGCCGAATTCGCCGATGCTGGAATTGCTGCCCGCTTCGGGATGCATCCTCGTGCGCACCGCCAGGCCGTAGCCGTAGCCGCTGAGGTAGGGGTTTTCGAAATCCTTGATGGCCTGGTCGCTGAGACGATTCATGGCCATAAGGCGGATGGTGCTGTCATTCAGCAGCCGCACGCCCTTGTACTCACCCAGAGTCATGGCCAGGGCAAAGCGGGAATAATCCTCCATGGTGCCGAAAAGGCCGCCGCATGCGGATTCATAGGTGGGAGAATAGAACAGCGGCGGGAAATCCCCCTGCTTCCGGCCCTCTGGCGTCAGTTGGTACATGACGGAGATGCGCTCCTTCTTCTCCGCCGGTACGCGGAAGCAGGTATCGATCATGCCCAGGGGATCGAAGATGTTTTCCTTCAAATAGTCTCCGAAGGTCTTCCCCGTCAGGATCTCCAGCAGGGCCGCCGCCACATCCAGGCTCTGCCCGTAATAATAGTGCTCCCCAGCCTCGAAGGCGCCGGGTACCTGGCCCGCAGCCTTTGCAAATTCCACTAGGTTATAGGTACCCTGCTTTTTGCACTCCTCCATGCGCTTGGCCAGCTCCTGGCTGTTGGGGTTCGGCCAGCCCCAGTCCACTGTGACGCCGCTGGTCATGTCGAACAGATGGCCCACAGTGACGGTCTTCTTCGCCGGAACCACGGAGAGGTCGCCCCGCGGAGAGTAGGAATAGATCTTGTGGTCCTTGAATTCCGGGATGTAGTCCTCCACCGGGTCAGTCAGCAGATAGAGGCCCTTTTCCAGCAGCTGCAGGCAGGCGGTGCTGGCAATGGGCTTGGTCATGGAGGCCAGCTGGCAGATGGTCTGGGCGGTGAAGGGGATCTTTTTCTCCTCGTTGGCATAACCCACCCATTTTTCATAGCGGAGCTCCTCGCCCTGATAGACGCGCAGGCCCGCGCCGCCGGGGCCCAGCTTCAGCACTTCCTCCAGAAGCCGATCCAGATTCTTCAGACTGCCCATGATGCACGTTCCTTTCTATGGTGTTTTTCTCAGTCTATCAGAAACGGTTCCCAGCCGCAAGAGGCATGTGGAAGGGTGAGCATGCGTATAGTAAGACGCGTCTGGAATTTTACAGATTTATCAGACACAGCCTACTATTTTGGGAGCTTATTCATTCCTCCAACCAAATCGCCACGCAGTGCGTGGCTCTTTAAGCAAAACAGAACGCAGTGCGTTCCGTTTTGGAAAACCAACGCTTTTTTCGATAATGCGAAATAGAGAGAATGGGGCAGGAGAAGCTTGGGCCCTCTGCCCCTGACGATTTACCTCGCCCCGCTCTCGTATCTGTGCTGCCGTTACACCCTGCGCTGCTGCCGTGCTGCAGCCACCTGCTCCTGGATTGCTCGGAGCCGTACCGCGCCCTCTTTTTCGCCGTTGCCAATTTGTAGCCAATGAAAAAGAGAAATCCCGGAAAACCCTGTAAATACAGGGATTTCCGGGACTCGGAAGCCAAGAAATTCTTATTCCCACTCGCTCCCGCAAAACGTAACTTAACGCTTTTTGCTTTAGCGATTTGACTTCCGCTATTCCTACTATTTGGATTATCCATCGAATATGAGCTACCCGATGACCTGTTGCCAAAGTGTTGCCACGACGCTGGCGGAATTCCAGTCATTTTCCACAGCAGCCGTCTTTGGAATCAATTTATTATACACGAGATCGCAGGATTCTTCAACGTTTTCCTGATTATCCTGGAAGCTTTCGATTGACAGCAACATTTTCGGCAAAAGTAGCAATCTTTGGCATGAGCTGAAAGGAGTTCATTACCCCCGTCTGGAACTGTCGGATGAAGACATCCATCACATCGGCATTTGTGGCTTGCACCGAAAAAACTATCTACAGGAAAACGAAGCAAACAGACTTTTCCATACTGCTCCGAAGCGACAAACTGACAATCAACTGGCCTAGATCGGCGCAATTAACAACATCCGAATAAGGGCGGAAGAAGTTGTGTATGCGAAGCATATTAAAAGCTACGAGTTCAAAACAGGAGGGGCGCAAATGCCCCTCCTGTTCAATTGCAGAAAATGAAGCCGCTTGCTTTTCTGCTGGCAGATTACTTTCTACGTTTTACCGGGATGCAGAAAGCCTTCAAGCCATACTGACGTGCGTAAATACGCTTGCCATTTCTAAGCGTAATAAACGCTGTAAAGATGTACTCTACGGCATCGTCACGAGGAACACTCATGAATTCAGCACCTCCTTCAAGCAGATTATTTCCGGATGAATCTCAGAATCGCTTGAAAAAGGCAAATACAGACGCTATACTTCTAACAGGGCAGAAAGAGTATAGGCGGCTTAGTCCGTATTTACTTTTTCAAACTAGGACTCATCCGAGCTGGAACTCGGATGGGTTCTTTTTTATGTCAAACAGCGAATGCTGAAGACAACTACTTCAATTCAATCGCCTTCGACAGGTCAAAAACCATTGCCTCTTCTTCTCTCAAAAGAAAGCCATCAGCTTTATAACCCATCTTTGATAGATCCCATCCCATCATTTCCTCAATGGTGTTCAGAAGATCCCGTCCGTTCCACCTAACCGAGATCACTTTTGTTTTTTTGGGCTTATAGAATGCAACCGCATTTTGAGCGGTTTCGTCGCATTTTTTAATGGCAATTCGCTTCGAAACCTCGTCAATAAGCAACACGACATGCGTTGGATACGCCAACTTCATAACGACCGACTTGTTGAATGTCATTCCGTTGACCGTGACTGAGACGTACGGCACGCCTTCATTGAAGTTAAATGGTCTGAAGCCGTCAAGTAGAGGCATCATATTCACCTCCTTATATGGCTGAATTATACCACAGTTCTTCTCAAGTTGCAACTCTGTTTTTGGTTTTGTTTGTCTATCTTGCGCTCAGAAAATCTGCCTTCCGCTTAATTCGCGTCGGAACACTTGCACCGGCGCTTGCCACTCGGCTACTATTATGTTCGTGCAAACTTGCCAATTATTAGTGTTCTGTAATTCTCAGGCCTGCGATTGCTCCAGTCTATGATGCGCGATGGTTATCCGAGTTTGCGGCTGCCGCATCGCGTCAATTCGGGTTTGCTTTCAGTGCCACTGTTGTTTTAGCCATCGTAGCTGTGCATAATAACCATTTGCAATGGGCACTTTCTAGCCACTCCATTCTTGATAATTCTCAGAGCCAGCTACCTGGATTTCAGGTAACTGGCTCCGCGTCTATATGTCTGGATCTTCGCTCAACACCATATTCAGTTTTACGAAATTGATCCTTGTTACGGACTTACATTTCGGACAGAACAGCGGGAAGTTCACCAGCGTGGTATCATCCTGGACCCTTGTTCGCGTCTTTCCCTTACATACCGGACACGGGAGCCAGTATTCCTGTTTTGACAACTGCCCCATATCACATCTCTGCCAGTTTTTTCGCGCGCTCAACACACGCCCTGAAACGGTCCTCGTTCCGGACCGGATCGAACCATTCCCAGCCACGGGTGGCGGTCATGCCGTAAACCATCAGGCTGCAGGTCCCTTCGAACAAATGGCTGTAGGACACCGGTTCCTTTGTTCCGTCGGGAAGCCGGATCAGAGCTTTGCCTTTTATGATCTTGACGCCGCCGTAAATCAGCGGATCGCCCACCTCCATCTCTGTGCCGTCCGGTATTCCGTCCCATTTCGGATAGGCTTCAAAGGCTTTTTCAAGCCATTCGTAGCCCTTCTCCTTTTTCCCGCAGCCGAACAAGGCACAGGCAAGGCGGAAGGTCGTGCTGGCATACAGCCCCCGCCAGGCATCCGGCACACCGTCGCTGCCGAGGCCATCCATGATCCGCAGGTTGTTTTTCGCCCTGGCTGCGGCACGGTCCGGCGCGCCCCAGTACCTGGTCGGACGCCCGAAGTAGTGACAGAGGAGCTGGAAGTTGTTGAAATCGTGCCGCAGGCGGCTTTCCTCCCATTTGCCCTCGTCCCATAAGCGGTCCTCTATTACTTCGCTTTGGACTGCGCTGTACTGTGTGATGGGCGGCGGCAGTTCACGGATTCCGGTCATGTCCGCAAAGACCACAATATCCCCATCCTCGTCCGCGGCAAAGTGGTATTCCGCGCTCCCCACAAAGCCGTCGGTGAGGCCGATGGCATCATATCTCCGGAAAAGCCCGTCTTTGACCGGCATGTATCCCTCGCCCACGCCATCATAGGCCGTCAGCTCGTACACCGCCGTCCGTGCGCCGCCGCAGTATTCGTTTTCCGTTCGGACGATGCCGATCCCTTCGGCGAAGTAATAGGCCTTTTTGCCGCCGCGATAGGATAAGCCCGCTCCCATGCCGTCAATTTCCAGGCAGAGCTTCAAGCAGTGATCAAAGCTGCCCGCCTTGGTGGTGATGCTGCCGCCGTCTTCGCAGCTGATCTGCGTTCGGATTTCATTGGAATACTTGGTGTATTCCACGATGGGGGAAGCGCCGATCCGCCATTCGTCGGACCAGATGGCATTTGCCGCATCCTGAAGGATATTCAGAATGTCATTGAAATAGATAGGGTATTCCGCCTCCCCGAAGCTGCCGGAATTCTTCCACTCAAAATGGGAGCGAGTAGTGATATCTGTCATGCGCAGAACGCCGTTGTGCCAGAAGATAACGCTCCTCGTAAAGAAATTCCAGTGGCCGGTGGCGGTGCAGTTCGGGCTGAAAACGGGATCCGTGGCAAGGATCCGCCGGGCGGCGGAGGCTGCCGCCTTTGTATGCGTCTTTTCCAAAGGCGTTACTGCCAGCCGTTCCGCCCGCTCGATGGCTGAGGTCACATCATTGAGAACTTCCTTGCCGTCTTCCCTCGTTTTGTAATAATCGCGACAAACCTGCTGAATCGCCTCCGCCCAAGAATCCTCGTCAAATCGAAATCGTTCCAAGCTCGTCCAGGAGGAAATGACTGTCCGCTTACCGTCGTCAAAGGAAACGGTGAGTGCGATCTCCGAGGAAATAGTTTTAGGGGAACAGTTGAGAGCATACTTCCAGGTATTGCCCGTATGGACAGGCAGCAGGCCGCTGCCGCCTTGAAGCGAATATTCCTGAAGCAGAACGGTGGAGCAGATCCCGTCTTCCACGCGGTCCTGACGAACAATCCCGACGCCGTCCTTGTACCAGCTGCGGCACACCGCCTTGGCGTAACCCGTCCGGCGCTTTGTTTCCCAGAGCTGACAGCCCGCAAAGATCCCCGCAGGGGTATTTACCATCTCGGCGTCGGAGAGAAAGGTGAGCGTCGTTCCGTCGGAGCCGGTAAAGCTTTCTCCCGGCGAGAGCTCGGCAAAAAAGAATCCATCGCAGCTTGAGGCATTGCGGAAAATCTGTCCGCTGTTACAGTCAGCGGAAAACAGATACCCATGATCGATCGTTTCCTCTGACCAGAAACGGAGATCCCCGCCGATCATTCGGTATTCCTGTGCGGTACAACGGATATAGTATCGGTCCTCCTTTTGTCTTTCCTGATAACGCGATACAAGCTGCCTCTCCATGTCTTTCGCGTATGGAATCAGCGTGCGGTAGAGGTCGCTCTTTTCTGAGATTTGTTCCACGCGGTCATAGGCGGCATTTCCTTCTTCCGCCTTTCCTTCCCGGAAGAGGTCGTAGCCTAGCCAGAACCACTCTCGGCCCAGGGCCTTGACAAAACCTGCTTTTTCCAGCCGTGGGATCTGCTTGTCCCGGATGAATTCGATCCGCGCGTTGCCGGAAAGCTTGGAATCCTCGCGGGTGACAATGAAGGTCATCACCTCTTCGTTTTTCCCCGCCATGGCGGCCTCGGCGATCCGTGCAAACAGGGCGTCGCTCTTTTTGCCGGGGAGCCACCACCAGCCCCGCATCAGCACGTCGGCTAGAGCGTGGTGCTTTTCCCGGCATTCCGGCAGCTCTCCGACCTCCCGAATGACTTCCTTATAAACCGCATCAAATCCGCTTTTGTCGTTCTTTAACTGCCAGAGCTTCAGTTCTTCCACTTTCTTCATGACCCGCTGTATGAGCGTGTCGGTGTACTTTTCGTTCAAGGCGCAAAGCTCCTTCCTGATCTTTTTCCTGCCCTCGTGCAGCTGCCATTTGACGGTGCCCGCCGAAAGCTGCAGCCGGTCCGCAATCTCCGCCACGGAAAGGTCATCGTAATAGTGCAGGCGGATGATCTCGCGGACCTTTTCCGGCAGTGCCGCTACGCTGTCGCTGACCTCTCTTCGATCTTCGGAAAGTTCAAGTATCTCCGCCGGACTCTGCACTTCGCCATGAGAAACCGCCAGGTTGTTCACCACGTCCAGTGGAAGAAAAGCGCGATAGCGGTCGATCATATTTCGGGCGCAGTTTCTGGCGATACGGCAGACCCAAGCGCCATATTTCGCAGGCGCTTGGAGGGTGTCCAGCTTCATCCATGCCGTCACGAAGGCATCCTGGGCGGCGTCTTCCGCCATGAAATGCGTTCTGGTAACGGAAAACGCCGCGGCGACGACCGTTTTATGATACCGCGTCACCAATGCCTCATAAGCCCGCTGCTCGCCAGCCAGTGTCAGCATAACCAGGGTTTCATCCGTTTCGTTCAGATAATTCACAGGACTCCTCCTACTCTGCTGGTTTCGGGTCTTGTTTGAGCGCTCGTCATATAGACACGCAAAAGGGGAAACAGGTTGGGTGCGCCGCAAATATTATATCATTTTTGCTGTAAATATCACACACGTTGTATTCTGTTTTCTTTCTTTGCCTCTGCTCGTCACCCAATCTCAATCTCGTATCTACAATTCTTGCTTCCTCTGCGCTGCATCCGCTCGGTGGTCTCCTGCTCCCTGATGGTCTGGACACTGGCAGCAATCTTCTCTCTCCCGTAGCCCCGGCAGAGGGCGTCGTAATCGTCCGCAACGGCTTTCAATTCCCTGTTCTCACCCTTGATACGCTCGTAGGCCTGGTCCAGCGAAGCGTACCGCTGCTGGAGGCGGTTGTAATCCCCTGTCAGGCGATCGAAATGGTGCTTGATGTCAAGATACTTGTTGAACAGGCTCCGCAGCACTTTGATGATCCTCTCATAGACCGGTTTGGCCTTTTTCTCCCGGTAAGACTTGGCGCTTTCCAGGGCCCCGGCCTCCGGTAATACACTGTCAGCATCGCCGGAATACTGTCTGGCAAAGTCTTCGATGTTCTTCAGCTTCGGAGCAAGCTCATTGATGCGGCGGGTGGCGGCGTCCGCCTGTTTTGCAGCTTTGTCCGCTTGCTCCTGGGCGGCGTCTGCCTGTTCTTGGGCTTCTTCCTTTATGACGGTCAGAGTGCTGACCTCCATCTGCACTTCGGACTGTTTTTTCTCAAAACCAGCCAGACGTTCTGATTCCTTTTTGGTCTTGTACTCGATAACGGACAGATGTTCCACCGTGCTGCCACGCTCCCCGCGCTCGAAATCCTCAAAACCGGCGTCCCGCATATGCTCGAAAAACCGGTCCTGCAGCAGACTATAGGATTTGACGATTTGCGTGTGACCGGCTTCGTCCGTCACCTTCTGCGAGGCCCATTTCTTGGAGTGGCTGACCTGGTGGATGACCTCCTTGACCGTGCCGACCAGCGACGGGTCCTTGCACCGTTTCGTCCATCGCACTTCCTTTTCCACCACCGGCAGTGCGACGACGTGCATGTGATAGTGGTAAACCGGATGACCGAGCTGTTCGGTGAGTGCGGTGTTCAGTTCGTCGGCGTGCATGATTGCCGAGATAACGTTTCCCGGCCCATACTCTTTTTCAGTAAAGTGAAAAACCTCCTCATAAAACCGTCGGGCGTATTCGTAGCCACCGTGCTCCTCGAAGTAGGCCGTGTTCACGTCAAAGATCATTTCATCGAAAACCTTTGCGTCCTTCTTCAGACCCCGCAGGGAAACGGCTCCGTCCACCACCAGCTTGTCCAGGCAGGCGTTGTAGGTCAAATCGCCGCAGCTCTTGAAATGGACGTTCAGCGGTGTCCGGGACAGGTCCACATTCATGTTTTCGTAGCTCTCATTCTTGCGCTCAATATGGCGCTCGGATTTCCCGATGCCGGAGGCTGTGTGCTGCTCGACGCGGGCCACGCTGTAGTTTTTGCTCATTCTTTTTCACTTCCTTTCTCAGGAGATCGGGCAGCGGGGACGCGGTTACACATCTTTTTCAAAGTGTGTAACCCACTATGACACTTTCATCCCAAGGGCTGCAAAGTGTCGTGGGCTCTCCGAGGGGGAGACCGGAAGTACCTGCTCGCTGCCGCGTTCAGATGCTCCCGGAGGGGCGCTGCCCCTGCTATCTGCGGATAGCTCCCCGGCAGGGAAGTGCCCTTTGTAAAGGGCT
>JAEEGJ010028090.1_pt1 | contig 11226 bp, 9 predicted proteins | sample 8958761 | NCBI WGS metagenome assembly JAEEGJ01 (sample SAMN16246546, study PRJNA631951) | gut metagenome | biome: gut microbiome; feature: rumen; material: RS-attached | host: Bos | place: Iran: Karaj | collected 2018-10
ACGCTGATTCTCATATTGTGTTTCCTCAGGTTAGCATTTGTTTCATTTTATCAAGAACACGCAAGATTGTAATACTGTCACCTCGAAAGTACTTCGGTAACAGCGGAACTCTTCGCGCAAAAAGTCGATTAAAGCTTCGACTTTTCGTCTCGATTTTAAAAAACAAAATCGTGATTCCTAATACAAAAAAGGATTGGCAACCACCAATCCTTCAAAGCGGAGAAGGAGGGATTTGAACCCTCGCGCCGGTTGCCCGACCTACACCCTTAGCAGGGGCGCCTCTTCGGCCTCTTGAGTACTTCTCCAAAGTCCGAACTTTCCGTTCAGTATTCACTTCGCGTCTCACAACGCAAGGTTTATTATAATAAAGGGGATTATGTTTGTCAACAAAAATCCCCTTTTATTTTCCCTATGAATTGGCGGCTATGACTTCCTCTATGCGACGCTTGACTTCCGCCGCGATTTCCTGAGTGCTCATGTCCTTGTATTCTTCAAAATACATGGGTTTAAGATAAAAAGCCTTAACCGTAACTTTTTTGACCGAACCCTCATCAAAAGGCTTGAAGCAGTCCATCAATGCCACCGGAACTATGGGTGCCTCTGCCTTAACGGCACTCTTAAAGCTTCCGGCTTTCATATCATTCATCTTGTTACCCATGCGACTTCTGGTTCCTTCCGCAAAAATAACAAAATTCTCGCCTTCTTTGATGCGCTTCGTCATTTCCTGAATAACTCCCATGGACTGTCTTAAATCCTTACGGTCCATAGTCAAAGAATGGGTCGCCGCAATAGTCTGCTTCAACAAAGGAATATTCCTCGTCTCCTGTTTGGCCACAAATGCAAAGGGCCTCGGACAGGATTCAAAGAACACCAGCATATCGTACATACCCTGATGGTTCGGAAAAAGAACAAATCCGTCTTTGTCCGGCAAATTCTCAACTCCGTGCACGTCTACTTTAACCCTGCCGTGTCTGTTTGCATTTATTGCGCGCTTCTGAATATATTCGTGTGCCTTAAATCTGTCCCAGTTCTTACTTTTTCCGAAAATGGCCAATCTTATAAGATATATGGGAAATACGAAAATAACGCTGAATATCATTAATGCTATTCTCATACCGTCTTACTCCCTGCAATATTGTTCTTTTGCCATATCATAAAGGTTGGCGCCGGTTTTGTCTATTACAACAATTGCGGGAAAATCCACAACTTCCAGTTTTCTGATGGCTTCGGTGCCAAGGTCGTCGTACGCAACTACTTCGGAAGAGACGATTGCTTTTGAAAGAAGAGCTCCCGCTCCGCCTACAGCCGCAAAATAAACTGCTCCGTTTCTGATAATCGCATCTCTTACGGCATCGCTTCTGCGGCCTTTTCCTATCATGCCTTTAAGTCCCATATCCAGAAGTCTCGGAGCATATTTGTCCATACGGCTCGCTGTGGTAGGACCTGCCGAACCTATGGGTCGACCTTCTCTTGCGGGGCTGGGTCCCATATAATATATGGTGTTGCCCTTAATATCAAGGGGAAGTTCCTCTCCGGCATTCAAGGCTTCATCCATTCTTTTGTGTGCCGCATCTCTGGCGGTATAGATTATGCCCGAAAGATATACGTAATCTCCGGCACGAAGTTCATTGATGCTTTCCTCTGTAAGGGGAAGATTGATTCTTTTTTCCATAGCCCCTCCCTCCTATATGGTAGCGCTCACATGTCTGTTTACGTGGCAGCAAATATTGACAGCAACAGGAAGTCCGGCTATGTGAGTGGGGTATGTAAGTACGTTTACGGCAAAAGCAGTCTGGGTACCCCCAAGTCCGCCGGGGCCGATACCCGTTTTGTTGATACGCTCCAGAAGTTCTTCCTCGAGAGCCTTCACATAAGGAATCTCCGAATGTTCGCCCGCAGGTCTGGTGAGAGCCTTTTTGGCAAGGATGGCGCATTTTTCAAATGTTCCGCCTATTCCCACACCTATTACCATAGGAGGGCAAGCATTTGGACCTGCATCCTTAACTGCAGTGAGCACCGCATTCTTAACACCTTCAATTCCATCGGCAGGTTTAAGCATAAATACCCGACTCATATTCTCGCTTCCGAAGCCTTTGGGCGCAAGTGTAATCTCAACTTTGTCCCCGGGCACTATACTGTAATGGATAACCGCAGGAGTATTGTCCTTGGTATTCACTCTCTCAATCGGGTCGCTAACGACGGATTTTCTCAAAAAGCCGTCTACATAGCCGCGACGAACACCTTCGTTAATGGCATCCTCCAGATTGCCGCCTGTCAAATGCACATCCTGACCGACATTAATAAATACCACCGCCATTCCTGTATCCTGACAAATCGGTATCATGTCCTGCCCCGCAATCTCAAGGTTCTCCTTAAGTGAATCAAGAACCTTTCGTCCGAGAGCCGACTTTTCTTGTGCCATCGCACAGTTAAGTGCTTTCGTCATGTCAGGCGAAAGAAAGTGGTTGGCCTTAATACACAGTTCTTTAATACTGTCTGTAATTTCGCTTACATTTATCTCTCTCATAATGTTCCTCTCATGAAAACGTTTATATGAGTAATCTAACCTAAATTGGGTTTATTATAGCACAAAGGAGAGGAATTATTCCTCTCCTATAATAAATCTTTTCACGATTTATTATCAGCATTTCAAGAGAATAAGCCACAAGGGCTTATTCGGGCTCCATGACAATTTCTTTTTTCTTTCTTAAAATAACATAATAACCGAGGCAAAGAAGTATACCGAAAACCGTTGCCGCGGGAGCTGCAGCACCGACACCCGTAAGGGTTGCATCGGGCTGAATACTCATGTAATAGGAAACGGGAAGTCTCACAAGAAGTGACTGAACAACTCCCTGGCCCATTACAAACAAAGACTTGGAATGTGCATTGAAGTAACCCATAAAGCTGAAAAGAATACAGGTCACAACCGCTTCGGGCGCAAAACCTTTCATGAATTCTGCTGCCCTCTTAATTACAAGCGGGTCATTAGAGAATATTCTCGCAGCAATATCTCCGCGGATAAAAACCCCCACTCCTATGAACAATCCCACAATGCAGCCTACCGCTATGCAGAAACGAAGGGCGCTTCTTGCGCGTCTTTCTTTGCCGGCGCCAACATTCTGAGCTACAAAAGAAGCCAAAGACTGCATGATAGCAAGCGGAATCAGCATGACAAAGGACTGAATCTTCTGTGCGACACCGTATCCCGATGAGCAGTCAAGACCCATTCTGTTTACAAAAGCGCAAAGTGCCAGAAATGTTCCGTTTGTAAGGATTTCCTGAAATCCCAGAGGAAGACCGATTTTAACAAAATGACCCACCTCTTCGTTGATACGAAAATCTTCTTTGGCAAGCGAAAAAGAAAACTTCTGTCTGAAGATGATAATCGCCGACAAAATAACGCTCACTGCCTGTGCAAAAATCGTGGCAATTGCCGCACCTGCAACATTCATCTTAAAGCCTGCCACAAGAACAAGGTCGCCGATGATGTTAACGACGCATGCAATACCCACAAACAAAAGCGGAAGCTTGGAATTGCCGAGTCCTCTCATAATTGCGCTGATGAAATTATAGAAAACCACAAACACAAAACCCACTGCACAGATTCTTATATACTGAACCGTTAAGTCTGCTGCCTCGGCCGGAGCCTGCATAAGCGCCGAAATCGGTCTTGCGAAAACAAACATTATAACGGAAAAGACCAAAGAAAGCGCCACAAAGAAAATAACCGAACCGCCGAGGAGCTTGCCGATTCTTTCTTCTTTGCCTTCACCGAGGTATCTTCCCATTAAAACCGTTACGCCCACGGAAAGATTGGCGGTAAAGAAAGTGAAAAGGTTCATTACGTTACTGCCGGTAGCAACACCGGATATTCCCGCTGTACTGCCAAACCTTCCCACTATCATAAGGTCCACTGCCGAATACATGGCCTGAAGCACAATCGCTCCGAGAATCGGCAGCATAAACTTTATCATCTTTTTGGGTATCGAACCCGTAGTAAAATCCTGATCGTTGTTCATTAAAACTCCATTTCTTTACAACACTTTGGTGGTCCACTCCCCGGCATTCCAGACATCTGTGGCAAGTCCGTCGTAAAACTCGGGTTCGTGACATACCATTAAGATACTTCCCTTATATGCTTTGAGAGCTCTCTTTAATTCTTCTTTGGCATCCACATCCAGATGGTTGGTAGGCTCGTCTAACAAAAGAATATTGCTCTCACGGTTTATAAGCTTGCAAAGTCTTACTTTTGCCTGCTCGCCACCGCTTAAAACCTTTACCAAAGATTCGATGTGCTTGGTGGTAAGTCCGCATTTTGCAAGAGCAGACCTGACTTCGTACTGTGAAAATCCGGGAAACTCGTTCCAGATTTCTTCAATACAGGTGGTGGTAATATTCTGGTCCATCTCCTGCTCGAAATATCCGATACTGAGATAATCGCCCAGAGTCACGCTTCCGCTTATGGGTTTAATCAATCCCAGAATACTTTTTAACAATGTGGTCTTTCCGATACCGTTGGCACCGGTGAGTACAATTTTCTGTCCGCGCTCAATGGAAATGTTAAGAGGCTTGGAAAGAGGTTCATCATAACCGATTACCAGATCCTTGGTCTCAAAAATATATCTTCCGGGAGTTCTGGCTTCTTTGAAATTAAACTCAGGCTTCGGTTTCTCGGCCGCAAGCTCGATAACATCCATCTTATCAAGTTTCTTTTGTCTGGACATCGCCATGTTACGGGTAGCTACGCGGGCTTTGTTACGGGCCACGAAATCCTTTAAATCCGCAATTTCTTTTTGCTGCTTGTTATAAGCGGCTTCAAGCTGGGATTTCTTCATCTCGTAAACTTCCAGGAACTTATCGTAGTCACCCACATATCTGTTTAACTCACGATTGTCCATATGATAAATCAGATTTACGACGCTGTTAAGAAACGGGATATCGTGGGATATCAAAATAAAAGCGTTCTCATATTCGTTAAGATAGCGCTTCAGCCAGTCTATATGTTCTTTATCAAGGTAGTTGGTAGGCTCGTCCAACAGTAAAATGTCCGGCTTCTGAAGCAGCAGCTTTGCCATAAGCACCTTCGTACGCTGTCCGCCGCTAAGTTCCGTTACATCTTTATCAAGTCCTAAGTCCATAAGACCGAGAGCTCTTGCCACTTCTTCAACCTTTGCATCAATCATGTAAAAATCATGCTGATCGAGAAGTTCCTGGATGGTACCAAGCTCCTCCATATAATCTTCCAATTCTTTTTCCGAAGCATCGCCCATCTTGTCGCAGATTTCGTTCATGCGAGCTTCCCATTCAAAAAGAAAATCGAAGGCGGATTTAAGCACGTCTTCGATAGACATTCCTTTTTCTAAAACTGTGTGCTGGTCAAGATAGCCGACCCGCACGTTTTTGGCCCACTCAATCTTGCCTTCGTCGGGCATGAGTTTGCCGGTAATGATATTCATAAAGGTGGACTTACCTTCGCCGTTGGCGCCGATAAGTCCGATGTGTTCACCTTTTAAAAGTCTGAAAGAAACATTGTCAAAAATCGCTCTGTCCCCAAAACCGTGGGTCAGATTCTCTACATTTAAAATACTCATAGTCCTTCTTTCGGGGGGTGCTTCGCATACAACATTTTAAGAACGATAGGTGTTGATATGGAAGAAACAATAATTAACAAAATAACCGCAGTAAAATAAACCGGATTCAAAAGACCCACATTAAGACCTTTCTGGGCAACAATCAGGGCAACCTCGCCTCTGGTCATCATTCCGACGCCGATTTTTAAAGAATCTGCCCAGCTGAATCTGCATAATTTGGCCACAAAACCGCAACCGATAATCTTGCAGATAAGTCCCACCAGTACAAACGCAACCGCAAATACCAGAACCGAAAGGTTCAAGTCGCTGATATCCGTCTTAAGACCGATACTTGCAAAGAAAATAGGTCCGAACAGCATATAGGAATTGATATCCATTTTTTCTGCAATATATTCCGAATCTCTGATATTACAAAGAATAATGCCCGCAACGTATGCACCGGTGATGTCCGCGATACCGAAATATTTCTCAGCAACGTAAGACATGGCTAGGCACAGAGCAAGTCCCATGATGGGAATTCTTCTGGTGTGAGGATATTTGGAATCCACAAACTTAAATATCTTATAGATAATAAAGCCCACTACAATCGCAAATACAAAGAACAAAGCCGTTTCAAGCACAACCGTTCCCGCATTGGAGCTTGCATCCTTAAGACCCACAACAACCGTAAGTACGATAATACCGATAACATCATCGATGATGGCCGCACTTAAAATCGTGGTACCGATAAGTCCTTTTAACTTACCCATTTCCCGCAATGCCTGCACGGTAATGCTGACACTGGTGGCCGTAAGAATTACACCGATAAATAAAGCCTTGTAAAAATCAAGGGTTCCGATTGCCGCAAATCCGTAAAAGCAGCTGTACAAAATTGTTCCGCCCACAAGAGGAACAAATACACCTGCGCACGCAATAAGTGTGGCTTTTAAACCTGTTTTGATTAAATCGTGAAGATTGGTTTCGAGGCCGGCGCTGAACATAAGCAGAATAACGCCGATTTCTGCCATCTTACTTAAAAAGTCGCTTTGGTTAACAAGTCCCAAAACGCTCGGGCCGATAAGAAGACCCGCTATAATCTCACCCACAACCTGGGGAGCCTTAAGTTTTCTGGCAAGTATACCGAAAATTTTTGCAAAAATAACGATAATCGCTAAATCTTTGAATACCAAATATGATTCCATGTCGTCTCCATCCTATACCCGTAATCCCTTTACCCACAAGTATGAATTCTACCACATTTTATCGTTATTTCAAGTAATCTTCTTAATTACTGTTTTTTCGTACTCTTTCCCTGATGCTTGTCTTCTTTTAGCTTCTTATATCTGGAGATAATGCTCTCTGCATCCTCGGCCGAAACAACCTTTTTGGTCTTGACGGCAAAGAATCTGCCCATATCATTTTTGCGCACACGAATCTTGGTCTTAATATATCCGTGTTCCTCGCAATAGGAAATGCATAAAAAGAATCTGCCGGTGGGAGCAAACAGCTTCGTTAATTTTTTGGACTGTTTGTCGCAGAGATGACAATTTGCGTTTTTAATTTCTTTGTCCGAAAGCATGGCTTCTCTGGTGGCAAAAGTACGTGATATGTACTTGTCATAGTCAGAGAATCTCTTACGAACCTCGTGCGCTTTGTCGGCCGGAGCTATGAAAGTGTCATAGGATATGTGCTCAAGGGTTTCTTTCTTTTTAATAAGAGCAAACGCCTTGGCCGCATAATAAGCGTCACTGAATGCTCTGTGGAAAGGAATGTCCTTCTCGATTTCCAGAAAATCGATGGCACTTTCCAACGAACGACGCTCTTTACCCTCCGCATACTCAAGAGCAAACAGCTTCTGAATATCATAAAATGCAAGGGGGCCGTCTGTAAAAGGTCTGAAGCCAAAGAAAACCATATTCCTCTGAAGTTCTGTAAGGTCAAGAGGGCCCCAGGTTCCGAAGATATAGTCGTCACCGCACCACTCAAGAAATCTCTCCATCACTTCTTCAAAAGGAAGTTCGTGTTTTAACTCCGCCATTTTAATATGAACAAGCTTACCTGTCATATAATGCATGGTCTTATAAACCTGCGGTTTGATGAGCGCGGAAAATTCGTCAATCATAACTTTTTCCGAGTTAAGCTTGACTGCTCCGATTTCAATTATTTCAAAGGGAATTGCAGGATTGGCGGCATCTGCGGTGCCTGCCTGATTCCATTCTAAATCCAGAATAATATAATTCATTAATATCTCCACATATTAATTATGTATGCTATAATTGTATGAAGTAGCGTGTGGGTTGTCAATCCAATCCGATTTTTACATGCATAATGAGGGTTACAATGGTTAATAAGATTATTCCTATTTCCTATGAAGGATACAACGGTTCCGCCACATGTGAAACGTTCTTCTTTAAGGATTCTCCCGAGATCGTTATCAAAAAACGACCTCTTATTCTTATCTGTCCCGGCGGCGGATACGAATTTCTTTCTGACCGCGAAGGCGAATCCATCGCCTTTAAGTTTAATTCTTTTGGTTATCACGCAGCTGTTATTTACTATTCCATCGCTCCCGTCACCTATCCCACCCAGCTTTTGGAAGTAAGCGCTGCCGTCAAATATTTCAAGAATCATGCAGAAGAATATCATATCGATCCCGACAGAATCGCAATTTACGGAGCTTCCGCTGGCGGTCATGCCGCTGCTGATTATGCTACCGGGTATTTTCGCGATGAAGTTACCTCTGTTTTAAAGGTTTCTTCGGATTATCTTAAACCCGCCGGCATGATTTTGGCTTACCCCGTTATCACTTCCGGTGAATTTGCCCATAGAGGTTCTTTTGACAATCTTCTGGGTGAACTTAAAAATGACAAAAAGATGCTTGAGTATCTTTCAATAGAGAATCGCATTACGAAGGAAACTCCGCCGGCTTTCATCTGGCATACCTTCCCCGACGGATGCGTTCCGGTTGAGAATTCGCTTCTTTTGGCTGAAGCTATGAAAAAAGAAAACATTCCTTTTGAGCTTCACATTTTCCCTTCCGGCGATCACGGATTGGGACTTGCCGACGAAATCACGCTGTCACCTAACAGAACTGAGATAAATATAGCAGCGGCTCAATGGATTGATTTGTGCCGTGTATGGTTAAACGATATATTCGGGCCACTGGCTTAATACGGAAAGGATTAATATTATGAGATTTCATAACGGTTGTTGGACCAAGTCCAAAGCAGTAGAACTTTTTTCACCCAAGGAAATTCATTTTTTTGAAGTAAAAGACAATATTTTAAGCATATGCGCACCTACCAATCCCATCCGCCACAGAGGCGACGTTTTGGAAGGTATCAATTTAACTGTTTGCATTTCTTCTCCCGCTCCGGAGATTATTCGCGTACAGACCAAACATCATCTCGGAGTTTCACACAAGGGACCGGATTTTGAACTTAATCTTCCTAAGAAATCATGCTTAAAGATTTCTGAAAAAGAAGACAAATTTATTCTTTCAAGCGGTACTCTTACACTTGAAGTAGGTAAGAATCCTTTTTACCTCGTTTATAAGCGCGGCGATGAAGTCATCACCAAGAGCTTCAATGATTTGGCTTGTGTTAAGACTGACTGGCACGGATTTATCTATGATTCTGACGGAGATACTGCCAATACATATATGACTCAGAGTCTCGGACTTTCTGTAGGTGAATTGGTATACGGTCTTGGTGAGAGATTCACCGGATTTACCAAGAACGGTCAGAATGTTGAGATTTGGAATGAAGACGGTGGTACCAACACCCAGCTTTCTTATAAGAATATCCCTTTCTATCTTACCAATAAGGGATATGGTGTTTTGGTTAATCACCCCGACAAGGTTTCTTTTGAAGTTGCCAGCGAATTTGTGACAAAGGTTAACTTTACTGTGGAAGGTAACGAACTTGATTACTTCCTTATCAACGGACCTACCATGAAAGAAGTGGTTAAGAGATACACGGATTTAACCGGCAAGCCCGCACTTCCTCCCACATGGACCTTCGGACTCTGGCTTTCTACTTCTTTTACCACCAATTATGATGAAAAGACAGTTATGAGTTTCGTGGACGGAATGCTTGAGCGTGATATTCCTCTCAGAGTATTTCACTTTGACTGCTATTGGATGAAGGAATTCCACTGGTCCAGCTTTATCTGGGATGACCGTGTATTCCCCGATCCCGTCGGAATGCTTAAACGTATTAAGAGCAAAGGCTTAAATGTTTGTGTATGGATTAATCCTTACATCGGACAGGAATCTCCTCTTTTCCGTGAAGGTTGCGAAAAAGGTTACTTCGTAAAACGCAAAAACGGCGATCCCTGGCAGTGGGATATGTGGCAGGCCGGCATGGCTCTCGTAGATTTCACCAACCCCAAAGCCTGCAAATGGTTCCAGGACAAACTCGAAGCATTACTTGACATGGGCGTTGACTGTTTCAAGACCGACTTCGGCGAAAGAATTCCTACCGACGTAGTCTACTTTGACGGCTCCGACCCTCAGAAGATGCACAATTACTACACATATCTTTACAATAAATGTGTTTTTGAACTTCTCAAACGCAAGCGTGGTGAAAAGGACGCTGTTTTATTTGCAAGAAGCGCAACCGTAGGCGGTCAGAAGTTCCCCGTTCACTGGGGCGGCGACTGCTGGTCGGATTATGAATCCATGGAAGAAAGTCTTCGCGGTGGTTTGTCACTTCTTATGTCCGGCTTCGGTTTCTGGAGTCACGATATAGGCGGTTTTGAAGCAACTTCCACTCCCGATGTTTACAAGCGTTGGGCTGCCTTCGGTCTTCTTTCTTCACACTCAAGACTTCACGGAAGCAGTTCCTACAGAGTTCCGTGGGTTTATGACGAAGAAGCCGTTGATGTTGTGAGAACCTTCACCAAACTTAAAGCCCGCCTGATGCCTTATCTTTACAATACTGCTGTTCAGGCCGCTACTCTCGGAATTCCCACCATGCGCTCAATGGTTATGGAATTTACCGAAGACCGCAACACTCATTATCTCGACAAACAGTATATGCTCGGTGACAGCTTATTGGTAGCTCCCATTTTCAATCCCGATTGTATCGGCGAATACTATCTTCCCAAGGGACGCTGGACCAATTTCTTTACAGGCGAGGTAAAAGAAGGCGGCAACTGGTATTCAGAGAAATTTGACTACTTAAGCATTCCTCTCTTCGTAAAAGAAAACAGCATTCTTTGTCTCGGAAGTCATGATGACAAGCCCGATTACGATTACGAAGACAAGCCCGAAGTAAGAATTTACTGCCTCAAAGACGGCGCAACCGCAACCGCTACCATCTGCAATCAGAAGGGTGAAGAAGCAGTTAAGATTACCGCTTCCAGAAAGGGAGATACCATTACCGTTAAGACTTCAGCTCCGGTCGGCGAAATAAAGATTATAGATCCCGATAAGAATTTAAAGCTTAAAAAATAACTCAAAACGCAAAAACCCCGCTCCATATCGGAACGGGGTTTTCTTTATTATATGCTCCCAGCCGGAATCGAACCAGCAACAGACCCTTAGGAGGGGACCGTTATATCCATTTAACTATGAGAGCCAGTCAAGCCCTCCCTGAAGCCAAATCGATCCTTTGAATCTTCGGCACACTTCAGGCTCGCCGAACAAATC
>JAEEGJ010028091.1_pt1 | contig 11226 bp, 8 predicted proteins | sample 8958761 | NCBI WGS metagenome assembly JAEEGJ01 (sample SAMN16246546, study PRJNA631951) | gut metagenome | biome: gut microbiome; feature: rumen; material: RS-attached | host: Bos | place: Iran: Karaj | collected 2018-10
GATGTGGTTGATGGGCTCCTTGATGCTCGACTTACCGATCGACATGGGGGCAGCCAACATGTGCAGCTGGTTCATCTCCGTCAGCGTACCATTCCAGAACTCTGCCTTCACGCCTCCGATATAGGTGGCGAAGGCGGCGAAGGTGGTGTTGGCGATGGCAGGCCAATAGCCGCGAGGGGCCTTGGAGGTGATGAGCCGGATGGGAGCGGGCAGACGTTCGGGCATCTGAGGCTGGCGCATCAGCGAGGCTTCGTCCATACCATTCTCGATGTTCACGCGTTTGCGGGCGAGGTTGATGGCGTTCTTCACCTTCGTGGGAGTGGTCTGCGACTGCTGGCGTCGGCAGGCACTTTCGATGGTAGCGTTCACACGGTCCTGAGCTTCGCCGAAGTTGGGCAGGACCTGCTTAATCCACTGCGGATCATCGTTGCAGATGTGGCGCAGATGACAGGCCATCGTGAAGATGAACGGGTTGCGGTTGCCGTGCTCTGGCGCACCACCCAGCTGATCGGCCAACTCCTCGACGATGTAAGAGTAGGGGACACCCATGTAGTCCTGAGGGTAATCCTTTTCCCCTCCTGAGTAGGAGGGGTGCCCGAAGGGTGGGGTGGTCTGAACAGCCTCAGACACTCCCTCAGACATTCCCTCGTTCAGACCCCTCCTGGCCTCCCCTAACTCAGGGGAGGAAACAGATACCTTGCAACGCCCATCAATGCTGAGTCCGCGATCGGTATAGGCCTTGCGACGGGCTGCTACTTCTTCGTCCGAGAGCCTTGCATACCAACCATCGGCCGTATACAGCTGCGACTCGTCATCAGAAATGTAGATCATTCGCTCAGGAGAGCAACAGTCTCTGTCGAAATCTACACCCAGCGCCTTGGTATAGGCTCGCTGAGCCTCCTCGATGGTCATGCCTATCGGCAGACGGATATCAAGGTGAAGCTTGCCCGAAGCCGATCGCTCCGCATGAAGCAGCATGCCCTGCCACTCACCCTCATTAGTATTAATAAGGTACGCGCGAGAGAGAGCCTGCTCCACCTGACTCATATCGTCGATATCCACGCAGGTCTGAAAAGTGAACTCTTCAGGGATGATGTTAGCCTGCGCACGACGGCCATCCTTGAAGCTGAAATAGTGGGGGCAGCGGAAGGGCAGCTGGCTCTTCAGCTGACGGCGCTTGTCGGCATCGTCAGTGCTGCGGATCTCGGCGATGAGGCTTTTGACCTCGGGACTCCTGGTGGTGGCGAAGTAGGTCTCGATCGTCTGGTTAAAAACTTGTGCCTTTGAGGCGCGAACCTTTTGGTTCATCAGAATCATTCTTGTACTCATTCTATTTTTTCTTCTACTTTGTTATTACTATTGTTAACTATTCACTGGTGCGAGAATTCCGGACTTCTCACACTGCAAAGTTACTAAGAATAATAATGTAAAACAAGCCTTTCCCCCTCCTAACTTGCGCTTTTAGCTGTTCGGAAAGAAAACGGAAATAGATCGGAAAATGTCGGAAAAGTATTGGTCTTTTTCGGAATGTTCTCGGAATACAATTGGGTTATTAACGACAAATAGCGATGGTTTTTATTAACGACAACAATGACAACTTGGACAACTTTTTTTGAGGCATCACTGCTGCCTATGGCGACAGTTGTCGCCAATAAATGTTGTCTTAGTTGTCTAAGTTGTCGTAAAGAATAAATTCTAAGTTGACGTGAAAAATAAGATTTTGTCGTTAGTAGTCCATGATGATCTTCCGTCTAAGCACGGGCTGGAACTCGATGGCAATCATATTGCAGATCGTTCTGTCCTGAGCCTCCTGCGGATTCAGGTGACTCTGCTTCGTCCATTGCGTCCAAGGCTCATTCCGGTCAAGGATGTTGTAGTCTCCGTTCTTGCGCACATTATCTCGCCCCTTACCAGGCACCATCGCGCAGATCAGCTGGTCAAACTTGTTCGGTGTTGTGTTCGTCAGTATGATGCCTTCGTCGATCATTACTCGCATCACGTGCGCCCAATCCCAGTTATCCTCCTTCGCGGCTATTCGCTCGTCTATCTTCCGGATGATGTCTATCAGCTTCACGGCGATCGTCTCTGAACGGTAATAGGGCATGAACTCCCTCGGCATGTTGCCGGCGCTGATCACTTGTCCGCCCTGAATCTCAAGGATGGCCTTGACAGCTGCCTCCAGGTCGCCGCCGTTGTCTGCCCAGAAGCGGATCAGGTTCACGAACGCCTGCCTCCGAGCCTGAGTCGACTGCGCCTTCGCGTATTCCACGATAATGCCGAGGGGAATGCCCGTTTCGTTGTTGTCTGCCATTGCGCGCGTACCTTATTATATTACCATATATCCTTGTAGTCGGTCTCGATGCCCTGCTTCTTGTTCAGACGGTTGAATACGTCGGCCAGATAACCGTCATTCGTGCTGAAATGGATGCTGCCGATGCTGTCGAGCAGATAGTAGCTGTAGACGGACAGCTGATAGCTCAGGTCGCTGAATATCTCGTCGGCTGTGCCCATCGACTCGAAATAGAAGCCGTTGGAGTGGTTACCCTTCACGATATACTCGCGCTCGCCCTCGAAGTGCCCCTTCTTCAGCGATACCCACAATGAGGCGTTGTAGTCCCACTTCGTGGTCATCACCTTCTTGCCGTTCTCGTCGAGTTCCGGCTTACCGTTCTCGTCCTTCACTTCCTCCTCAGGCAGCTTGATCTGGCAGTCGAGCAGTTGCAGGCGCTTCAGGATATACTCGGCCCCGCTCGGCTCCAGCTGCTGAAAGTCGTACTCGATGATGCCCGCCAGCCAGTAGAGGTTCGTGCCCGTGATGCCGTTCTTCGGGTTGTAGCTGCAGATCACGCGGCAGTCCTCGATCTCTGTGTTCACCAGCGTGCCAGCAGGAAATTCCTCGCCTTGGTCGATTATCGGATATTCGTGCGACTCCAGTATCTCCGCCGTACCTTCCTCGTCCTCCTCCCACGTGAAGAGCGTCGCGATGTGCCGGCCTACCTTACCGCCGGCGTAGATCACCTTGTACGGCTCGTTGAGTTTCAACAGTTTGCTATTCATTTCTTCGTGTTTGATTCGTTTGTATATCATCGCGTATGCTGCGATTTGCCTGCAAAGATACTGCAATTTTTCGATTCCACGAAGAGATTACATATTTATTTCTCCACAAATCCGTATTATCTGCAAAATCCGTAGGCAGACAGCGACTTTTCAGCCGAATCTGACAATTCTGACAAATGACAATTGTCATATCCGTGCCCCCACCTCCGCAAAAAAAATCCTTAAATTAGTCACTATATATATAAATATGTATATTTATATATATAGTGAAATATTTCACACTTTTTTCATCGATCCTCATTCCCAAAATCTGACACTGTCATTTGTCAGAATTGTCAGATTTTTCCTGCAGACCTCCCTCAATCAAACTGGCCGTTCGTATATATTGTAAAATAAATTCAATTCTCATTTTTCTCGATTTTCATCCAAAAACGTTCAAAAACAGCCCAAAATCGCCCTTCTGAGTTTGAACTATCTAAACTCTGAGTTTCCATACTTTAAACTCTGGGTTTCCTTACTTTAAACTCCCAGTTTCCTTAGTCCTTCGTTTTAGATATCTTCTGCACTATTTCATGTAAACTATTTTCGTATATTGATAATTCGAAATTTTAAAACCCTTTTTCTCCTCATAAATATGTCTGCCCCATTAATGGCGATATTTTATTGGCCCAAAGTTTGTAAGTTTCAGATTAATTGCCTACTTTTGCACACTCAAATTGTGTTAAGAGTGATAAAATGCTCAAATGAATATTCACTATAAACTATCTCAGATATGAAGAAGATATACTTTCTGTTCATCCTGGCTCTGCTGCCGATGGTGGTAAGTAGTAGTGTTAAGGCCGGTGTCCTCAGGTACAACCTAAATGCCGGTATGCTGACTGCAAATGAGACAGTAAGTGGCAAATGTGGCAGTAATGTCAATTATGTCTATAATAATGAGACTCATGCGCTAACTATCTCAGGCGAAGGACAAATATATGATTTTTATCCTAATGATGGGGAATATGCTCCATGGCGTCAATATGCAGGGGATATTCGTTCTTTATTTATCGAGTCAGGTGTAACAGGCATCGGTAATTATGCTTTCTCTGAATGCTCAAACCTGAACTCCGTAACCATTCCAAACAGCGTGTCATACATAGGCAGATGGGCTTTCTGCGGTTGTAGCAGTCTAACTACTATGACAATCCCCAATAGTGTTGAAAAAATCGACTGGATGGCTTTCATGGGTTGTAGTAGTATGACTTCTTTGACCATCGGAAACAGTGTGACAGATTTAAGTGAAGATGCTTTCGATGGTTGTACTAGCCTGACTTCTATCAAAGTGGCAGATGGTAATCCGAAGTACGACTCTCGTAACAATTGTAATGCTCTTATAGAGACGTCAACAAACACCCTCATTAAAGGATGTAATAACACCGTTATCCCTAACGGCGTGACATCCATCGGTGGTGGGGCTTTTTCTGGCTGCACAGGTTTGACCTCTGTCATCATCCCCAATGGCGTGACGTCAATAGGCTTTACTGCTTTCAGTGAATGCAGCGGTTTGTCTTCAGTGGTTATCCCAAACAGCGTAACCACCATCGGTGATGGTGCTTTCTCAAGTTGCAGCGGTCTGACCTCTGTCATCATCCCCAATGGTGTGACATCCATTGGCTATGCCGCTTTCCAAAATTGTAGTGGTCTGATCTCCGTTATTTCTGAAATAGAGAACCCTTATGACATAGACAATCAAGTGTTTTCCGGCATTTCTACGGATGCCCAGTTAATAGTGCCATGTGGTACAGCATCTGCCTATCAGTCTAAAACAGGGTGGAAGCAATTTACTTACATTGTAGAGACAAACGGCCAATGTGGTGATAATGTATTTTATTCCTATGATGTATCGACTCAGACACTTACTATCTACGGTGATGGAGCAATGTATGATTATGATTCATTTAATGCTGTAAACCCACCCTTTCCAAATGCCACTAAATATATTATCATTGAATCTGGCGTGACCCGAATAGGCGATATGGCATTTTGGGGAAACACAAATCTGATTTCTGTCAGTATCCCCAATAGTGTGACCTCTATCGGTTATTCTTCTTTCTTCGGTTGCAGTCGCTTGTCATCATTGACAATCCCCAATGGTGTGATGTCAATTGGCGTCAATGCTTTCGGTGCTTGCAGCGGTTTGTCTTCCGTGATTATCCCCAACAGTGTAACCACCATTGGCGATTATGCTTTTGATGCTCTTGGATCAGTCACTATTGGCAAGAATGTACAATCCATAGGAAAATCTGCTTTTGGCATGCATTTAGAAGGTCCAACAAATGTTATCTCGAGGATAGAGAATCCATTCCCTATTCTTGGAGAATATTTAGGCGATATTTATAGTGAATTTACTTGGAGTACTTTCAGAAATGGTGTATTGTACGTACCTGCAGGTACTAAAGAAAAGTACAAGGAAACGCAGGGATGGAATGAATTCCAAAACATCAAGGAGTATATTGATGGTGACGTGAATCTTGATAAAAAGATAAATTGGGATGACGTGAATGCCTTGGTTGATTATATCATGGGTAATGCTGTGGATAATTTCTATGAAGGCTTGGCTGACTTGAATGGCGACGGCCATATAGATGCAGCTGATGTCGTGAAACTTGTCGATATGGTTAACTCTTATGGTTTGGGTGCGGAATCATAACTGTATTTCGATAACGTTGGCGGTAACCTCGTGGTTTCATCTCTCTCATACACTCTGACCAATGATCGTGAAAAAATAATATGGCTTAGTACATACACTTTTCCTTGATTACATAAATAGCAACATGAATAAACTGATATTGATAGCAATGGGACTATTTACAAGTATTTTCTCTTTCGCAGAGAAAAGTGGTAAGGATGTTAAGATACCAGAAGAGAATTTTGTTGTGGTAGAAAGTTCTGCTGATGGCAAGCCAGCTGTTATAGCTGTGAACACAAGCCTTAGAAAGTTCAAGCACAAGGAACTCTATGGTTGGACTTGTTCGCTGGTAATTAAGTTCAAGGATATGGCAATAAATGGTATGCCAACAACAGACGAAAGTAACTATGTCTTTGATTACATAGAGGAACTCGACAAGACGATTAAAGGCGACTCTATCCAACCAAATGCCGTTTATTTAGCAAGGATAACGTGGAATGGGGCTTGTGAGGTTATATGGCAGGTCAAAGACCCTAAGGTCGTCCACGAATATCTTGGTGCTATTATCAATAACAAGACTTATCCACGTGAGTTAGACTATAGAATAGAGTTTGATAAGAAATGGGAGAGAGTTTCTGTATACAATAAAATCAAGCCTTAATTTGAGTACACACGGTGCCAGGAACGTCATGAATATTTTCATAAAAGAAAGAGTGCGCAGGATTTACAACCTACGCACCCTCATGAAATCGAATCTCTCTCTATCTTATATGAATCTTTTGTCTCGATGGCTTAGAGGGGAATCTTGTAACCCAGGGTCACCATGATGACACCGTTCTTCTGTTTGAGGTTGCTGTCTTTGTTAATGCTCAGCAGGCCGAGGTTGTAGCGAGCGTCAATCACGAAGTCATTGAACTCGTAGCTCAGACCCATGGGAATCGAGAGATCGAACTTCTTTGCATCTTCAGTGCTAGTACTTTCGTAGTCCTTCCAGCCAAAGTCGTCCATTGCTTGCCCCTTGCCCTTCAAGGAGAGCATGAATCCAGGCTGGATACCAGCCTTAATGGCGAGACCCTTGACGATGTAGTAATTTGCCATGATGGGCACGTTCAGATATGTCAGCGTGGTCTTGAAATCCCTCCAAAGTTGGGTATCCTCCATTTTTGAACCTTGCATCGACACGAGCAAGCCACCGGTCAGTGCGAACTGGTTTGTCACGTGGTATCCGAATTCAGCACCGCCTACGAGACCTATTTTCATTTTGGCATTATCTGCATGTTCGCCTGTGATGGTGCTTAATGTGGCGCCCACCATCGGTTTCACGTACATGTCACCGGCTTCCTGATTCTGTGCATTTGCACTCAGCGTTGCTGCCATCATGGCAGCGATCATCATCATCTTTTTCATCATCTTTTCTTTTCTCTAAAATTGTTTTGTTTAACTTTTCGGGTGCAAAGTTATGTCTATTATCGCACACAGCCCAACTTCCTCTGTACCTTTTCTCACTTCCCTCCGTTTCGTTGATAATTATCAATTGCGACTTGTATGATGGGAGCGCCAAGGGCATGCTCGATGGATACGAGTGTGTCGATTGTGAAATTGTGTGTGCCACGCATCCATTTGCTGATTTCAGCCTTCTTCTTACCCTGTAGCAGAGCAAGGTCTTTCTGTCTGAGACCCTTAGCCTAGAGAATCTCATAGATGCGGTCAACTATCTGGAAAGAAAGATCCACCCTCTGGCGCACTTCAGGATTAATCTGCTTGCGCCTTGCCTCGATAATTCTACTTCTCTTCATCTCGCATTATTCTTCATCTGACAATTATGACAAATGACAATGTCATTTATCAGGTGTGGGTGCTTCAAGTGGTTCGCTGACTGTGCCTATATTGGCATCTGCGATTTTCGCTGCTATGAGCATCCTGTTCCGCATCTTGGCGAGTTGCACGGGATTCACTTCAGACACCATCTTACCCAGTGTTCCCGTCGCATTCTTTGTCTTAATCGTCTTCATCGTCCCAATAGTTTATAGTTATACTTCCATCCTGTTCAATCACAATATCCTTATCAATTATGGCCTTGTTGATGCAGATCCAAATTTTAATGGAGTTTTTTTACTTCTGGAGTTTTTTGAGGCGGCGGCGGGCATCGCCGGCATCGGGGTAGAGCTCGAGGGCTTTTTCGTAGTTGCGGATGGCGGCATTGGTCATGTGTTCATGCTCGCACTCGCGGCCCATGATGGTATATTCGGCGGCAAGGCGTTTCAGAAGTTCGTTCTTGGCGTCGAGCTGGAACTGCAGGGACTGGATCTCTGAAGCGTGTTTTTCCTGGAGTTCATAGATAGCACGGCGCTGGCGGTTGATGATTTCCAGTTTGCGACGGATAAGTCGGCGAGCATGGGGCTTCTCAATGTCGTAGCGGGCGTGGATGGCCAGGAAGAAATGGTTGAGGAAGGCCTCGAAGTCACCAAGGTCAAAGGCTCTGACAGCATCGTGGTATTCGCGGTCGGCCTTGCCCTCCTGCATCGCCTGTGCGATGAGCGAGGCATCGTTGTACCGGCTGGCAAACTGCACCACTTCTGCACGTACGAAGACGTCACTCTGACGGATGGGCTCCTTGAGGGTGATGCCTTCGAGAGAGGTGCATCGGGAGAGGGCCACGTAAGTCTGTCCTCCTGCAAAGGCACCGCCTCCGCCGAAGTCGATGGCGACCTGCGAGAACGTGAGTCCCTGGCTCTTGTGGACGGTGATGGCCCAAGCCAGACGGATGGGGAATTGCGTGTAGGTACCTAATAGTTCTTCCTCAATCTTCTGCTCCTTTTCGTTGAACGTGTAGCGCATGTTCTCCCATACTTCGCGCTCGACATCGAACTCCTGACCTTGTTCGTTGATGATGCCAATTATGCCCTCCTCTTCGTCGATGTAGTCGATGGTGCCCAGGGTGCCGTTTACCCAACGTTTCTCCTTGTCGTTCTTGATGAAGATGACCTGTGCACCAGGTTTCAGTTGCAGTTCCATCGGCGTGGGGAGCGAGGTCTCTGGGAAGTCGCCCGTGATGCTTCCGAAGAAGATGGATGGCGAGCCGTCGAGGGCTGAGAGGTGTTGCTCGTTGATGTAGTCGACGGTGTCGCGACGGGTGGCGAGAGTGATTAGGAACCCACCCCCAACCCCTCCCGAAGGGAGTGGGGCTTGATTTGTTTGGGTGCTTGATTGTGCGGATGGTGTATTCAGACTTCCCTCCCTTGGTGAGGGGTTGGGGGTGGGTCGAACTCTTGCGTTAAGGGCGGCGAGGTCTGAGGTGGTGGCGGTGTTGGTGCGGATGCGGTCGAGGATGGCGATGAAGGCTGGGTCGGACTGACGATAGACCTTGCGGAGCTCGATGGAGACGACGGGCATCTGCTGCCACACCTTCGCATTGAAGAAATAGGGCGAGGGATAGAAGGGCTGCAACAGCTGGCGCTCATCGTCTTTGAGCACAGGTTCCAGCTGGAAGATGTCACCCACGAGCAACAGCTGTTTGCCGCCGAAGGGCTCAGGGTTGCGGGTGTAGATGCGCAGCACCTTGTCGATGAAGTCGATGATGTCCGCACGCACCATGGATATCTCGTCGATGATGATGAGTTCGACTTCACGTATCAGCTTGCGCTGGGCTCCTGTGTATTTCAGCGTCTCCTTGATGTGCCGACGGTCGTAGCGCGAATCGTTGGGCAGCAGGGGATGGAAGGGCAGACGGAAGAAACTGTGCAATGTGGAGCCTCCGGCATTGATGGCCGCGATGCCCGTAGGGGCGAGGATCACGTGCTTCTTCTTCGTGTGCTTCGAGACGTATCGCAGAAAAGTGCTCTTGCCCGTGCCGGCCTTTCCCGTGAGGAAGAGCGAGCGACGGGTGTAGTTCACGATCTGCAGGGCGTCTTGCCACTCCTTGTTGTCAAGGTCTAACGATTCCATGTATGACAATTCTGACAATTATGACAAATGACAGTGTCAGATTCTGCGCTTAGTCTTCATCCCTGGTGGCCTCCGTGTTCTCCGACTCCGCAGGTTCGGGCTGCGCCTCAGAATCTTCGTCCTGATGAGGCTGCGGCACGGGATTGCCCCATTGGTCGACAGCGGTGAATTCATCGATCTCGTCAACGTCGAGTGAGTCGATACTGATGGAGTCGGAGTCGGCAGGAGCACTGTAATAACCGCCGCAGTCATATTCTGTCGAATAGAGTGTCGTGTCGTGGTGCGGGTCGCTGAACTTGGCGCGATACTGCTTGTAGGCTGGATCGTTGAGTACGGAGCCGAGGAAGTATCCGCAGATGGGCAGTGCCGTGCGGTTGCCTTGTCCGAGCATGCCTGTGCGGAAGTGGATGCTGCGGTATTCGCCGCCCACCCAGGCACCTACCACTAATTTAGGAGTTGTGCCGATGAACCAGGCATCGGAGTGGTTGTTCGAGGTTCCCGTCTTGCCGCCGAAGTCGGTGTCGGCAGCCTTGTCGTAGCCCACGAAGCCCATCAGTCGTGAACTGGTGCCGCTCATGCCGCCTTTCAACAACTGCTGCACGAGGAAGGCTGAGCGATAGGGGATAACCTGCTTGGCTTCCGTCGGAGCCGTGTAGATCACGTTTCCGTCGCGATCCTCAATCCTTGCTACGAGAACAGGGTCAAGATGCTTGCCGTCGTTCACGGGCGTGCAATAGGCGTTCACCATCTCCAGGAGGTTCACGTCGCTGGCACCAAGGGTAAGCGAGGGCGTGGGATCGAGTTTCGACTTGATGCCCATGTTGTGGGCGGTGTTCACGATATTTTGGATGCCGCACTCCTGTCCCAGACGGACGGCTACCGAATTGATACTCATGGCGAAGGCCTGCTTCAGGGTGAGGTTGGCACCAGAGAAGTGTCCGTCGGCGTTGGTGGGTGCCCAGGTCACCTCCTTGCCGTGATCCATCACCTTCATGGCGAAGTATTCGTCCTTGCGGGTGTCGCAGGGTGAGATGCCCTGATTCATGGCCTCTGTATAGACGAAGAGCTTGAAGGTGGAACCAGGCTGGCGCATGGCCGTTACCTTATCGTATTTCCACGAGCGGAAGTCGATGTCTCCCACCCAGGCTTTCACATGACCCGTCTGGGGTTCCATCGCCACGAAACCACAGTGCATGAAGCGCACCATGTAACGGATGGAGTCCATCGTGGAGAGTTCCTTTACGACCTGTCCTTGTTCATAGTCGAACACCTTGACGGGGTGGGGCAGGTTCAGGTAGTAGTTGATGGAGTCTTCGTTGCCGTCGAATTTTTTCGTGAGATATTTGTAGACGGGCTGCCGCTTGGCGATGTCCTCGATGAAGTTCTTGATCTCTATGTGGCGCTCGTCCTGCCAGGGATTGGTCGATCCCCAGTGATCGTTGAACGTCTTCTGCACCTGTTTCATCTGCTTGTAGGCAGCCTCCTCGGCATAGGCCTGCATGCGTGAGTCGAGGGTGGTGTAGATCTTCAGACCCTCGGTATAGAGGGCGTTG
>JAEEGJ010028092.1_pt1 | contig 11226 bp, 7 predicted proteins | sample 8958761 | NCBI WGS metagenome assembly JAEEGJ01 (sample SAMN16246546, study PRJNA631951) | gut metagenome | biome: gut microbiome; feature: rumen; material: RS-attached | host: Bos | place: Iran: Karaj | collected 2018-10
TCGGAACCCGGGTTCGCTTTGCAATACAGATACAGCTCTGACGCCGGGGAAAGCTCAGGTTCCGTATACGGATTGTCCACACATTTGTATTTGATCTTTTCATCGCAAAGGTCGTGGAAATCCTCCATTGTCAGACCGAAATCGCTTTGGGAAATGCTCAGCCCTACGTTTTCTTCAACGTCCGACATGAATACATCGCCATCCTTATCAAGCATGAGTATCCATCTGCAGTATTCCATAGTGGACGTTGCTTCATACAGTATATCGCTCTGGTCTTTTTTCGACATTGATCTGAGTTTCCGATAACTGTCGTTCGAATAAGCCTTAACAAGATCGTCAAGCATTATGGAATTGTTCGAATTGAATTTGGCAATAAGGGAGTCGATCTCCCGATCGTTGTTGTTGAGATTGGAGATCGTCGTTGCGAAGAATCTCTCGTTCTTTTGTATCTGCAATGTCTGAGATGTGGTTATAAGATGCCGGTTCATCAGGAACAGAAATATAACAAAACCGACCGTGACTGTCAGCAGGATTACGACAGCTCTTTTGAAATACAGATCACTTCCGTTTGTTTTGTTTTTCGTTGAGTTTTCGTTCATCTTCCGATATTTCTCCTTAATTTCTGTTCTTCTTTGCGGACAATGGCGAGTCAACCGACACTCTCAACGTACACTGACAGGCGCACGAAAAAATCATTACGCCTGTCAGTAATACATTTTCCGAGTTGTTAATGCCTTATTCTTCATACAAATACCAATCCTCATCTTCATCGTCATAATAGTAGAATGCTTCTTCATATTCATCATAGCATAACAGCACATCCGATTCATCGTCATAAAGAAATATATTACCGTCTTCATAAAGATACCAGAGTTTTTCTTCGTAATCGTACTCCCAATCTTCGAAGTCTTCATCCGACTCACAGGAACCCCATCCTTGCTCGTATGTCTGCCAACCGCACCAGGAATCCTCAAATCCGCTGTAATCGCAATAATCATCAGCACCTTTGGCGCTGACGAATCCCTCGAGCCACTCGATATACTTCTTATCAAATCCGCATTTCGAATATACATTGACCAATTGGTCATAGAAACTCTTGTCCCCGTACGGGAGCGATACAGCCAGTCCGGTGAGCTCATTTTTATCCGAAGTATGCCCAAAATAAGCCGCACAGGCTTTCAGGGATGAACGAAGATTATCCGTGGACTCATCTTCCTGCCCTACACTCTCGACAATGGACAGAACGTCACTTACATAGTAATTATCCATTGTCACGGAACTTTCGTCATCATCCCACGAATCGAAAAAGGGATTCGTAAAAGCTCTTCCTCTGGCCATATGCAGCTTACTGTAGTTTAACCCCAGAAGTTTGTCCTCGTTCTTATATGCATACTCCGTCCACTTCTTCACGAGGTCGGGAACGGCTCTCTCATTTACAAGTATCATTGTTGATGAACCGCCGGCATCATCATCGTTTTCGTTCGCATTTATCATGCCGTCTATGATCTTTTTCCCCAGAAGCGGCGTGGATATTCCGGGATACTTTTCAAGCATTTTCATCCATTCCTTGTACGACCATCCGAGCCCCGATTCAAAATCCTCGGACAACACGGCATACTTGCAGAAAGGGGCCAGAACATAACACGTCTCAAGATTTGCCATTATACAGCAATCCATTCCGATAAAATCAAATTTGATGTCCGAATTCCTTTGAAGTGCTTCCTGTATCTCGTCAAGAGTCAAAGATTCCGTATCGGGCTGCCATTCATCGTACCCTATTCCATATACGGGACCGCCGCCGTGATCCCAGAAAATGAGCATGTATCTGTCGGCCGGATAATTATTCCTGCCAAAATCAATAAAATCAGACAATGTCTCGGACTTTGTACAGTCAAGCTGACCCATGTTATCCTTAACAAGTTCCAGCTCGCCCCTGTTAACTTTATATATCTGTGATGTCTTTGAAGAAATGTCATAGTCATGCCATTTTCTTGTGCCCATAGTCTGAACGATGACATTAACATTTTCTCCAACACCCGATTCGATCATCTCGGACAGGTCAGCAGTGGCTTCGCCTGCCTTGGTCTCAAGATCGGAACCGTTCATATAGATCAGCACAGTTGCCGATTGCGCATCACTTCCGATCTCCACCGGTTCGATTTCAACCGTCTCATTTTCAGCCACTTCAACGTTTTCGGCATCATCGGTATTATCGAAATCATCAATCTCACCGATCTCATCGATCTCATCTATCCAAACTTCATCGCATCCGCTCAACATGGAAACCGACAGTATTCCCACAAGCAGAAGACTCAATAATCTCTTTTTCAAATCATGTCCTTTTCGTTATCTTAAATAGCCGTTCAGCCGGGAAATCGTCGCATCAAACCCCCGGGCCTGCATCATCTCTCCGATGATATGTCCTTCCCTATCCACAAAAAAAGAGGTCGGAACGGCCTGTATCACATCCGTTACATCATAAACACTGTCACTTGTACGAAGGTTCATAAACCCGACCCCCGCTTCACTTATTATTTCATTTGCGTAATCCACATTATTATCTATACCGTCATAGACATCGCAGACTATACCAACGATATTCACGTTTTCCGGGACAGTTTCGTAAAAGCGTGCATATTTACCTATTTCAGCCAGACAGGGACCGCAATATGTGCCCCACACATGAACGAGCGTGATATCATAATCCGAAAAAATGTCCTGATTGACCTTCTTTCCGTCAAGTGTTCTTGTCGTAAATTTTAGTTTTTTATCGGAAATTTCCGATGCAGGAATGTCTACAACAACATGACCGACGTTTTGATGCTCTGTAGATACTTCTTCCGCGTCCTCCTGCGACTGTTGTGTCTCCTGAGCCTCAGACACCTCTTGGGCTTCCACGGCTTCAGTCACCTCTTGTAATTCCTGAGGCTCCGTAACCTCTTGGGGTTCCTCAGCTTCATCAGCCTCCGAAACATCCCCGGATTCCTGTTCAACCTGCGCCTCCTGAATCTCATGTTCAGGCGCATCGTCCTCATCAATAGGGATGATCATGATTATAATAAACAGGACCCCGAGGGTCGCCAAAACCGTAACAATTATCGTCTTAATCTTATTCCACATATATAATTTCACTTTCAGATTTTTTCCTTCTATGGATTATAACAGAAAACTAATGACAACGGTAGAATTCGAAACCTCGAAGCACATTGCGTTATGTCCCACGGAAAAAACGCGGTCCAGACAGATTAAAAGCCTCCCGGTACTTAAGTCCGGAAGGCTTTGTTATTAAAAGAAGGAAAGATATCTTTCCATATCAGATTCATTTCCGATTCATTGCAGCGTCATACCCTGCCCGCCTGTCTTTTCCATCGTAAGAAAGACCTTCATCCATGTCATAGATATGCTGTGACGGATGATGTACCGATGTTCCGCCGGTAACCTTATCAAGCTCTTCGGGATCCATCGTACTTGAATTTGCTATGATTTTCTCTTCTTTATTGTTGTTATCCATACTATTGTCCTCCTTATGAATTGATAGTATCTGTACTTCTGTAAATAAATATTAACATAAAAATCGTCACAGAAGCGTCACACTTTTTTTACAAGAATATTTCCGTAGGAATCAAAGAACCCGTTTCTGGCTTCAAAGAAATACTTTTTGGCACCGGGACAATAATATGTAGGATAGGCTGCTCCTTTACAAACATAACTTTCCTGCATTTTCTGAATTCCCATATGCTGACATAAATGATACGGACAGTAGTGGTTCTCCGTAAAGTCAATAGTCATGCCGCCGCTTATCTTTTCAAGATCCACATCTTCAAGTTTATTGAAATCTTCCATAAAGTGCTCCTTTCTGTGCATATTATAAAACACTTGGCTCGTTATCACTCGTACTCTTTAGTAGTCATGTGGCTTCTATAATATGTAGTGTTTCGTAGTATAACTCATCGCAAAATATATACGCATTATACATATTATCCTCTTTTACCAAACTTTTTGTGGTCATATTGTGGTCACCCTTAAATGACTACGCAATCAGTTGAAAATCAAGGTTTCTCGATCCCTTCACATACATCTTATCCCATATTCTTTTACAGTCAAGCAATGATGTCTATCCATCATCAATCCGAATGTTATTCCTCTCGAATACTACGATATTCTCATTAATCTTCTGTCGCCTTGTTGTGTTATTCCGCCTGTTCAAAACTAGCTACTAGCGTTATATAAATAGGAGTATTAACAAGTTTTAGAATAAAATGTATTCTTCCCTGTCCCGTGTTTTATAACATACCCTTCATCCAAGAGTTTCTTTATTGCTGCTTCTACGGATTTTTCACTTATGCTTGGACATATATTAACAATTTCTCGTTTTGTAAACTTACCTATTTTTGTATCGACAGACGCTTTTACAATATCGTAAGCCTTACTCTTGATGGTGATTACCTTTTTCTTCCCATCCTCCGTTTCAGATACAATGGTCGTATCACTCATGATATTTACCCTACTCTCAAATTCCCGATAGCATGCAAGTATAACGCCAAGCATATATTTTACAAAAACTGTAGGATCTTCATTCCCTTCATGCCATCCGGAAGATGAAGCCTCCAATGCGTCATAATAAGCATCCTTCGTCTTTTCAATATGCTTCTCAATACTAATATACTTTCCGACAAGATATCCGGATTTATACAAGAGCAAGAGAGTCATAAGCCTGCTCATTCTTCCGTTGCCGTCATTAAAGGGATGAATACAAAGAAAATCGTGGAGGAAAACAGGAATAATCAGTAATGGGTCTACTGAAATATCTTCTGTCATGGAGTTATAATTCTCGCATATCGCATTTATACACGGCTCTGTTTCATATGGTGGAACGGGTATAAATCGAATCATCTCGGATCCGTCTTCTTTGGTTTCTTTAAGGTAGTTTTGAGTTATCTTATATCTGCCACCGTTTCCGGTATCGGCGTACTGCATCAGATCACGGTGCAGTTGAAGTATTATGTTTCCATTGACCGGAATGTATTCATAATTCTCATGGATCGTGTTTAGCACATCTCTATATCCGGCAATTTCCCTCTCATCACGATTTTTAGGGGTTGTTTTTTTCTTTGCGATCTGACTGATTCTTGTTGCTGTAGTAATGATCCCCTCTATCCTGTTTGAAGATTCAATGGATTGTATTTTGGCTACTTCAACGAGCTTTTCCATTTCAACTGGTTTTTGGCGCAGAAACAATTCCTGCTTTCCTTTGTACTCATGAATCAACGAAAGGTAATTCAGTATTTCATTGTCCCAGAGGTATTCCTTATATTTTTTATAATCGAATTCTCGCATATCCCCTATTCCTTTCCGTTCTCCTAAATTGTACTCCAATTTAGGAGAATGTCAATATTGAGGAGTTAGAATATACTCTTTTACTGGAAGTATTGCGGTCATTTTGCGGTCAATACACGATTACCAAGAACTGTTCATAACCAGTCCAGCAAAGGTGCTGCCGGAAGGTCAATCATTATGGTCTACGGGAAAGAATTCGATCATCTCATCATCATCCGTATCCTGCTGCGGCTCTTTGGCCAGTGCCTGTCTTATCGCCCTGACCACGCTTTCGTATTGTGCAAGAAGATCGTCATGCCCGGCTGTTACTGCCCTCATGTCACCTTCATCTGCCGCCTTTTCAAGAGCGGCCGCCCTCTCTGAAACATTTACCGCACCGATAGTCCGTGACGTGCTCTTCAGCGCATGTACAAGTGTTGCATAATTTTCAAGATCCTGCTCATTATAGTATTTCCGGATACCGTCTTTACGTTCATCATAACCCTGCTCATATTCTTTCAAAAGCGTTTGATACAGATCCTCCATGCCCTGGCTGTAAAAAAGACCTTTTTCCGTATCGATCCCGGCACGGCGAAGTTCTCCGTATATCCCGCTGTCAGTGTCCTCTTTGATCGCCTTACGTTCATTGGTCACTTTCATGATCTTATCTTCGGGAAGATACTTCATCAGCACCTGTTCCAGGTCGGAACCTTTTACGGGTTTGCTCAGGTAATCGGTAAAGCCCTCCGCCAGATAGCGTTCTTTTGCTCCCTTAAGCGCATCGGCAGTCATACAGATGACCGGTGTACCGGTATTTTTTCCCTCCGTCTGCTCCCTTATCCGCTTCAATGCCTCGGTTCCGTCCATCTCCGGCATACGCTGATCCATCAGGATAACATCATATGCCGTCGCTTCGGCAAGTTCTACCGCTTCCCGTCCACCGGCAGCCGTATCGATCCTTATCCCGGTATCGGCAAGCAGTCCTGTTGCAACAGTAAGGTTCATCGCAGTATCATCCACGATCAGGATGTGTGCATCGGGCGCCCGGAAAGATTCCCTGTATGAGTCCGCAGACAGGATACTGTCCTTAAACCTTGCCGCAAAATCACCGATAGGCTCAGAAGATACCACTTTTTGAGGTATCTCCATCGTAAATACTGAACCCGATCCGTATTCGCTCGTAACATCGATCGTTCCGTTCATAAGCTCCAGCAGTTGTCTTGCTATCGCCAGTCCCAGGCCCGTTCCCTCAACCGTGCTGTTCTGTTCAAGATCCACTCTCTGGAATTTTGCAAACAGTTTCTTAAGATCCTCTTCCCTGATACCGATCCCCGTATCTTCAACCATGATGCGAAGACGGATCATATCTTTGTCCTGCGTTGCGTCCTCTTCGGATCTTCTGACTATAAGCCGTACGCTGCCTTTGTTCGTATATTTGACGGCATTTGTCAGGATATTTGTAATGACCTGCCGCACACGGACCTCATCCCCGCACAGTCTGTCGGGAAGCGTATCATCCACATCCGTTTCAAATTCAAGCCCCTTTTCTCCGGCTCTGTAGAAAACCATGTTGCCGATGTCATTCAGCAGCACTCCCAAACTGTATGGAGCTTCCGTGATCTCCATTTTTCCTTCCTCGATCTTTGAAAAATCAAGGATATCATTGATTATGGACAGCAGATTGGAACCCGCTCTCTGGATATTTCCGGAGTATACGCTTATCTTGTCCAGCGATTCACCGACACCGCTTTCTTTTTGAAGAGATTCATCCGACGCGCGATGACTTTCGCGAAGGATCATTTCATTCATTCCGAGCACGGCATTTATCGGGGTTCTTATCTCATGCGACATCTCAGCAAGAAATTGTGACTTTGCCGAATTTGCCCTGTCGGCTTCTTCTTTGGCAATCCTTATCTGTTCGTACTGTCTCCTGATTATCGTTCCCGCCAGAACGCGCCACACTACAAGACCTGCGGCGATCACAAGCAATGCGATACCGAGTATCCTCACCGCAAGCCTTTCAAAGAACATTGGTTTTTTCACGATCCTGAAAGTTGCATCCTGAAATGCCTCTTTTGAGGTCTTGTCCAGTACCTGTATATGAAGGGTGTAATTGCCGTATTTCAGGTCAGTATACTCAAGGGCTGTAAGTTCTTTCTGTTCAACGGTTATACCTGTATCTTCCGCACCGTCCAGGAACACATTGATAAGCGGATTGGTCATCGAATAATCAAGGATCGCCGGTATGATCGTTATACGCCCTTTTACTGCCGGGATCGTATATACTCCGTTTTCGTCAGGCTCTATTTCCTCATTGTTGCATTCTATCGATCTGATGCCTGTCCTGATCTCATTTGGCTGCTCTTTATGAAACCGGTTGATGTTCACCGAACATACCCCCGCTCTGTCGGCAATATAAAGCATCCCGTTTTCATCTATATCGGAGAAACCATTTGCTGTAGGCGCAGCCGGAAGCCCCATCGAGTAGTCATACAGGCGGATGTCCCGGATATCGTCATTTAGCATATCATCCGCATTCACGCAGAATACTCCCGTTGACGACAGTATCCACATATTACCGCTGTCATCGGGAAACAGGTCAAAGTTGTTGTTATAAGGGAAGGAGCTGACATTGGTGATCTTCCGGTCCTTCATATACTGTATGGAGTTGGAGGTTACGATCCAGTATAAGCCTCTCGCATCATCCTTTCTGATCCGCAGGATGACATCGCTTGTAAGACCGTCTTTTCTTCCGATCTTTTCTTCGCCATCATCCTTTATGACATATATCCCGTCACCATCCGATCCGGCCAGTATCTCTCCGTCTTCGCCTTCGCATACGGTGAGGAGCATGGTATTGGTCATAACGTCGGAACTGCCTGCAGCCCTTACCACTTTGTCGTCTTTTATCACCGCCAGTCCGTCGTTTGTTCCGACAAGTATCGAACCGTCCTTTGCCATGGCAGTACATCTGATCCTGTTGTTCGGCAGTCCGTCTTCTTCTTTATAAGCGGTGATCTTTCCTGAAGCCGACAATTTTACAAGTCCCTTGTCGTTGGTGAACGTTGAGATCCACATATTATCCCTGTCATCACGCATCGTGCATCGGATCCTTGTGTCCGCAAGAAAGCGTGTTATCTCATTATCCACAGGTCTGTTCTGCTTATCTACGGCGTACAGTCCGGAGTCAGCACCAATATATATAAGATCGCCGTATACACATGTGGAATTGGTAGTCCCGATATCAAGGCCCGCCTGCTTTGTTATGTCCTGGAAATTGCATGTAACAAGTTTCATTATGCCCTGACGTGAAGAAGCAAACCAGAGATTCCCCTGATAATCCGAAGTCATCATCTCTATGGAATTGTGCATGGGTATGTTTTCAAGGACGTGAAACTTAAGATCTTTATCTATGAATCCTACTGTATTATCGGAATTGATCCATATTCTGTCACATGCCGAAGTGATCCAGTTGGTACTTGCAACAGGATCAACATTTATCTTTTGAAGATCATCCTCTTTATCCCCGAATGAGCCGTAGTATACGATACTGTTCTCACTTCCGAAATAAAAGCTGCCAGTATTATCCGGATCGGGAAATACCGCCGTGATCATTTCCGTTCCCAGATCCTCACTCGTATATACCTCGGATAATACGGCATTTCTTACGGAAAAAATGATGCCGTCCTTTGTATTACCATATACTGCTCCGTCAGCATCCGAGGTCAGCCTGGCTATTGTCCTGTCATTCAGTCTTTCATCATCTATGTTGTTAAGGTGCCCGCTGCCGTCAACATATGACAGTCCTGCCGTGGATCCTATGTATATGATACCGTCCCCGTCTTCGGCGAATGACCTGATCGAGGATGACGGAAGTCCGTCCTCATATGTATACCTGACAGTCTCACTGGCATCAAGCACTACAACACCATTATCATTTGTCCCTGCCCATATCCTCCTGCGGCTGTCCTCAAACAGGACCCGTCCGCTTGTCAGTCCTTCCGAAGGATCCAGTCTTTCAAATGTCGATCCGTCATAACGTATGATCCCGCTGTATCCTCCGATCCATATATACCCGTCGTCGGCCGACATTATATAATTACCGTCCGATGTCGGGAGACCGTTCGTGGCATCATAGATCTCGCACACAAATCCGACGTCTTTAATCTGACCGCTGGCTGTATATCCTCCACCCGACAGACTTTCTGCGGCTGCGGCAAAGACCGGGGCGGATAAGATCATCATGGTCCCTGCAAGTACAGCTGATATTATTTTGATCATCGATTTTTTCATATGTTCATATCAGACAGAGGCTATGCTCTCAGACTCGACCGTAAGTTCCACAAGATCACTGTATTCGCTGTTCTTCCAGGCAAGCATGACCCTGTCTGTCACGCTTTCCACATTATCATCGATTATTTGAGGAAGCAGAAGGAAGAAATGACTGCTGTCGACCTGCATCATGATATCACTGCTCCTGAGTGATTCCTGGATTATCTTCCTGGCACAGTCCATGATCTTTTCTCTCTCGGATCCTGACGTGTCTTCCTTTAAAAATCGGGCGGTAAAAAGCACCTTATATGCCGTACCGCTGTATCTTTCCATGAACCTGAGCATATATCTGTATACATTTGTAAACGCCTCTTTGCCCATCCACATGGCATTCTGCGGGATACCCCTTTCCTCGAGGATCGTGCTCATCATGGCAAGGCTGATATCTGACGGCACATCATCTGCCTTATCCTCATCCCTGAATACCGAACAGCCGTGTTTCCCGTTCTTCTTGATCGCGTACAGTGCTTTATCGGAAAGCTTGAACAGCTCGGAAAGATCGTTCCCCTGTTCCGGTACAAATACTGCTCCCATTGAAACTCCGAGAGGGATGTTCATATTTTCTCCCATCATGCGCCGCGCATCTGCAACGATATCCCTGTTAACATTTTCCGCATACAGGGCGATATCTTTTTCCTCCTTCATATGCTCGGCAAAGACCAGAAATTCATCGCCTCCGATCCGTCCAAACACAGCCGGATTTGGCATGTTATCCTTCAGTATGCGCGCAAAAGATACAAGTACACGGTCTCCCATATCATGACCGTATATATCATTTACAAGCTTGAAAGAATCAAGATCAGCGATCATCAGCATTCCGCTCTTACTGCGGCACATCTCTCCGATCTGCTCATTTGAAGCATGTTTATTCAGAAATCCGGTAAGTTTGTCAATGGTCGCTTCCTCTTCAAACTTCCGAAGGCGCCCGCTTGTCTTCAATGTATTTATAACACGGGTCACCAGCACATCCGGATCGAACGGTTTCTTGATAAAATCCATGGCACCCAGGCTCAGACCCTTTGTTTCCGATTCGGGGCTCTCGTTACCGGTAAGGAAGATCACAGGTATCTCATCATCTTTCGTCACGGCCTTCAGACGTTCCATCGTCTCAAAACCGTCCATTTCAGGCATCCTGATGTCAAGAAGTATCAGGTCAGGTTTGTTCCCGCTGACAAAATCAAGAAGTGCCTTTCCCGACCGTAATGCCGTAACCCTCATATCATGCTCGCTTAAGATACGTCCCGCTGTTATCAGATTGGATTTATCATCATCCACGACCACTATCCAGTTCATATTTGTTCTCCATATCAAAGAAATTTACTGATATTCTGATATTACCACAACAATTGTCACATTGCCACTTTTCTTCGTCGAAGTTCCCTACCAATGAACAAATTCACCGCCTATAACATCCCGAACGTCAGGATTTGATAATATACCGTATTTTTCGGGATGTCTGTACTTATCTCCCATAATATCATTACTTCGATGAGTCCTAAGTCTATCGAGATCAAGTTCAGCTACATATACTCCCGGTTCACCTGGTGCTTCTAGCACGCACATATCTCTCGATCCCGG
>JAEEGJ010028095.1_pt1 | contig 11225 bp, 9 predicted proteins | sample 8958761 | NCBI WGS metagenome assembly JAEEGJ01 (sample SAMN16246546, study PRJNA631951) | gut metagenome | biome: gut microbiome; feature: rumen; material: RS-attached | host: Bos | place: Iran: Karaj | collected 2018-10
CTTCATTAGCCTGCGCATACGCCTGCTGCATAATTTCATGCTCATTGATAAGCTGATTTGTCTTTATTGTAGCCTGATTTACAATTTCTTCAGCTTTTTTTCTGGCGTCATTTAAAATAGCTTCTTTGTTACTGATAATCTTCTGGTACTTTTTGATTTCTTCAGGAGTCTTGCTGCGAAGCTCTCTTAAAAGCTCATCAATCTCCTCTTTATTAACGATTATCTTTGTCTGAGAAAGTGGCTGAGGCTTACAATTGTCAATATATGTTTCAATCTCGTCAATCAGCTGTTCAATCCTGCTTGTCATATTCTTATATCCCCCTACTTTTTATTTCTGATCCTTCTGATCAGATGTAGTAGTATTTTGTCCAAATTTTGCATATAAAGCATCCGCAACAAATTCGGGCACACAAGGTGTTATGTCCCCTTTATAGCTTGCAATTTCCTTTACTACGGAACTGCTTAAATATGAATATTTTAATGAAGTTGTTAAAAAGACTGTATCGACTTCGTTATGTGAAAGCTCCTTGTTGGTCTGAGCTATCTGGAGTTCATATTCAAAGTCTGTTATCGCCCTAAGTCCCCTGATAACTGTGTGAATATTGCGCTCCTTACAGTAGTCGATCATCAACCCACCAAAGGAATCTATTTCGACATTATTAAGGTCTTGTATAGACTCTCTTAACATTTTAACACGTTCATCAAGGGTAAACAATGGAGTTTTGGCTGAATTACACATTACAGCAACTATAACCTTGTCAAACATCTTGGCGGCACGCCTTATAATATCCAAATGGCCATAGGTCACAGGATCAAAGCTTCCCGGATAAACGGCAATCTTCATGTTGTTTCCTTTCTGTAGATAAAGACATGTTTGTTGCTCTTATACTCTTTTTCTCTTCTAACCTCAAAGCCCATGGCTTCAACAAAAGAAAAATCCATATCAAGAGCACTCTCAACGATGATCATTGTATTCTCGGTGACATAATCCATGCTGGAAAGCTGGCTTAAGGTCCTCTCATACAGATCCTCGTGATAAGGCGGATCCATGAATATTATATCAGCTTCCTGTTCATGTATATTTCTAAGTCCCATAACAACATCCTGTTTTAATACAGTGGCAACTTCCTCAAAATGAGTAGTCTTAAGATTGGCATTTATGCATTTTACTGCAGCCGCTGCATTTTCGATGAAATAAGCCTTCTTTGCGCCACGTGAAAGGGCTTCTATACCTATTCCTCCGCTTCCTGAAAAAAGATCTACAAATACGGCACCGGGAACCTGTAACTGGATCATGTTAAAAAGTGTCTCTTTGATCCTGTCCTGGGTTGGTCTTGTGTCATTTCCTTCAGGAGTTATCAGTTTCAGTCTTCTTGCAGAACCTGCAATTACTCTCATAATCTTACCTTTGTTCCCTTCGTATCTCTGCTGGTAACCTTGAGATGTCCAAGCTCCAGCTTCTTGTCATTGTGATCAATGGCCTTCTCTTCCATGTCATTCAGGAAGAATGCATCTCTTACATAATCATTTTTACCAAGGCGCATGCCTCTTACACCTACTGCAGCCTTCTTCTTCTCCGGAACAGTCTCAACATAGAATCTCAGGAAGAAACCATCGTTGGAACGAAGTACGACTGTCTTCTGGGCATGAAGAACGGTTACATTAATAACCTCATCATCATCCATAAGCTTGGTGGCAGCCACGGTTCTCTTGGAAACGTCAAATTCTCCTCCATCAACGATCTTCATCATGGACATCTTGGTAGTAAACATCAGCCTGTACAGGTTAAGATCTGACTGACTGGCTGCAAGAACAATGGTCTCCTTGGCGGTATCAAAATTACTGATATTGTCAATGGGAACACCTTTGTCTCTCATCTTGCCCTGTGGCAGGTCCATAGCCTTTACTGTGTGGAGATTACCTGTATTAGTGAAAAAGCAGACCTTACCGGTATTCTTCATAACAAATGAATACTTAAATTCAGCCTCGATGGTCTCCTTATTCTTCTCATAGGTATTAACATCGATGGTCTTGGCGTATCCGAATCTGTCCATAATGAAGGCCACATCGATTTCTTCCACGGGTTTTTCTTCATAGACAGCGTTTTCTTTATTATCTATCTCAGTCTTACGAGGTGTTCTGAATTCTTTTTTGATCTTGTTCAGCTCGTCCTGAATAACAAGAGACATGGACTCATGGCTCTCGAGAATATCCTCATAGCGGTAGATATTAGCCACGGTCTGCTCATGCTCTTTTACCAGAGCATCAAGCTCCAGGCCAATGAGTTTGTACAGTCTCATATCAAGAATAGCATCTGCCTGTGCATCTGTAAAAAGAAGCTGTGCAGCCATGGCTTTTGATTCTCTTGATTTAAAATTGATTCCTTCTGTAACACCATTAACCAGGCAGTTCTTGGCCATTGGTCTGTCCTTGGAACCACGCAATATCTCAATAACAAGATCGATAACATTACAAGCCTTGATAAGGCCTTCCTGAATCTCTTTTTTATCCTGTTCTTTCTTTAAAAGAGTCTGATACTTCCTTGTGGTGATCTCAAACTGGAAATCAGCACATGCTCTCATGATCTCTTTTAAGGAAAGGGTCTCTGGCCTTCCATTGTCGATGGCCAGCATATTGACGCCAAAGGTATCTTCAAGCTTGGTCTTTTTGTAGAGAAGGTTGGTAAAATTCTCTACATCAGCATCTCTTTTAAGCTCTATAACACTCCTTATGCCTTCCTTGGATGACTGGTTTGAAATATCAACAATATCATTGGTGATCTTCTTTTCAGCAAGTTCTGCCACATCAGCCATGAACTTACCAATACCAGCCCCTATCATAGTATAAGGAATTTCTGTTACTACAAGGTTTGTATGGCCGTTTTTACCCTTTTCTACTTCAACCTTGCCTCTTATCTTAATCTTTCCTACGCCGCTTTCATAAATGGATAAAAGCTCATTTTTATTGATAACGACGCCGCCAGTAGGAAAATCCGGGCCTTTGATGTACTTCATTAAGTCTTTTGTTGAAAGAGTATCATCCTGGATATAAGCAATTTCCGCATCTATGACTTCTGCAAGGTTGTGAGGAGGTGTACTTGTTGCCATACCTACCGCAATACCTTCTGAGCCATTTATAAGGAAATTAGGGATCTTAACAGGAAGAACTGAAGGCTCTTTTTCTGTCTCATCAAAGTTTGGTACAAAATCTACTACATTCTTATCAAGGTCCTCAAGGAAATTCTCCTGAGTGAGCTTACTAAGTCTTGCCTCAGTGTAACGCATGGCAGCGGCTCCATCGCCTTCGATATTGCCAAAGTTACCATGACCATCTACAAGAGGAACCATCTTCTTAAAGTCCTGAGTCATTACAACAAGACAGTCATAGATGGAGCTGTCGCCATGGGGATGATATTTACCCATTGTATCACCCACAATCCTGGCGCTCTTTCTGTAAGGTCTGTCATATCTGATGCCAAGGTCGTACATGTCATATAAAGTTCTGCGCTGAACCGGCTTAAGGCCATCCCTGATGTCCGGAAGGGCTCTTGCTACAATTACGCTCATTGCATAGTCAATAAATGACTTTTGCATAACCTCGGAATATTCGGTTCTAATAATACGATCATCCATTGTTCGTTTTTCCTATCGTTAAATATCAAGCTCTGCATCTGTTGCATGCTGATGGATAAATTCTTTTCTTGGAGGAACATCGACTCCCATAAGAAGCTCAGTCATCTGAGACGCCATCTTTGCATCTTCGATCTCCACAAGCTTAAGAAGTCTCCTCTCAGGGTCAAGGGTTGTCTCCCAAAGCTGTTCAGGATCCATTTCACCAAGACCTTTGTACCTCTGAAGTGTGAAGTTACCCTTATGAGTCTTTCTATATTTTGAAAGAGCTACATCATCATAGAGGTACTCCTCTTTTCCCTTTGCAGGAAGTGCTTTATAAAGAGGTGGCATTGCAAGATATACATGTCCCTGGAAAATGAGTTCTGGCATAAATCTGTAGAACAAAGTAAGAAGCAGGGTTGCGATATGCTCACCATCTACGTCCGCATCGGACATGATTATGATCTTGTCATAGCGGAGCTTGTTGATATCAAAGTCATTGCCATAGCCCTCAGAAAATCCGCAGCCAAAGGCGTTTATCATGGTTTTTATCTCTGCATTTGCAAGGACTTTATCAATGCTGGCCTTCTCAACGTTAAGGATCTTACCTCTGATAGGTAGAATGGCCTGATAGTTACGATCTCTTGCCATCTTGGCTGAGCCTCCCGCAGAATCTCCCTCTACGATAAAGATCTCACACTTTGATGCGTCCTTACTTATGCAGTTTGCAAGCTTACCATTAGAATCAAAGGAGTATTTTTGTTTGGTAAGCATGTTGGTCTTAGCTTTTTCTTCGGTCTTGCGGATCTTGGCAGCCTTTTCAGCACAGCCAATTACAGCCTTTAAGGTTTCAAGGTTTCTGTCGAAAAATCTTGTCACCTCTTCACCAGTAATCTTGGATACTATCTTGGCTGCATCCTGGTTATCAAGTTTGGTCTTGGTCTGACCTTCAAACCTTGGATCCGGGTGCTTGATGGAAATGACTGCAGTCATACCATTTCTTACATCAGTACCTGTAAAGTTGACGTCCTTGTCCTTAAGAATGCCAAGTTCTCTTGCGTACTGATTGATAACGTTGGTAAACATTGTCTTAAAGCCGGTAAGATGTGTACCACCTTCAGCGTTATAGATGTTATTACAAAATCCCAGTACTTCTTCGTGGAACTCATTGACATACTGGAAGGCAGCTTCAATCTCAATACCTTCGCTCTCTCCACTAAAAGAGATAACGTCAGTGACAGACTCCTTGGACTTGTTCATGTCCCTGATAAAGCCTGTTATACCGTCAGGTTCGTGGAATTCAATATATTCCTCAACTCCAGGTCTCTTATCTTCAAAGACTATTGTAAGCTTGGGATTAAGATAAGCAGTTTCATGAAGTCTTGATTTAATATCATCTTCCCTGAACCTGGTCTTTTCAAAGATTTCATCATCAGGAAGGAAGTTAATGGTTGTTCCTGTCTCTTTTGTGGTACCTACTGAGGGAAGAAGTCCATTAATAAGCTCAACTGTGGGAATACCTCTTTCGTAAGCATCCTCATAGATAAGCCCATCCTTTTTAACCCTAACGCTCATTCTTTTTGAGAGCGCGTTAACAACCGAAGAACCTACACCATGAAGTCCTCCGCTGGTCTTATATGCGTTATTATCAAATTTTCCACCTGCATGGAGCATGGTAAGAACTACACGCTCGGCTGAAACGCCCTTTGCGTGCATACCAACTGGAATGCCTCGGCCGTTGTCTTCGACAGTTGCACTGCCGTCTGCCTCAAGGCTTACATGAATTCTTGTACAAAAGCCTGCCAGATGCTCATCTACAGCATTGTCCACGATCTCATAGACAAGGTGATTAAGACCTCTGGTAGTGACACTTCCTATATACATTCCAGGGCGCTTTCTTACAGCTTCAAGGCCCTCCAGGACGGTAATACTGGAAGCATCATAATTTTCTTGTAATGACATTAGATAACCCCTTTAAAACATTTTTTCATACAATTTATATTCAGTAATGGATCTTTCTGGTTACTGTTACAGCCAGTGCTCCAGGTCCAATGTGACATCCAACTGAAAGAGAAAGTGGATCAAGATACATATCAAATCCTGGAATTGCAGCTTCTACTTCTTTTTTCCACTCAAGAGCGGCATCCAGATTATTGGTATAAGCTCCTGCAATCCAGAAGTCACCTTTTTCCATGCCTCCAAATCTGTTCTCGATATCAGATTTGATGGCATTTATCATGATGTTTTTGCCCTGAGCTGTGGTTCTTGCTTTGGCAAAGGCATCAAGCTTCTCGCCCTGGATCTGAAGTACCGGTTTAAGGCGAAGAAGTGTTCCAAGTGCAGCAGCTGCAGGTGTTATTCTTCCGCCCTTTTTCAGATAATGAAGAGTATCAAGCATAATGTAGATGCTGGATTCCATCTTGGTCTCCATCAGCTTATCTCTGATAGCTTCTGCAGAAAGACCAGCTTCAGCCATTTCCTTTGCATCAAGAGCTGACTGCCTCTGTGTTACAGAAATTCTCTGATTATCTATAACAAATACTTTACCTTCATATTCTTCCTGGGCGATCATATATGCGCTCTGGCAGGAACCTGAAAGGCCACTGCTCATGGGAATATATATGATCTGCTCATATTCCTTAAGGACTTTATCCCAAAGGGTCATAAGAGAATCAGGTGTCGGCTGGCTCGTTGATACATCTGCATCTTCAGCTAGTTTCTCGTAGAACTGAGACTGGGTTAAGTTAATATCCTCGAAGTAGTCCTGACCATTTATCATAAAAGGCATTGGTACTACGTATATTCCCAGCTCTTCTGCCTGCTTTTGGGTTATTCCACTGTTACTGTCTGTAATTATAGCAATCTTAGACATGTCAATAAGCCGGCAAATGCCGACATTCCTCCTATTTTCACTAATATGATAGATTAAGTTTACTTTTATAAAGTTGTAAAGTCAACAAAATTTGCAGATTTTGTATTAAGCACTTCTCTAAGCACAGCATGTTGTGGCAGAGACAGATCAGGATCTTCTAAAAGTATCCTGTCAGCATCTATGGCTGATTCCTTGACAAGGTCGCTGTCATGGTAGATATCTCCCAATCTGAAGTTCATTTCACCGCTCTGTCTGACTCCAAAAAGATCTCCAGGCCCTCTTTGCTTAAGGTCTTCTTCTGCAATAACGAATCCATCGTTGGATCTGTTCATGATATCAAGTCTTTTTGCTGCTTCCTCATCATCTGAAGAATTGATAAAGATACAGTAGGACTGATCCTGTCCTCTTCCTACTCTTCCTCTGAGCTGATGAAGCTGCGAAAGACCAAATCTCTCAGCATTTTCAACCATCATAACTGTCGCATTTGGTACGTTTATGCCAACCTCAATAACAGTTGTTGAAACGAGAACATCTATTTCTCCTCTGCCAAAAGACTCCATGATCTCATCTTTCTTTTCAGGCTTCATCTTGCCATGTAGAACGCTTACAGAAACGCTAGCAGGAAGTGCTGATCTAAGAACTTCTGAATAGTCCATAACATTTTCAACACCGTCCAGTTCACCCTGCTCTATCATGGGACAAATAACATAAACCTGGTGTCCCTTTGAAACCTGTTCAGCTATAAATTTATAAGCTGTTTCTCTATAGCCAGGGCCTACAACGCAGTTTTTGATTGGAAGCCTGTTGGCAGGCTTTTCATCGACGATTGATATATGAAGATCACCGTATAAGATTATAGCCAGTGTTCTGGGGATGGGAGTTGCGCTCATGGCAAGGACATGGGTACTTTCACCTTTACCAGAAAGAGCACCCCTTTGCCTTACACCGAATCTGTGCTGCTCATCAGTTACCACAAGAGCCAGATTCTTGTAGCTTACTTTATCCTGAATAAGGGCGTTGGTACCGATGATGCAATTTACTTCTCCCTCACTTATGCGCCTTTGGACTTCTTTTTTAGCCCCTGCTGGCAGGGATCCTGTAAGCAGTGCTAAATTTAAATTCTTTATATTATACTTTTTTATAAGTTCATTAAATGTCTCATAATGCTGGGCTGCAAGTACCTCTGTTGGGGCCATCATTGCACCCTGATAGCCGTTTGCAGCTGTCATCAAAAGAGCCAGGAACGCAAGAATCGTTTTACCGGAGCCTACATCACCCTGAATTAGTCTGTTCATCACGAAAGGCCCGGAAAGATCTGCTGTAATGTCATTCCATGCTCTTATCTGAGCTTGTGTAAGTTCATAAGGAAGCTGCTCCATAAGCCTTTTTGTGTCAGCAACCTCTATCATCCTGGACATATTTTGTACTTCATCAGAATTCTGCTTAAGAAAACGAAGTCTTAATACAAAAAGCAAAAACTCATTATATGCAAGTCTTCTTCTGGCATCCTCAAGCCCCAGATCCCCGGTAGGAAAATGAACGGCCTTAAGAGCTTCAAAATAGCTCATAAGATCCAGTCTTTTTAAAATATCCGAAGGTACAAACTCATCAAGGCTTCCAACGTTAATAAAGGCCTTTTCAACAGCTTTTTTCACAGTATTATTAGTAAGGCCTTTAGTTAAAGGATACCTTGGCCAAAGCCTTCCAATAAGTGATGCATATTCCTCTTCTTTGTACATTTTAGGATGGTCCATGGAAAAGAAATTCCCCTTTTTTCTGACCATTCCTCTAAATACGTAGGTTGTACCAGATTTTAGCGAACTTGCAAGGTATGGCGCATTAAAGAATACTATCTTTATCCTGCCTGTCTCGTCAGCAGCATCAAATGCAGTAATAGAGAGATTCCTTACACGTCTTTTTGTAATAGATCCGACAATTGTAAGCCTTGATGACATGACAATATTGGCCTTGAGGTCACAGGCCTTTACCGGAGCATCAAACTTATCATAGCCCCTGGGAAAATAGTGTATCAGATCATCACAGGTAAAAACCCCTACTTTGTTAAAGAGCTTTCCTGTTTTTTCACCAATTCCCTTTAATGAAATTATGCTTTCTTCAAGTTCTCTTTTCCCCAAAACAGTCCCCTTGAAATACAAAATAAACAAAAAGCCGGACATAAAAGCCCGGCTTAATAGTTTTATTCGGCAGATACAATATAGTAGTAAATAGGCTGTCCACCAAACTGAAGCTCCACGTCACAGTCTGGGAATCTGGAAGAAATGCGATCTCTTAATGAGTTTGCATCTGCTTCGCTAACCTCATCACCGTAATAAACGCTGATAAGCTCTTTATCATCGTTCATCATCTTCTCAAGCATATCAAAAGTAACATCTGCAATATCTGAACCAACTCCAAGGATTCCCTTGTCGCCAATTCCCATATAGTCGCCCTGCTTGATGGTGACATCATCGATAACAGTATCTCTTACTGCATAGGTAACTTCACCGGTTGAAACAGTTCCCAGAGAATCGTTCATGGAACTGATATTGTCATCAAGTCCAGCATCAGGAACATAGTTGATGATGGCTGTAATACCCTGTGGAACAGTCTTACTTGGAACAACCACGATCTTCTTGCCATCTTCAGAATCCTCTGACATGATAGCTGCCTGATTAGCTGCAAGAATGATATTCTTGTTATTTGGAAGAACAATTACGGTATCTGCATTGACCTTGGCCACTGCATCAAGGATGTCAGCAGTACTAGGATTCATTGTCTGACCACCTTCGATAACGTAGTCAACACCAAGTCCTCTGAAGATATCAGCGAGTCCAGAGCCTGCACAAACTGTTACAAATCCAACATCCTTCCTTGGTCCCTCTGGAATTTCATCAGCAGCATCATTAAGCTCTACCTTATCTCCAAGAGGAATATCATCACCAGCAGAATATGTAGGTGTCATCTCTGCAGCTCCGTTAACTTCTGTCTTAATTTCTGACCAGGAGCCGTCTTTATTTTCATGGAAGAGCTTCTCTCTGTGCTCCATCCACATGTTATCAATCTTCATGTTGGAGAGCTGGCCATACATAAGAGCTCTCTGAATAGCAAGTCCAGGATCATTGGAGTGAACATGTACCTTGCAGATCTCATCATCTGCAACCATTACGATGCTGTCACCAATTGACTCAAGGAATCCTTTAAAGTCTATCTCCTGCTTTACGTTAAGTGGCTTGTTTAAAAGAACTATGAACTCTGTACAGTAGCCAAACTTAATATCTTCAGCTGGCTGAGCCTTAGCTGACTCTTTGTTAGGCTTGACGTCCTCCTCAGTGATGGTCATGTCGATCTCTTTTCCAAGATAACCATCAAGGGCTCCCTTCATAACCTGTACAAGTCCCTGTCCGCCTGAATCTACAACACCGGCCTGTTTAAGAACCGGAAGCATATCAGGGGTCTTGGAAAGAACCTCGTCAGCATAATCAATTACCTGTCTGCAAAAGGATTCGATATCATCGCAGCCTTCCATTGCAAGCTCATGAGCCTTCTCACTGGCGCCCTTAGCTACTGTAAGGATTGTTCCTTCCTTGGGCTTCATAACTGCCTTATAAGCAGTTTCAACACCCTTTTCAAAAGATTCAGCAAGTACGTTTACTGTAAGAACGTCATGCTGTTTAACAACCTTGGTAAAACCTCTGAGAAGCTGGGATAAGATAACACCAGAGTTACCTCTTGCTCCTCTAAGTGATCCTGATGAAATTGCCTTGCAGATAGCTTCCATATTAGAAGAATCTGAAAGAGACTGAACTTCCTTGGCTGCAGACATGATGGTCATAGTCATGTTTGTACCTGTATCTCCATCAGGAACAGGGAACACATTCAGTTCGTTGATCCACTCTTTTTTAGCGTCAAGATTTTTCGCTCCGCTAAGGAACATCTTAGAGAGCATCTTCGCGTCAATAGCATTATTACTCAAAACAATATCCTCCATAAACCTAAGGTCTATTTAGTCGATGACGCGAACGCCTTCTACATAAATATTTATCTTTTCTATCTCAAGTCCTGTAAACTCTTCTACCTTATATTTAACAGTATCAATAAGGTTTTCAGAAACTGCTGAAATACTAACACCATAGGAAACAATTACGTGAAAATCAAGTTTTAACTTGTTGTTCTCATCAAGAGTTACGTTGATACCTCTTGTCATAGAATCAAGCTTTAACAGACTAACAAGTCCGTCCTTAACATTTACATTGGCCATACCAACGATGCCAAAGCACTCCATGGCAACAGCGCCAGCATACTGGGCAATAACTTCATTATCAATGGAAATATTTCCCATGTGAGTATTTAATACTGAAGCCTTCATATATGTCCTCCTTTATGCAGTGTTTTTGCATACCACATTGAATTATAATAGAAGCAATCAAAAAAATAAACAATTATTTTTAAAATATAACTTGCAATCTAAATTGTTTTTTGCTAATATATCAATGTTGCGGATAATTCTGCGCAAAATTGCTATTAGAACAAACATGGCTTATAAGGAGGTGTCAAAATGGCTAAATGTGAAATTTGTGGCAAGGGCGTTCATTTCGGTAACAACGTAAGCCATTCTCATAGAAGATCTAACAGAGTTTGGAAGTCTAACGTTCAGCATGTTGCAGTTAAGATTAACGGAAACACACAGAGAATGAATGTTTGCTCAAGCTGCCTTAGATCTAACAAAGTTGAGAGAGCTTAAT
>JAEEGJ010028096.1_pt1 | contig 11225 bp, 6 predicted proteins | sample 8958761 | NCBI WGS metagenome assembly JAEEGJ01 (sample SAMN16246546, study PRJNA631951) | gut metagenome | biome: gut microbiome; feature: rumen; material: RS-attached | host: Bos | place: Iran: Karaj | collected 2018-10
TATTTCAAGTGGACAAAAACAAAGAATTGCAATAGCGCGAATTCTTATTAGAAATCCACAAATCCTGATTATGGATGAGGCAACTAGTAATATAGATGGATTAACTGAAAAAAAAATAATAAACAATCTTTTAAATAATAAAGAATTAACGTTAATATATGTTTCACATAGATTACAAAATGTTAGGAGTTGTGATGAGATTTTAGTAGTTGAAGATGGACATATTATAGAGTCTGGTAATCATGATGAACTTATGATGAAAGAGGCTAATTATTATGATATCTATATGAATCAATATAAGGAATAGTTTTTTAGGTGATTTGTTACAAAGTGCTTATGTTATTCACAAAGATAGGTCAATCTTATATATTCGTGGCTCTATTTTGGCTCTAAAAAACTCAGATGCCCCAAAACATATTTCAAAATGTGTTCATTAGAGTAATAATATGATACATACACAAATGTGTATAAACGATAAATTCGATGATAGCAATCGAATTACTGTGATGTAAAATAAAGTACTTGACAGCCGATATTGGATTGTGGTATTTTATTTGCACGATTAATTTAATAAACATCAAATGCGTTGATGGGGAATAGTAAGTGTAGAGGATGCCTGCTGCAAACATGGTGATGCAGCGAAGAGAACTGTCGGGTGGTGCAAGACAGAGGATAGTCACACCGAACTCGCCCTTGAGCAGATCGGGTGAAATAACAGTAGTCCGATTCGGAGCCCTACCGTTACAGAGGGAAGATATGAGTACTGTATGATCAGTTCCGTGTCGATGAGTGCGTGTGATGATAATTCACACGAAGTAGAGTGGTACCGCGTGATTCACGTCTCTACAAACCGTTGGTTTGTGGAGACGTTTTATTTTTTGGTATTGTGTTATAATATTTTAAGAGGAGAAGCCAAATGAGAAAAATTGATTATTCAGACAAGACGTTGAAGAATTCACGTATCGGGCTTAGCTTTCGTGAGAAAGTTGAGACTGCAAGGTATCTTGATCGTCTAGAAATCGAAGCTATTGAGTTACCGGTGATAGAGAATCTACAGGTTGACAGTCTGTTGGTTAAGTCCATTGCGGCTGCTCTTTCTAATGCTGTACTTACTATAGATGTCGGTTGGACAGAAGAAGGAATAGATGTTGCGTGGGCTGCAATAGAGAATGCTCTGAAAAAGCGCCTGCAGGTTGTTATTCCTGTAAGTGTAGTACAGATGGAATATAAGGTACACAAGAAGCCGCCTGTAGTTCTTACATTAATAGATACACTTGTAAAGAAATGTAAGACTCTGTGTGATGATGTAGAATTTGTTGCAGAAGATGCAACAAGAGCAGAAAGAGAATATCTTAAGGAAGCAATAGAGACAGCAATCAAGGCCGGAGCAACCAAGATTACGGTAAATGATGATGCGGGAACTATGATGCCTCCTGAATCTGCAGAATTCATCGGATATGTTAAGGAAATCGTAAACGGAAGAGCTGCTCTCGGAGCAGGAACGTCCAATTCACTCGGTATGGCTGATATATGCGCTGTTGAATCTGTAATTGCAGGAGCTGACAGACTTAGTGTTGCAGTTTATGGAGATTCAGCAGATATTCAGGGAGTTACAAGAATACTTCTTGGATGCTCTGAAAAATGTGGGGCAGAACCAAATGTAAAGAATACTGAACTGCAGCGCAATTGTGATTTTATCTGTCGCATGAATGATACTGAATATGATAAGAGAACTCCGTTTGATGCAGGTGTAAGAGCTAAGGATGAGTTCAATATCGGAGAGCTTGGAGTAGGTGATGACATCAGCGTTGTGGCTGAAGCAGTAAATAAGCTTGGTTATGACCTGTCCGAGGAAGATATGAAAAATGTTTACGAGAAGGTAAACAGAGAAGCTGCAAAGAAGAATATAACGGCAAGAGATCTGGATGCTATAGTTGCAAGTACTGCACTTCAGGTACCACCGACATATGAACTTGCAAGCTATGTAATTAATTCGGGAAATATAATATCTGCAACAGCAAACATTTCCCTTAAGTATAACGGTGAAACATTATCGGGAGTAAGCATTGGAGACGGACCGATAGATGCGGCATTCCTTGCAATGGAAGGTATCATCGGACATCATTATGAACTGGATGATTTTCAGATAGATGCTGTAACTGAAGGCAGAGAAGCATTAGGTGAAGCACTGATACGTCTTCGCGCCGATAACGGAAGATTATATTCAGGAAGAGGAATCTCAACGGATATAATCGGAGCAAGTATCAGAGGTTATATCAATGCGCTCAACAAGATCGTATATGAACAGTAATTAGATTCGGAGGTAATATATGAAACTTTCTTTTTCTACGCACGGCTGGTGCGATAAAGAGTGGGATTTTCTGGTTGAGTCAGCTGCAATCAATGGTATTTCCGGTATTGAAATAGCAAGTGAGCAATGTGACGTATATGCACAGGATGGAGGTCCTTTCCATAAATATAATATTACGGCAACTATCAGAAATTTAAGAGAAAAGGGTATTTCTGTGGCAGTGCTTAACTCGGGATGCGATATGGCATCCGCTGCCCTTTCCGTAAAGGCAGAGGAGGAGATCATTTCCAGAATAAAGCTTGCACAGTCCCTTTCGGTAAAGTATGTTATTCTGTTCGGTGCTAAGGGCGGAAGCGTTGATATTTCCAGAAACGTGATCAGTAAGGTTCTTCCCGAAGCAAGAAAAAGGGGTATAACCCTTCTTGTAAAAACCAGCGGAATGTATTCAAATACAGCACTTCTGAAGGAACTGCTTGATGGATTTGCATGTGATGATCTCGGAGCAAGCTGGAACATTTATGCTCCGTATCGTGAGTTTAATGAAGATCCGCAGACAACTATCCAGAATCTCGGTGCATATGTAAGACATGTACATGTATGTGATTCCAAGGAGTCCCATGGTGATTTAAAGCATGCACTTGTAGGTGAGGGAGATCTTCCTATCCCTGAGATGATGACAGCTCTTGCTTCTATAAATTATGATGGTTTCATGTCACTCAGATGGGATCCGTTATGGATTCCGGGACTGGATGATCTTGATGTGATTCTGACACACTATGCTGCAACAATGAGCAGATACGGAAATACTGCCAGAAAGAAATCACATCTTTACGACAACAGAAGCCATACAGGAAATTATATTTGGAAACATGATGACCTTATAGACTTGACCTTTGGTCAGCTGCTTGATAAGGTAGTTGAGGAGTTTCCGGATCAGATAGCATTTAAGTATACAACACTGGATTATACAAAGACTTATAAGCAGTTCAGGGATGATGTTGATAAATTTGCAAAGACACTTCTTTCACTTGGAGTAAGACCGGGAAAGCAGGTTGCCATATGGGCAACTAATGTGCCTCAGTGGTTTATTACTTTCTGGGCAGTAACCAAGATAGGTGCCGTACTTGTTTCTGTAAATACTGCATATAAGATACATGAGATAGAATATCTGTTAAAGCAGAGTGATACTCATACTCTGGTAATGATAGACGGATGGAGAGATTCAGATTACCTTGCTACTATGAAGGAACTCTGTCCGGAGATGAATGATCTTAAACCGGGTGAGCAGCTTCATTCCAAGAGATTGCCGTTCCTTCGTAATATCATTACAGTAGACTGCAGACTTCCGGGATGTCTGACCTGGGAGGAATCATTACTTCGTGCAGACAGTGTTCCAAATGAGGAACTTCAGAGGTATGCATCTGCCGTTGATAAAAATGATGTCTGCAATATGCAGTACACCAGCGGTACCACAGGATTTCCTAAGGGTGTAATGCTTACCCATTACAATGTAGTAAATAACGGTAAATATATCGGAGATCATATGGATCTGTCTACAGCTGATCGTATGATGATACAGGTTCCTATGTTCCATTGCTTCGGAATGGTTCTTTCAATGACAGCGGGCATGACTCACGGAGCTACTTTATATCCGCTTCCGTATTTCTCACCAAAGCCTGCACTTGAATGTGTTCATAAGGAAAGAATTACGACCTTTAACGGTGTTCCGACTATGTTTATAGCAATGAACCAGCATCCTGATTTTGAAAAGACTGATTTTTCATCTGTCAGAACCGGTATCATGGCAGGATCCAACTGCCCGGCAGAGCTTATGAAGAAGGTTTCCGAGATAATGAATATGAAGGAAATAGTAAGTGTTTACGGTCAGACCGAATCAAGTCCGGGAGATACCATGAGCAGCTACTATGATCCACTTGATGTTCGTACTGATACAGTAGGTTCTGCATTTGCAAATGTGGAGTGTAAGATCATAGATCCTGAAACAGGAGAGGATTGTCCTGTAGGTGTTGACGGTGAGTTCGTTGCAAGAGGTTATAATATCATGAAGGGATATTATAAGATGCCGAAGGCAACGGCAGAAACCATTGATAAGGACGGATGGCTTCATACCGGAGACCTGGCAAGGATGGACGAGAACGGAAATTACTATATCACAGGACGTCTTAAGGATATGATCATCCGAGGCGGTGAAAACATTTATCCTAAGGAAATAGAAGAATTCATTTATACTCATCCGGGTGTAAAGGATGTACAGGTTATCGGAGTTCCGGATAAGAGAATGGGTGAGGAGATAATGGCCTGCATAATCTTAAAAGAGGATGCAACCGTTACTGTAGAGGAAATGAAGGAATTCATAACAGCCTCTATTGCTCGTCACAAGGTTCCAAGATATATTGAGTTCATGGATGAATTCCCAATGAATGCAGCAGGAAAGATTCTGAAATATAAAATGAGAGAAGACGCAGCAAAGCGCTTAGGTCTTTAATTAAAAGTATTCAGTATAGAAAGAAGGGAAAGATAAAATGTCTTTTAATGAATTTAAACCGGGTGAGATGGTTACTATGGATGGAAATGAGGCAGCAGCATTTGTTGCATATCATTTCTCGGAGATAGCAGCAATATATCCGATAACTCCGTCAAGCCCTATGGCAGAGTATACAGATGAGTGGTCCGCTAAAGGAAAACTGAACCGTTACGGACAGACTGTAAGTCTTGTTGAAATGCAGTCTGAAGCAGGAGCTATCGGTGCTGTTCATGGAGCAGTAACATCCGGTGCATTTGCTACAAGCTTTACAAGTTCACAGGGTCTTATGCTTATGATACCTGTACTTCACAGAATTTCAGGAGAGAGACTCCCGGCAGTTCTTCATGTAGCAGCCAGAACAGTAGGTACTCACGGAATGAGTATTTTCGGAGATCATTCTGATGTAATGAACTGTCGTCAGACAGGATTTGCTCAGCTCTGTTCATCTTCTGTTCAGGAAGTTATGGATATAGCAGCTGTTGCACATCTCGCTGCAGTTAAGTCCAGCATACCATTTATGCACTTCTTTGACGGATTCCGTACAAGTCACGAGCTTGCTAAGGTTGAAGTTATAGATTATGCAAAGCTTGACGCTCTCGTTGATGAGGATGCCGTAAGACGTTTCAGAGAAAATGCTCTTAATCCGGAGCATCCTATGCTTAGAAATACAGTTCAGAACGGAGATGTATATTTCCAGACAAGAGAAGCAAATAATACGGATTATGCAAATCTTCCAGATGTTGTTGAATCTTATCTTGAAGGTATCTCAAAGATAACAGGAAGAGAGTATCATACATTTAATTATTACGGAGCACCTGACGCAGACAGAGTTATCGTAGCAATGGGTTCTGTTGCAGGCGCAATATGCGAGACTGTTGATGCTCTTAATGCAGCAGGAGAGAAGGTCGGATTCGTAAATGTACATCTGTATCGTCCGTTCTCAATCGAGCATTTCCTTAATGCTATGCCTAAGACTGTTAAGAAGATCGCAGTACTTGATCGTTGTAAGGAAATGGGAAGTGCAGGAGAGCCTCTTTACCAGGATGTCTGCACAGCTTATACAAATAAAAATGATGATGTATTAATCGTTGGTGGCAGATACGGTCTTTCATCCAAGGATACAAGACCTGACCATATAGCTGCTGTATATACAAATCTGAGTCAGGATGAGCCTAAGAACTCATTTACAATCGGTATTGAGGATGATGTAACTCACCTCAGCCTTCCTATCGTAAAGGGTGCTGTAAAGAGACCAAAGCATATAACAGCATGTAAGTTCTGGGGACTCGGAAGTGACGGAACAGTAGGTGCCAACAAGAACTCTGTTGACATCATTAATTCCGCAACAAATAAATATGCTCAGGCATATTTTGAATATGATGCTAAGAAATCTTTCGGTGTTACAAAGTCACATCTTAAGTTTTCAGATAAGCCTATCAAGGGAAGTTATCTTGTACACTCAGCAGATTTCGTTGCATGCTCCACTCAGCAGTTCATACTTGATTATGACATTGTTGATGATATCAAGGAGGGCGGAAGCTTCCTTCTTAATACAGGCTGGACTCTTGAAGAGCTGAATGTGATGCTTCCTGCTAAGGTTCGTCGTATTCTCGCTGAAAAGAATATCAATTTCTATACAATAGATGCTACAGCTATAGCTCAGGAGCTTGAGCTGGGCCAGCATACAAATGTCATACTTCAGGCAGCATTCTTTGCTATAGCCGATATTATACCGACTCAGGAAGCTGCTGAGTATATGAAGGATGCCGTTAAGAAAACATACTTCAAAAAGGGTGAAACAATAGTAGGAAGAAATATCGCTGCTATTGAAAAGGGACTTACAGGATTTACAAAGGTTGAAATTCCTGCAGACTGGATAAATGCAGCAGATGAGGAGACAGATAAGGTTGATGACCGTCCGGATGTTGTTAAAAACATTCTGGAGCCGCTTAATAAGCAGAAGGGTGATGAGCTTCCTGTATCCGCATTTATCGACAGACAGAACGGTGCCATTGAAATGGGACTTACAGCATATGAGAAGAGAAATATTGCTGTTCAGGTTCCTGTATGGGATGCAACTAAGTGTGTACAGTGTAACAGATGTTCAATGGTATGCTCACATGCGGTTTTAAGACCGTACCTTTTAAATGAGGAAGAAGCTAAGGCTGCTCCTGAAGAAGTTGTTATGGTCGATGCAAAGGGTAAGGGCGTTGAAGATATGAAGTATACACTTCAGTGCAGTACCGCAGATTGTACAGGATGCCAGAGCTGTGTAAACAACTGTCCTACAGGTGCACTTACTATGCAGCCTGTTCCTGAGGTTGATCTTACTTCATGGAATTACTGTCTTGGTCTTGATGACAAGCCGGACTTCTTTGATCCGTATACAGTTAAGGGAAGCCAGTTCAGACGTCCGCTTCTCGAGTTCTCGGCTGCATGCGCAGGCTGTGGTGAGACAACATATGCAAAACTCATGACACAGCTTTTCGGAGATCGTTGTTACTGGGCAAACGGAACAGGATGTTCACAGGCTTGGGGAGCACCTATGCCGGGAATTCCATATACAGTTAATAAGAAGGGCCATGGTGTTGCATGGGGCAACAGCCTGTTTGAGAATAATGCCGAGTACAGCCTTGGTATGTATCTTGCAATCAAGCAGCAGAGAGAGACAGAGAAGCTTCGTACCGAGAAACTTCTTGAAGTAACAGCAAATGAGGCACTTAAAGAAGCTGCTAATAACTGGCTTAGTCTCTATGATGATTTTGATGCTTCCGTAAAGGCAAGCGAGGACTACCTTGCTGCTTTGGAGGATGCTCTTAAGCAGGGATGCTCTAAAGAAGAATCAGATATCATTAATGAGATTCTTAAGGCAAAGGATCAGCTTACAAAGAAGACATTCTGGATGTATGGTGGAGACGGCTGGGCATATGATATCGGCTTCGGAGGTCTTGACCATGTAATAGCATCGGGTGAGGATATAAATGTATTCGTTATTGATACTGAGGTTTATTCAAATACAGGTGGACAGTCAAGTAAGGCTACACCTCTGGGTGCAGTTGCAAAGTTTGCATCAAGTGGTAAGAAGTCACCGAAGAAGGATCTCGGATCCATGCTTATGACCTACGGAAATGTATATGTAGCTCAGGTTGCAATGGGTGCAAGTCCGGAGCAGCTCCTTAAGGCGTTTAAGGAAGCAATGGCTCACAAGGGACCATCAGTAATCGTTGCTTACACACCATGTACTGCACACGGAATGAAGTGTGGTATGGGCGGAGCTCAGCAGGAGATGAAGAGAGCGGTTCAGGCAGGTTACTGGCTGCTTTGGAGATACGATCCGGAAACAGGTGAGATGCATCTTGATTCCAAGGAACCGGATACACCGCTTGAGGAGTTCCTTGACGGAGAAGTTCGTTATAATCTTCTTAAGAGAACATTCCCTGAGAATGCGAAAGAGCTTTTTGCAAAGAGTACAGACAGAGCAAAGGAAAGATACGAGAAATTCCTTGAAATGTCTACAGATCATAAATAAAAAGAAGAATTTATATTGGCTCGCAGAAGCCCATAAATTGGGCTCACTGCGAGCTTTTTGTTTTCCGGTTATATTATTAGTTAAATGACAGATATAATTAAAGAAGTTATCATAATTATTAATGGTGAGAAATTCCATTTTATTTAGAAACAATTTGGATACAATCCTATGGTATGATACGAACATCTTAAGAAAAGGGGGTACTTGTTTATGAAATGGCGAATAGCAGATAATGAGGAAAAGAGCTATATCAGGGGTTCATATTTAAAAAAGGAGATCATTTCGATTATCATAACGGGATTATTTGATTTATTATTGCTTATTACTATGACTGCAATGCTTGTAAAGTTCTCAGATATTATTACCTGTTTTGTATGTACCTTCTTAGGTTATATATTCTTTGTTACATTAAGGGCGATTATCAGGTCTGCAAGATCCATATCATATATAAAGAAAGATGACCTGAAAATAGCAGACTGTAAGGTTGATAATGTTGATACAAAGACTGTTGGTCTTATTAAGAGTGCCTATGTTACAGTTGTAGAAAAATCAGGTGAAACATATTCCATGAATTACACATCTCCTTTTGTTTCCAACATAGTAAAAGGACAAAAGGTTTTTCTGGTTCAGCTTGGATCAGCAGTTGAGATGATACTGACCTGATGGAGGTAAAAATGTCGACATCAATTAAGGATTACAGAAATATGGTAGATCAGCCCTGGGGCAGGATGTTTTATGAGCTGATTTTCAGACAGATGAATATACCGAGTGATAAGAGATTAAAGATTCTGGACTTTGGTGCAGGCTTCTGCATAACAGCAGACCACTTCGCAGAGGAGCATGAGGTGATTGCGGTAGAGCCGAATGAAGAGATGAGAAGCGTTAGGATACAGAACGATAAGTATACATTGATCCCACAGGGAATAGAGTATCTGGAGACAGTTGAAGAGAATGCATATGACATAGTATTCTGCCACAATGTTTTGGAATATGTCGATGATAAAGAGACTATATTAAAGCAGCTGAAAAGGGTATTAAAACCGGAGGGCATCTTATCAATCATAAAGCATAATGTATATGGCAGAGCTATGGCCTTTGCAGTGTTTGGTGATAATCCGAAAGCAGCACTGGATATGCTTGGCGAAGATAATGCAGAAGACAGCATGTTTGGAAACAGAGATGTATACAGTAATGAATATCTGATCGATTCTCTGTCTGATAAGATGGATCTTGAAGAGACTTATGGAATAAGAGCATTCTTTGGCCTCTCTAAAAACAACGAGATAAAATATACGGATGAATGGTATAAGTCCATGCTGGAACTTGAGACAAAAGCCGGCGCTATGGAGGAATATAAGAAAATAGCATTCTTTAATCATCTGATATTTAAAAAGAGAACGAAGTGAGAATAGACCGTGATTTTGAATCAATCTACCAGCCGAAAGCGGCAGAGGTCTTTTTCATTCGGTCGGATATTTTGACACCAAATGGGCATCTTGCTTCACAACCGGTGCAGCCTATGCACTCTGAAGCATGATGCTCTAATGCTTTATAATGCTCTATGATGCTTTCAGGAATCTCAGGCTGAGCCGTGGCAAGGTCATATAACTTATTAACCATGGCGATGTCTATATCTACAGGGCAAGGCTTGCAGTGACCGCAGTATGTGCATATTCCAGAATATGAATGAAATGGAGCGGCTGCAATAACAGAAGCATAGTCTCTTTCGTCATCGGAGGCAGTCTCATAACCTATAGCATCATCTATCTGAGCAGTGGTGTCATAACCGCACATGATGGAAGCAACAGCCGGGCGTGTAAGAGCATAATGAATAAGCTGAACAGGTGTAAATGCAACGCCAAAAGGAGAACGCTCTTTATCAAGAAGAGCTCCGCCGAAGAAGCCTTTCATGACAGTCAGCCCAACACCACGCTTTTCACACAGCTGATAGAATGAGACTCTCTCCGGGTCTATTCCGGACAGTTGATCCTTATCATATCCGCCAAACATGGAATAGAGATCTTCTGTTGCAGGTCTCATATCGAAGGCTGGATTGATGCTGAATAGTATCATTTCTATAAAGCCTGTTTCTACAGCCAGTTTTCCGATTACAGGATTATGTGTGCTGAGACCTATATGTCTGATTATTCCATCCCTGTGGAGCTTATGAACATACTCGATATAATCGCTGTTCATGACGGTATTCCATTCTTTTAAGGAATCTATATAGTGGATCATTCCCAGATCGATGTAGTCTGTCTTCATACGTTTCAGGAGATCAAGAAATGCAGGCTCTACATGCTTCATATCTCTGGTACGGACGTATTGTCCGTTCTGATAGGTGGAACCGATGTGGCCCTGAACATACCATGAATCACGGCAGCCTTCCATGGCTTTACCGATAATATCTCTGGATTTTGGATCCGGCATCCAGCAGTCTACGATATTGATATCTTTATCATGAGCATATCTGAGCAGTTCAACAGACTCTTCAAACTCATGTCTTGCGAGCCATTCTCCTCCAAAGCCGATCTCACTTACTTCTATTCCTGTTTTTCCAAGTTTTCTTTTTCTCATTTATTTTTCCTCCGGGAATATACGATGAAAATCCGTAGTCATTGCAGAGTATATCTCACGAACTCTGTCTTCCGGGTTGTTATGAAGGAACCTGTGCCAGAACCGATAAGAGGTGATGACATTTGCTGCCGCAATATGCCAGCTTATATCATTTATACTAATCTTTCTGCCGGATAATTTCAATATAGCATCAGCATATGACTTTAGGAAATGCGTGTTATTGATAGTTATTCCGTCAGCACTTAGGCGGCTGATAAAGAAGC
>JAEEGJ010028097.1_pt1 | contig 11225 bp, 4 predicted proteins | sample 8958761 | NCBI WGS metagenome assembly JAEEGJ01 (sample SAMN16246546, study PRJNA631951) | gut metagenome | biome: gut microbiome; feature: rumen; material: RS-attached | host: Bos | place: Iran: Karaj | collected 2018-10
GTGGTCATGGCCGACAACGCCTTGGTCGTGCACACTGCTGGGCAGCAGGCACACTTTGCTTTGCCCACAGTACAACGTCTCATGTTGGGCGACAGTGCCTTGACTGTGCTTGCTGGCACCGAGTACCAGTACCCTTATCTAGACATTGAGAAGCTTGACTTCTTGCAACAGACTGTTGGCGATGTCAATGGTGATGGCATTGTTGACATCAGCGATGTGAACGCAGTCATCAACATGATGTTGGGCAAGGCCGATCAGACTGATTCGGCCGATGTCAATGGCGATAACAATATCGACATCAGTGATGTTAACCAGGTGATTAACATCATGCTAGGTAAGGTTACTGCACCCACAGCTTCAACAACATCCGACCGTATGCTCGTTCATCGCGCTAATGGTTTGGCCGACATCTTTGTTGTGGACAGCATCACTGACATTACCTTTGTCGAGATTGCCGAGGCCAACACGGCCATTACGCTGATTGATGCCGACGACTCATCGGTGCGTGCCAGTGTGACCAAAACTGACGGAACTGCGCGCTATGAGGTCGCTATTTATCCTGTAAGCCAGACCCCCGATGACATCGAAGCGTATGTACAGGCCAATAAGAAGTTTAGCCGCAAGACCAACGGTACGGTTGAGTTTGTAGACCTTGACCCTGCGACACCTTATGTCATTGCTTCGCTTTCTTATGATGCTTACGACCTGCCCTGCGAGGTAAGCACACTAGAGTTCACCACCGACGAACGCGTGATTTCAGAAAACCCTCAGGTTGGCGACTATCTTTACAGCGACGGCTCGTGGAGCACCGAACTCAAACCCAACAAGACACCTGTAGCCATAGTCTGTTCGACCACGACCACCGAAGCCGACAAGGCGCTTGGCTACAACAACGGCTATGCCATCGCATTGAAGGATGCCGTCAAGGCTTCCTGGACAATTCAGGCCGATGAGAATGAGAGTGGCGTTTCACTGACCGATGGTCAAGACATGACTGATCGTGAGGGACTTACCCATAGTCGTACACTCATGGTCAATGCAGACAATCATCCTGCCGCAGCCGCAGCTGCTGCTTATGCCAACACACCCTATGCTACCAGTGGATGGTTTTTGCCTGCCATCGGACAATGGGTCGAGTCGCTCGTCAACCTGGGTGGACTCGATGTGAATGCTATGACGCGCGAAAACGGTGTTGCAACCTGGGACCAGACATACGCACAGACAGCTCTGACGGCCATCAATCAGCGTCTTGCTGCAGTAGGTGAAGGCAATTTTGCACCACTCAATCAGTATTACTATTGGAGCTCGAGCGAGCGTAGTGTCGCAACGGCCTATTACCTCTATGCCAACGCATCGTTCAATATCAGTCTACAGACCTATTATAAGGATTCGCAGTTCATGGTGCGTCCCTTTATCGCCTTCTAATCCTCTAAATACTAAAGAAAATGAACAAGATATTATCTGTATTGCTAATCGCTGTCATGGCTGTCGCCGCTGTGGCGCAGACCACCCACTCTCGGCAGCGAATGGTTGTTAACCTTGGCGGTAAGACCGTTGTCTATGATGTAAGTCGTTTGGATAGTGTAACCTTTGACCAGGTGGCTCCGGTCAGTGTGCCACTCGAGTTGGTATCAGTTGCCGGCTATAGTGTCAAGGTCAAGGCCACCATGCCAGCCGGCTGCAAGCACTATCTGGTAGCGGCAATCCCTGCTGATGAGATTATTTCTGATATGGCACAATATATATGTGACCATGCTTCCTACGACATGACAGAATCTAAAGAACTGGAGGTGGGTGGACTGCTTCCCACTACCGAGTATCTGATTGCTACACTCGCTTATGACCAATATGATATGGCTAGTGGCGTGACTACTTTGAGTGTTACCACCGTTGAGCCTACAGATGCCGAGTTACCCAAGGTGGGTTATATCCTTTATGCCGACGGCTCGTGGAGTCGGCGCATGGTTAAGGGACGCACACCAGTGGGAATCATTTTCTCGACCACTACTAGCGAGGCCGACCAGGCTCGCGGCTGGAAGCATGGCTATGCATTGGCTCTGCGCAATGCTGCCAGCGAGGTCAAGTGGGCCGTCACCGCTGGTGACAACCAGGCGGGTAATCACTATACCTCACTCGACAGCCTGGGCTTCCAGACCGACAAGGATGGTTATACTCACACGCAGTACTTGCTGTCGCAGGGTGCAGGAAAGTATCCTGCTGCCGATGCTGCTGCGACTTTTGCAACCGCTTCGCCCCAGCGTTCCAGTGGATGGTATCTTCCCAGTTCGGGGCAGTGGTATGACATTTGTGTTAACCTGGGTGGTATGCCCGAGCCTATGCCACGTATGGGCAGATCTGAGGGATACTGGAATGACCCGCAATGTGTCACAAGCTGCCTGAACCGTATTAACGAGTATATGAGCCTTACTGGAACTGGCAACTATGAGCCCATCAAGGTCAATAGTGGTGACTACCAGTGGTTCTGGACGTCATCCGAGAGTAGCAGCGAGCAGGCCTATGCCGTTTTCTTCGATCAGGATCAGTTGGTAGTTGAGTTGGCAGCCTATTTCAAGAACTATGGCTTCTCGACCAACCGTGTTCGCTCGGTCATCGCATTCTGATGCGACTCATCGTTGAAACAAAAATCCCGCATGGATCAGCCATGCGGGATTTTTTTTCAGAATGTTATGTCATTAGCGTGCAATGTACTTGCGGCCATTCTGGATGTAGATGCCTTGAGAAGGCTTGCTGGTGAGGCGGTGCCCCATGATGTCATAGATGGGCGCGTTCTCGTCGAGAACCTCGGCATTGACATCGTTGATGCCAGTGGTTGTGCTTGTAAGCACGAAGTCCTTGTCAAGATTGCCGGCGGCAAAATCAACCACATCGGTTGCAGTCTCGTAGCCTTCGGCTTCAACAACAACGTCATACTGCAGCCCAGCCTGGAACACTTGCATCGTGTAGTTGCCATCGGCGTCGGTAGTGGCGGTGTAGGTCACATTATTGTTGATGATGCGACGTGGTGCGCCATCAATGGGCTCAACGGGTTCGATGGCTCGTGCGGTCAGCGTGATGGTGGCATCAGCAATGCCATTGCCCTGTTGGTCGGTTACACGGCCGCTCATCTGGACGGGTTCGTTACTCACCGTCAGGTACATCACCGGCAGGTTACAAGCGGTGAAGGTGGCGGGCAGCGATGTGTCGCTGGCGCGGTAGATGCTCTGGCCAGTGACAGTGTTGTCCTGCTCAAAGTAGGTGGTAGCCCAGCCGCTGCTCTCGCTGTGTGCGCACACGCGCAAATTTTGGCCTGTGTAGACAAACGGCTCGGCCAACTCGACTACTAGCACCTCGCTGGTCTCAGTCTTGATGCTGAAGGCATAACTGCCGTTGTAGACTTGCGTCATCGCGGCAATCTTCTCGGCATCGAGAAGCACATTCTGCGGGGTAGCATCCTCGGTATTCTCAAGCCATACCTGAACATTGGCGGTAATGTCCTTGTTCGAGGTGCCCTTGCCACGGAAGGCGATGCGCGTAATCTTGGTGCCGGGCGAAAGGTTCAGCAGGCTGGAGGGATAGATGGTTTCACTCTCGCTCTTGTTGTTATACAATTCCAATGGAGCGTTCTTGCGCTGGTCGGTGACCTTGACATCGCCCACTTGGATCTCAGCGGTAGCGAGTTCCTCGGTGATGGTGATGTTCACCACATCGCTCACGGCAGTGAAGTGATCGCCAGCGAACTCAACATAAGCTTCAAAGGTGCCTGTCTGGTGAGCCATGGCAGTGAATTGGTAGGTGTTTTCACCATTGCTGGCCAGTTCAGTAGCTTCGGTCTCAGCAACGACCTCACCGTTGAGGTAGAAGCGTGCTGTGTAGCTGTCGGCTGCCTCGACATTCTCGGTCATGTTCCTGAGCGTAGCCACGACGTTGATGGGGTTGTTGACCATGGCCACGGTAGGAATGGTGGCGCTGGTGACAAACGCGTCGTGCTCGACTTGAGCCAACTTGTATCCCACGATGTCGTCGATGCGGGCATTGCCAGCGGCGAAGGCCACATACACCTCACCGGCGGGGATGTTGTCGATAGTGAAACGTGTGAAGTTGTACTTGGTGTTCGAACCCCAAGCGGTACCTGTGTAGTCACTGGTCAACTGGTCGGCCTCATTCTCTGCATGGATGTCAAGGGTGCGCACCAGCGTCCAGTTCTTGCGGTCGGCCGAGTAGTAGACTTCAAGCTTCGACACGTCGCCATAGTTGCGTGCGGCGGCAAACGACATGTTATCACCTTCGGCAACTTCCATTTTGGGAGAGATGAGCATGGTGGGATCAGCATTGTCGTTGGTGGCATAGTACTTGTTGATGCCGGTGACAAGCTTATTGCTCACTTGCCAATTGCCCAAATTAATCATATTGTTGGGCATCTGGCCGTCTTCAAAGTTGACAAACCACTTGTTGGGATCAACCACCTCACCCTTGAGGTTCACCGCGATGTCGTCGATGCCTTCGCCTTGGATGGTAAGGGTGCCAGTCTTAGCACCTGGTGTTGACGATGCAAGCTTGATGGTGATGTCCATGTGCTCGTGCTTAGCGATGGTCGTTACGGTTGCCTCGGTGCTGAAGCCCTCGCCTTCGACGGTGAGTGCAGTCAACTGTAGCGGTGCTGCGCCATCGTTATACAAGGTGACGGTCTTAGTCACCTCGGTGCCGGTAGCGCCCAGATCTAGCTCGCTTCCAGTGGTCAACTCGCTCATGCCGTCATACAAGCTAGCAATGGGAGCATAGGGCACTGGCGTGTAATTGTGAATGGGCTTGGTGGTGTGGGTCACACCTTCGACCACGTCGTAGCGACGTGCTTTGGTGTCGTTGCCAGCAACCGGTTCAATCGATGACTCGTCGACCAGTGCGGTCAGCACGATTTCATCACTCTCGGCACCCACGGCCAAGTCGGTTTCAATAGCCTGCGTGCTGAGCACACGCTCCACCACATAGGCGCCGGCATCATTGGGACCCATCAGCGCGATTTGCAGGTTGTAGCCCTCACCGCCAGCAGTCAGGTCGACCTCGCCCGTGTTCTTGACTTTGACAGTAGCCTTGATTTCGAACTGGTTGTTCTCGTCACAGTCGATGTTTTGTTCGGTAATGGCAGGAATCACTTGGGTAATGGTCAAGGCTCTTTCCAACTCAACATTGGCACTCGTGGCGGTGAAGTCATCTATGTAGACATTGTTAGCGCGGATGCCTATGTAGGTGCCCTCTTCAATGCCAGTAAGTTCGACCTCGGTGTAATCGATGCTTAACAGACCTGGGTCTTCATAGGTGATTTGTTCGCCACGCACCCAGTTGCCATCAGTCTTTGTCACCTTGTAGAACTCAACAAAGCAGTTGTCCGACGAGTTGGCTTTCATCACCTGCAGGGTCACTGTGCCACCCACGGCAGGCGTGATGAGCAGGTCATACAGGGGCACCTCGGCATCTTCCCACCAGTCGAAGTAACTCTGTGCACCCGCTTGGATGCAGCCTGATCCGTCCACACCATTGTCGGTGACGTAAGTGTAGGTTACTATCTGCGAACTGTAAGCACCCGTGTGAACCAAGTGCCTCCAGCCCGGAGCAGCCCTAAAGGCAGGGTCGCTCGTGTCAACCGCCGTGTTGAAGTCGGCGGTGTAACTTCCTTGTGCGCTAGCCGATAAGGCCAGTGCAGCCAAACTTAGCAAGAAAAGTTTTCTCATGTTGTTTTATGTTATTAGTATTTAGAGAATTTGGTTTCAAGTTTGCGTATAATCGCTGCAAAATTACCAATAAATCTGCGCAGAGTGCCTTTCATAACACAAAACACCTCTCAAATTTATGTTTTTTTAAATGAACAACGCGGAAGTGCTGACAGGATGGATATGGTGCTTAATGTGTATGTGCAATCGTTTGCACTAATTGTAACCTTTCAAAGTACTCAGATTTGTGCCTCTCTTTAGTAAAAAATTCCTATTTTTGTGACTATATTAGGCATTCTATCTAAACACGAGCAATATGAAAAAGATTCTTACTACAATCATCGGGCTGGCTATGCCCATGATGGTGCTGGCGCAGGGATGGCCGGCAAACTATGGTGGCGTGATGCTGCAGGGTTTTCGATGGCACTCGTTCACCGACTCGCGCTGGGTGAATTTCACCAATCAGGCCGAGGAACTGGGTCAATATTTCGACCTCATCTGGCTGCCGCAGAGCGGTAAGTGCGGGGGCGCGTCGATGGGCTATGACCCGCTCTACTTCTTCAACCAGAACTCCACCTTTGGCACCGAGGCCGAGTTGCGTGCCATGGTTGCGGCGCTGCGTGAGCAAAATGTGGGTGTGATCTCGGATGTGGTCATCAATCACCACGGGACGATGGGTGGCTTGGCCAATTTCCCCGCCGAGTCGTACAATGGTGTGACCTATCAGCTCAAGAGTACCGACGTGTGCAAGGACGATGATGGTGGAACGACGTTGACCCTTGCCAATGCAGCCGGATTGAGCCTGAGCGCAAACAACGACACGGGCGAGGACTGGTCGGGAGCGCGCGACCTGGATCACTACAGCAGTAATGTGCAGAATATCGTCAAGGTGTACTTGAAGTTCCTGCTCAACGACATCGGCTATGTGGGCTTCCGCTACGACATGGTGCGCGGTTTCTATGGCTCGTTCCTGGGACAGTATAATGGCTATGCCCAGCCGCAGTACAGTGTGGGTGAGCACTGGACCAACTCGCGCGACATCATCAACTGGATGAAGTCGACCAGCTACAATGGAGCCATCCAGAGTGGCGCCTTTGACTTCGACTTCCGCTATGTGGTGCGCGATGCCTTTAACAACGGAACGGCGTGGAGCCTGGGTGAGAATCGTGGAAACTATGTCAACTGGCCCATGGTGAGCAACGGCAATGCCGACTACCTGGAGGGTGGCGCCTATCGCCGCTATGCCGTGACCTTTGTCGAGAACCATGACTTGGAGGACCGCGGTGATGTGGAGAATTATCATGCCGACCCGTTGCTTCGCGACACGGTGGCTGCCAATGCCTTCATGATGGCCATGCCGGGCACGCCCTGCGTGTTCCTGCCGCACTGGAAGGATTGCAAGCAGGATATCAAGGGCCTGATTGACGTGCGCAAGGCTGTGGGCATCGTCAACACCAGCGGCTATACCGAGTTGGCCAAGAACAACGACTATTATGCTATCGAGACCTATGGCGCGAACAACAAGAAGCTGGTCACTGTGGTGGGCAACAACACTTCGGGCTACACGCCCAGCGCGTCTGAGTATGTGCGTATTGTCGATGGATACCACTACCGATATTACATGAACAAGGCCTGCAACACGCCCTGGCTTGACAAGGCTTCGGGTTACTACAAGACTGCCCAGAATGTGACGATGACCGCCGTGAGCACCTCGTCGGGTGCCAAGTTGGTTTACACCACCGATGGCACGACTCCGACGGCGACCAACGGCACCGTGGTCAATAGTGGCACCGTGTTGCGTCTGCGCGAGTCGATGACACTGAAGGTGGGTCTGCTTGTGGGCTCCAGTGTGACCAAGGTCATTACGCGAGAGTATGAGTTGCCTGAACTCGAGGAGTTCACACCGCACAATGCCACAGTCTACTTCAAGGATCCCAGCACCACTGTCGCCGACTGGACCACGGTGAACTACTGGGCCTATGACGGCAATGGCATCCTGAATCCCCACAAGGTGTGGCCGGGCGACCCCATGCCCGACTCGGTGGTGATCCGAAACGCCAAGTTCTACTATGTAACCTTCCCCATCAATGACGAGGACTATACCTATAGCATCCTGTTCACGAATAAAGAGGGAAATGTCCAGACCATCGACCTAACGGGCATCAACAAGGATATCTACTATCAGTTGAGCGTGATCAACGGCCAGGGCAAATATACCGTGACCAACGTGACACGATTCTACGAAGGCTCGAATCCGCTGAACCAGCAGACCCCCGGTGATATCAACGGTGACAAGAAGGTGGACATTGCCGATGTCAACATCGTCATCAACATCATGTTGGGCAAGGACAGTGCCGATAACTACAATGGTCGCGCTTACCTAACCGAAGGTGACTCTGTAGTAGATATTGCAGACGTCAACATTTGCATCAACAAAATGCTTGGGAATTAAATAATACGCAACATAAATCACAATGGGCTTCGCTGCAGCGAAGCCCATTGTGATTTCTACACTAACGAGAGAGCAGCGTTGCTGAAGCGGGGTTCTCCAGTGATGTTAACGCCTAGGAAGTCGGGTAGGGGATAGGTGTATTGCTCATCGGGTATTTCAAGTTCGGCGGTGACCAGTCCTTGAAGTCTTCCATGATAAATGTCAACTTCCCACTTGTTTCCGTGGTCAATAACTATGTGCCGTGTTTTGTCAATGATATGGTCGAGACACATCACCAACAACTGTTCTCCGTCTGAACGGGGTATTTCGTATTCAAACTCAGGTCGCATTGCTCCCTTGCTGCTGCCCTTGATGGTGACAAACGCCTTGTCGTCGGTGACTCGCACTCGCACGGTTCGTTCCTTGTCACGGCTTAGATAACCCTGCCGGATGTGTATCACAGCACTAGCCTGTGGTACAAACGAGTCATCCTTGACCAGATACTTATGTTCAATTTCAGTCGCCATGTTTTTCTTTTTTCGGCAAAATTAGGCAAAAAAACACATGGACGCAAGTTGATTGACTGAGTTTTTTGTACTTTTGCAGCGTGAATCGCTTTTTATGGCTAATATTTGTTGTGTTGATGTGCCATCTACCTGCTGTGGCGCAGACACAGATTGCGGGTTATGTTCGTGATTCGGTCACGCGTGAGCCCATTGCTCGTGCATCAATATCTCTGCAAGGTACAACTCAAGGTGTGACGAGCAACGACAAGGGCGGTTTCCAGATTAATAGTTCGACCTCGGTGGCTGTACTGCGCGTTTCAGCAGTAGGATATCACACGAAGGACATCTTTCTGCGGCAGGGACAGTCGGTACTTGTTGTAGACCTAGTGCAGGAGTCAATCGAGCTCAAGGAAGTAACAGTCAAGCGCACCAAGGAAAAGTATAGCAAAAAAGACAACCTAGCAGTAGCGTTGGCGCGGCGCTTGATGTCATTAAAGCATCAAGGAAATCCTACCGACCAGCCATACTATAGTCATGAACGATATGTGAGGATGATGTATGGCTTTAATGACTTTGACAAGGTAAAAGACAAGAACTTGCTATTCCGCAAGTTTGGTTTTCTTGCTGATTATGCTGACACATCAACAGTTACCGGCAAGCGAGTGTTGCCAGTGGCTATCAAGGAACAGTTTTCGCAAGAGTATTTCCGCAAGGAGCCCAAGACGCACAAAGAGCTAATTTTGGGGCAAAAAAACGTAGGTCTGGACGAGCAACTGGATACGCAGTCAGAGGTTAAAAAACTGATGGATGACTGGTTCCAGGAGGTTGACATATTCCACAATGATGTGGCATTCTTGACCAATCGTTTTGTGAGCCCATTGTCAAGCATTGGCACTGATTTTTACAAGTACTATTTGACCGACACTCTTGTCGTGGATGGCGACAGCTGCGTCGAATTGTCGTTTACTCCATTTGTTAGTGAGACTTTTGGCTTTTTGGGACGGATATATGTCGTGGAGAATGATAGTACTCTGTTTATAAAAAAGGTAAAGTTGAATGTGCCTAACCGTATCAATCTCAACTTTGTTGACCGTGTTTATATTGAGCAGGACTTTGCCCGTGCAGAGAATGGCACACGTCTGAAAGTGCGTGATGACATGGAGATTGAGTTCAGCCTGCTCAATGCTCCGGGGCTATTTGCCCGACGTGAGTCGGCATATAAGTCCTTTTCGTTTGAAACGCCACAAGACATGGCTGTTTTTGACCTCAAAGGTGAGTCGACGCTGGCGGCCAATGCCGATCACATGCCTAGCGAGTTCTGGGCCGACAATCGCCCATCCATCATGAAGACCGATGAGAACAGTGTGCGTCAGATGCTAGCTCGACTTCGGCAAAGCAAGGTCTTCTACTGGAGTGAGAAAGCAATTGTTGCCTTGATCAAGGGATATGTGGGTACAAGTCCGAAGAGCAAATGGGACTTTGGCCCTCTGAACACGACATTGAGCGGCAACACGCTCGAGGGACTGCGATTGCGCTTGGGAGGAATGAGTACGGTCAACTTGAGCAGGCACTGGTTCACGCAAGGGTTTGTAGCCTATGGCACTAAGGACAAGAAGTGGAAATACCGCGCCCAACTAGAGTATTCGTTCAACGAGAAGAAGGAGTTGGATCAGGAATTTCCCATCCATAGCATCAAGCTTCGACATGAGTACGATGTCGACAAGTTGGGACAACATTACCTTTACACCAACAGCGACAACATGTTCCTCGCTATCAAGCGTCAGAAAGATAATAAGATGATTTACAAGCGGTCAACCCTGCTCGAATGGAAGCTGGAACTCCTCAACCACTTCTCGGTGTCGGTCGGATTTGAGCACATGGTTCGAGAATCATCGCGTTACTTGTCGTTCATGCTTCCCGATAGTACATCTTTGCGTCGCTACAGTCAGGCTGGTTGCACGGTCACCTTACGTTATGCTCCTGGCGAGAAATTCTATCAGCTGCGCTCATTCCGTATACCCATCAGTATGGATGCGCCCATCTTGACTTTGAGTCATACCTACATGCCCAAAGGATTCCTAGGCAGCCGTTACGAGATAAACAAGACCGAAATAGGGCTGCAGAAGCGATTCTGGTTCTCAGCATTCGGTTATACCGATATCATCATCAAGGGCGGAAAGATATGGAGCAAGGTGGCTTATCCAGACTTGTTGTTGCCCAACGCCAATCTCTCATATACCATACAAAACGAAAGTTACGCACTGATGGATGTGATGGAGTTTGCCAATGATCAATACCTTTCATGGGATGTGACTTACTGGGCAAATGGAGCATTGCTTAACCGTATACCCCTTATCAAGTACCTGAAGTTGCGTGAAGTGTTCACCTTCCGCGGACTCTGGGGAAGCCTCAGCGAACGCAACGACCCCACTAAGAGCAATGACTTATTCCTCTTTCCGGCCGACGTGCGATGTCAAAAAATGGGAAGCAAGCCCTATATGGAAATTGGGGTGGGACTGGACAATATCCTCACTTTCCTGCGACTGGACTATGTCAGGCGCCTTACTTATCGCAATACGCCAG
>JAEEGJ010028100.1_pt1 | contig 11224 bp, 6 predicted proteins | sample 8958761 | NCBI WGS metagenome assembly JAEEGJ01 (sample SAMN16246546, study PRJNA631951) | gut metagenome | biome: gut microbiome; feature: rumen; material: RS-attached | host: Bos | place: Iran: Karaj | collected 2018-10
AGCCGGTAATGGCCAGCACCAGGCAGGTGCACAGGACGTTGCGCAGAAGCGGAAGGGTAATGTAGCGGGTACGGCGCCAGCCGTCCGCTCCGTCCAGCGCGGCAGCTTCGTATAAATCCGAAGGGATGTTGTTAAGCCCTGTCACCAGGATGACGAAATAAAAGCCGACGTACTGCCACATGACAGGCAGGAACATGGTAAACAGGAAGTGTGCCTGATCCTTCCAGTCCAGCCACTGAACGATGACCTTGCCGCTCGGTTTCACTTCGCTTTCCAGTTTCCCGAGAGAGAGCAGCAGCTGATTCACCATACCGCCCTTGTACAGGAAAATCAGGTTGAACATCAGGCCGAGCGCTGTGGCGGAAATCACAATCGGGAAGAAGTAAACCACGCGGAAAAACTTCGCTCCGACGCGGATGGTATCTACCAGCAGTGCCAGGATCAGCGCAATGCCGACCTGGAAAACCACGGTGCAGAGGGTCAGGATCAGCGTGTTTTTCAGGGCAACACGCATATAGGGGTCGGTCAGAAGACGCTGATAATTCTCATACCACGGGGTGTTCAGCCCTTCAGGAGACCTGCCGAGTCCTCCGATTTTGAAAAAGGTGTTGATGATGTTCTGAAAGAAAGGATAGTACAGAAACAGCAGCAGAAAGACAAACGCCGGAATCAGAAAAATCAGCAGGGGAGATTTCTTTTTATAGATCATGGAGTTCATTACAGGAGCCGTCCTTTGCGAAAGGTTTGAAAAAAGCTGCTGCCCTTAAGCAGCAGCTTTTTTAAAGCATGCGTATCTGACGATATCAGTTCAGGGCAATGGCCTGTGCAACTGCATCCTCGGCGCTGATCTTGCCGGTCACGATATTCTGGACGTTGGCAAACAGATCGCCGCGGGCTTCTGCAGTCAGCAGATCCTGTACAGCGCCGGCAATGGCCGTGATGTTTGCATTGGCATCAGCAGCGGACTGCTGCAGCGGATTCAGGCCTGCAGGGCTTGCACCGTTGACCAGTGCGGTCACTTCGGTGGTGACGAAGGTGCTCAGAACTTCATCGGAAGTGAGCTGGGATACGAACTCAACAGCAGCTTCACGCTTTGCAGGATCGTCCCATGCCTTGCGTGTGATGAAGTAACCCATGGAGATACCGCCGATGGCTTCGGAAGCACTGCGCTCACCCTTGCCGGGTACGTAGGAGATAGCGAAGTCGTTCAGGTCGGCAGCATTCTGTGTGAAGTAACCGACTTTCCAGGAACCGTCAATCAGGAAAGCAGCTTCGCCGGAGTTGAAGAGTTCAACTGTCTCAGCGTCGGAAGCAGTCAGGGTGTTGGCGGGGAAGAAACCGGCTTCATAGAGAGCCTTGATGTCGTTCAGGCCGGCTGCCCACTTTGCAGCAGCTGCATCGTCAGCGGCGGCGGGAACTTCGAGGTGGTTGGCAACAGTGCCGTTGTTCATGACCATGAACTCAAACCAGTAGTGAGGAACCTCAACCAGAGAGCAGGCAATCGGGGTATAGCCGGCTTCCTTGATGGCAGCGCAGTCAGCGAGGAACTGATCCCAGGTGTAGTCGGGGCCCGGAACCTCAACGCCGCAGTCAGCCAGAACGGCCTTGTTGACGAACATGTTCTCCCAGTAACCGGAAGAAGGAACGGAGTACTGCTTGCCGTCAGCGGCAACAGCCATCATGCTGCTCTTCATGTTGGTTGCGAAATCGGGATACTCAGCGCGGATCTCATCGATGGAGACAACTTTGCCGGCGGAGATAAAGGGTTCGGCGTCTGCATTGGTGAAGAAGAACAGAACATCGGGTTCGGAACCGGTCTCAAAGTCGGTGAGGACTTTTGCTTTCCACTCTTCGTTGGAGGTGGCAGAGCCGTCGTTTACCTTGTTTCCGGTGGACTCTTCGTAAGCCTTGACAGCGGCTTCGAAGTTTGCGCGGTTGCCGTCATCGCCGCCGTAGGAGGTGACAACGTTCAGCGTAACGGAATCAGCTGCCAGTGCAACAGTGCTCAGGCCAAGCAGCATCACTGCAGCCAGAAGAAATGCCAGTGCTTTTTTCATGGTTTTTCTGCTCCTTTAAAATAATATTCAGTTTAATCTTGCGTTCACGTCTTGTGACCACTGATGTTATTATAAAGGAATTCCCGCAGGAAAAACAGATTTCAGCTTGTCGTTTCTTGTCTCTTCTTGTGTACTTGAACAGGAATGCTCAGAAAAGGGGAAAACTGACTCTCGCAAGAATGCGTCCCTCTTCCGGCTGCGTGAGGCGGATTGTGCCCTGCTCACCGTAAAGGAGCGTCAGGCGCTGCCGTACGTTCCGCAATCCGATCTGCCCGGAGATCCCGGTATCCTCAACCGGGGAGGACAGCACCGCGTCGATAGTCGCCAGATCCTCTGCTGTCATATGGCCGTCGTGTTCCACTTCCAGAATCACGAAGCCGTTTTCCTGCCCGGCCCGTATGGACAGCTGTCCTCCGCGCCGCGGGGTCAGATCATGCTCTACGGCATTTTCCACAATCGGCTGCAGAATCAGCCGGGGAACCTGGGTATCCAGCATGTTTTCATCGATTTCCCGTGTAATGGTGAGACGCTCTCCGAGGCGTTCCCGGATGATATACAGATAGGCATCCACATAGGTCAGCTCCTCGCGCAGCGGGATACGGCTGCGGCCGTCTCTGCCGAGCGTGCCGTTCATCATGACGGAAAGTGCTTCCAGCATGGAACTGGCTCGGGTATCGTTTGCAAGGCGGGCTTCCCAGTTGATAATTTCAAGGGTGTTGTTCAGAAAATGCGGGTTGATCTGCAGCTGCAGCGCTTTCACCTGGGCCTGCTGCAGTGCCTGCTGTTCCTGAACCGAGCGGTCGAACTGATTTTTCAGTTCTGCCGACATTTCATTGAAGTGTTCAAAAAGCCTGTAAAACTCCCGGCTGTCAGCAGTCGTCTCTATCTTATAACCGCGTTCTCCCGCCTGCAGATGGTTGCTTGCGTCCACCAGGATCTCCACCGGTTTTGTGACCTGCCGCCGGAACAGATACAGCATCACAGCCAGCAGCGGAAAGACCAGCAGCAGCACAAACAGTGCTGTTGTCTGAATCTGCGGGATATCTCTCCAGAAATGGAAAGGGGCGAGAGAAGCCTCAATACAGACGGTATGGCCGGAGACTTCCTTTTCATAAACATGGTCGGAAGAAACCTCACGGTTTTCAGCCGGTTGCAGAAGCCCGTCTTCCCCGTAAAGGAGCTTTTCGTCCAGAATCAGCCTGGCACTGCTGATCTGCTGCACGGCATCAACAGACTGGAACAGCACGCTGTCATCGCACAGGAGTACCACGCTTGCATACGGCCGGAAATGGCTGTCGACGAGGTTCCTTGCCACGTAAAGCTCCCCGCCGTATTCCAGAAGGAGAATGCCGGTGTCGAGATCTTTTACTTTATTTAGGAGGTCCGCTTCCACTTCCTCGCGGTAAACGCGCTAGGCACTGTAGCCGAGATCGCCCCGGCTGGCGGCATAAGGGCCGATATCATCATTCCAGAAACTGAGAAAAACAGCAAGCACCCGCTCATCGCGGGTGAAATTCGTGTTCAGATAGTCTGTAATGGTGCGGTACAGCGCAGCGCTGTCTCCGTCCAGCTGATAGAGGCGGTAGGAGTTCCGGACAACGCCGTCATAGGAAACAGACTTGGAAGCGTCAAATACAGCATCCATCCGGATAGCCAGCTGTTCAACGGCATTCTGCGCGCGGCTGTCCAGTTCCTGGCGGGAGGCCTGTTCATAGCTCCTGCCGAGCAGATATCCCGCAAGCAGCGTCACGCTGAGAATCGGCAGCACCCAGCACAGCAGCACCAGGGACAGCAGGTGCGTGCGCAGGGAGATCGGTTTCTTTTCTTTCATGTCCTTAAATCCTCGTAAAGCGGAGAGAACAGTCTCTCCGCTTTTTTGTGTATGGAACGGCGGTTTTACAGCTGCAGCAGGCTGCGCCATGCTTCTATATAGGCCACGGCCTGAGCACCGTCGTCTGCTTCTGCAGCCATGCGGAGCAGCGGTTCGGTACCGGAGAAGCGGCAGATGACCCAGCTCCCGTCTTCAAAATAGGTTTTTACGCCGTCTTCCCGGTTGACGCGTACAACGTGTTCAAATTCCGGAAGCAGTTTTTCGTTAAACAGCAGCTGCCGGATTTCTTCCTTGCGTTCGGGCGTCATGCGGAAGTCCTTTTCACTGTACTGCAGATTGCCGTAACGGTCAAGTATTTCCTGATAAAGCGTCAGGACAGACTTTCCGGTAACCGCCAGCATCTCAATCAGCAGTGCCGCGGCATAAATGCCGTCCTTTCCGGAAATGTGCCCGCGGACGGCAAGTCCGCCCGAGCTTTCCCCGCCAATAATGGCGTTCGTCTCTGCCATCTTGGCAGAAATGTGTTTAAAGCCGACGGGTACCTCATAACAGCGCTGTCCCATGCTTTCTGCCACTCTGTCAAGCAGATGCGTGGTGGAGTTGTTGCGCACGCAGGGGCCGCTCCACCCGCGGTATTTTGTCAGGTAATAATAGAGCAGCACCAGGAGGGTGTTCGGATGGAGAAATCCGCCTCTTTCATCGATCACGCCCAGGCGGTCCGCATCGCCGTCGGTGGCAATGCCGAGGTCGCAGTGCCGGTCCGTCACGAGGAAGGAGAGCTGTGCCAGCGTCACGGCATTCGGAGCGGGAAGTTTTCCGCCGAACAGCGTATCATGCCGGTCATGGATCACTTCCAGGTCGCAGCGGCAGGTACCGAGGATGGTTCTCAGGCTGGTCTGGCTCACGCCGTACATCGGGTCAAGCGCAACGCGCAGATGCGCTTTTTTGATTGCCTCTGTGTCAACCAGGGCAAGGATGCTGTCAATATAGTCGTTTGCAGGATTATCTTCCCGGATGAGGCCTTCAGCCAGAGCAGTGTCATAGTCCGTACTCCTGATGGTATTCTCATCAACCTGTGCAATCTCTTCTTCAAGCGCACGGGTTACGGTTTCATCCGCATCACGCCCGCCGGCGGTAAACAGCTTGACCCCGTTGTAAACGGCAGGGTTGTGGCTGGCTGTAACCATCATGCCGTAGGGCATCTTGTTAGCCTTGACAGTGTACATCACAAGAGGCGTCGGAGAGGAGCGGTTTACCATCAGCACGCGGTAACCGTTGGCGGTGAGTACCTCTGCCAGCCAGTGTGCAGCTTCCTTGGCGAGAAAACGCCGGTCGTACCCTATCACAATTTCTGTGCCCTGAAGGCCTTCCTTGTCCATCTTACGGCAGAGCCCTGCTGCAAGCAGACGGAGATTTGCCTTGGTAAAATCATCTGCTATCACGGCACGCCAGCCGCCTGTTCCGAAACGGATCATGTGTTGTCGCTCCTTCCCATCGTTACTTCTGCCCGGCAGATGCTGCCCGGTGTCAGAACCGGAAGTTCGGAAACGGGTTTTCCGTCTGCCAGGATTGACCGGACGCCTTTTTCAACACCGTCCGGATTGATTACGTGAATTTCATAGGTGCTGCCGCGCCATTTCCGGCTTACCCGGAATTCCTTCCAGTCGTGAGGAATGCAGGGGTCGACGATCAGCCCCGTAAAGGATGGCCGGATGCCGAGCAGATACTGGGTTGCGGCGAAATAGGCCCAGCCGGAGGAACCCGTCATAAAGGGGTGCCTTGCTCTGCCGAAGGCGGTGTGGTCACGCCCGACGACAAACTGGCAGTAGCTGTAGGGTTCCGCCTGGCGGACTTCAATGCGGTCATTCTGCAGGGGAGGGCAGAGGGCATTGTAAAACTTCATGGCCCGGTCTCCGCGGCCGAGCAGCGCCTCTGCACACCAGGCCCAGGGGTTCGGATGGCTGAAAATGGCTCCGTTTTCCTTCAGCCCGGGGTAGACGCGCGTGACAAAGCCGATGCCGTCATCCGGCTTCGTATAGCACGGCGCATTGAGCATCAGGCCGTATTCCGTATACAGATAACTGTCCACACTGTCCATGGCCAGCCGGCCCTGTTCTGCTGTCGCGGCGCCGGAGAGGACTGCCCAGGTGTTGGATTCCATATGGACTTTTCCTTCTGTGTCGCTGTGTGTGCCGATTTTCCGGTTGTCTGCCGTAATCCCGCGCAGGAACCATTCGCCGTCCCACAGCACCTCTCGGGTGACCTTCCGGACGTGCTCCGCCAGAAGCCGGTAATGCTCTGCATCTTCTGTTCTGCCCAGCGCTTCCGCCAGTTCGCAGAAGTTCCGCAGCGCCCAGAGATGCAGGAAGCTGACCATAGCGCTCTCGCCGCCGCCGAGATTCAGGCAGTCATTCCAGTCAGCCCGGAGGCCTTTGCATATGCCGTTCTGCCCGATCTGGCGGGCAGAGAAGTCGAGGATCTTTTTCAGGTGCTCGTAAACCGTGCCGGCCCCTTCGTCGGCATAGGTCACATTCTGGTCGGCAAACTCCATCTCTCCGGTTTCCCGGATATACTGTACAACTGAGGAAACCAGCCACAGGGCATCATCTGCACACACGTCTTTCAGCCCTGTTATGATCTGGCTCTTGTCGGGCGTGGGGATCACCGTCGGCGAGCGGAAGGACTGTTCCTTCGCATCCGGGTCAAACCAGCGCGGTTCAAACAGATGCAGCCCGTACCCTTCGGAGGTCAGTGCCCGCATCAGCTCCACAAGGCGGCTGCGGCATTTCTCCGGGTTGGAGTGGATGACCATCATGGCATCCTGTGCGGTATCCCGGTAACCTAAGCCTGTGCGTCCGCCCACTTCGATAAAGGAGGTGAAGCGGGAGAACATGACGTTGATTTCACTCTGATAAAGATTCCAGAGATTGATCTCCGTGTTCATGCCTTCGTTCGGCGTTTCAATCTGCAGGCGGGAGAGTTTTTCATCCCAGTAGGCAGCGATGCGCCGGAAGTCCTCATCCGCCTTTTCAAAGGTATATTTTTCACGCAGCCGTTTTCCTTCTGCAATGCCGCCTTCTCCCAGCAGGAACAGCAGGCGGCACTCCTCCCCGGGGAGCAGCGTCAGCGTCTTCTTCAGGCAGCCGCAGTGGTTACCGCCCTTTTCAAAGCTCCCGCTGCACTGCCCGCTTTCCACAGCCAGCGGATTGCGCTCGGTACGGTAAGGGCCGATAAAGCTGTCGCGCAGGCAGTCGAAGCCGTCGGGGGTGAAGCTGCCGGTGAAGAACTGATAGCCGTTCTCTTCATAGTAGAGGTCATGCTCGATGACCCCCTCCTCATACCGGCTGCCCGCGGCATACAGGCTCATCTGGAAGTTGCGGTTGTCCATATCAATATGATGGAAGCTGAATTCAAGGTAGGAGAACACCGAGAGCGTCCGCGGTCTGTCGCTGCTGTTGCGCAGCCGCACATCCCAGATCTCCACCGGGTCGTCCATGGCTACAAAGAGCGTCTGAGAGGCGTCTATGCCGCTGTAGTCACAGAGATATTTCACGTAACTCAGTCCGTGGCGGCAGGAGTAGTGTTCCTTCGGCTTGCCGACGGGCTGCCAAGAGACAGACCAGTAATCGCCGTCTTCCTCATCCCGGAGATAGATATAGTGCCCGGGGAAGTCCATCGGCACCCCGTTCGGGCGGAAGCGGGTAATCCTGTGATACTCGGGGCTTTTGTACAGCAGATATCCGCCGGCTGTGTGGTTGAATACGCCCAGCATGTCCTTAAGGCCGATATAATTCGTCCAGGATACCGGCAGATCAACCCGGTCTATTACATATTCCCGTGCGGCATTGTCAAAATGGCCGTACTGCATGGCAGAAAACCTCCCGCTCTGATTTCAGATTTATATGGCTATTATATAAAAAAACACGGCAGAATAAAAGAGCCGAAAATGGTCCTTTTTGTCTGTCGTTGTTTTTCTTGAAACACAAGGGGACGGTTCTCTGTCTTATGAACGATGATCCACAAAGCAGCAGAGACTGTATCGCCGTTAACTCGGTGAAGCAGTCTCTGCTAATCATTGTCCGGAATAGTTCTGTTTGCCATCAGCTTTCCTCAGCTCCGGCCTTCTCTGTAAACAAAGTAATATTCCTTCAGCAGCTCAAACATCTTTTTCATGATCAATACCCTCTTTCATATATTTTTATCTTGTCCCTCAGGACGATTGTAATATACCACAGCTTTTGAAAATAATAAAATACATATGAAAGAGGATTAACCATATCTTTTCAATATAATAAAAAGCTCTTTGCTCAGGCTGCAGAGCACTGCTGCAACCTGAGAAAAACTCAGACGGCGGTTTTGCTGTTCTCCGGCTAAACGCCAAAGCGGAATTTGCCGGTATTCTGATGCTCATGAATCACTTTTCCGGTTAAATAAAAAGATGGAAAGCAGAACCAGAAGTATTCCGATGATTTTGACGAACGTCATACTCTCCGAAAAGGCAAATACACCGATGATCGTTGCGACGACAAGTTCGATCGAAGCGACTACCGGAACTTTGCTTGTCTCTTTGATCTTCGACAGCCCGCTGAAATAAAAACTGTATGCCAGAGCGGTGGCAACAAGGCCAAACAGAAGCCCGCACAGAAGAAGCTTCGCCTGGAAAGGCTCCTCTACTGTTATCCACGGGCGGCGTACGAGTGCAATGAAAAGGCAGCCGAAGAAAAGATTATAGGTTGCTACGGCAAACGGAGATGATCTCTCCTGCATGGCAATTTTTCCGATTACAGCAGTCATGGCGTATGTAAATCCGGCGCCGATCCCGTACAACAGCCCCAAAGGGACAACTGCGGCAGCACTGAAATTTCCGCCTGTTGCGGTGAGTGCGCATCCGAGCACATTGGCCAGCAAAGCCAGCCATTTCAAAAGATCCAGCTTCTCTTTAAACAGCAGCACCGACGCAATGCTTGTGAAGAACGGCGCAGTATACAATAGGACAGAACCAACGGACATCCCATTCATGCTGATGGATGTGCTGTAAAGGATATTAAATATACCCTGGCAGATAATCCCAAGCAGGACACAGGAGAGCAGCGTCTTTCTGCCGACACGGAATGCCTTTGGCCCGTCAAAAATCAGAGTCATAAGTGCCAGGAGAATGAATCCAAACAATAATCTGAGAAAGCTTGTATACGATGATGTAGAGCCCTGAGCCTCCATCAGCTTAACAAATAGTCCGATGGTACCCCAAAGGCATCCGGTTATGAATACTTTAATGATATTCTTGTTTTCGTCCATACCTGTTTCTCTTCTCAGTCCAGCAGACGTGAATTAGTCCCTCAGAAGACCTCCCGTATAGCAGTTACCCGAATAACAGCTCCGCGAGATGTATTCCAACCTTGCCGCCGCATTTCAACCCTTCCAGACAATAATGACAGTAACACACGACGATATCCGTTGAATACCGCCTGCAGTACTCTGTCATGATTTCTTTCTGTTCACCCTCTGAATGAGGCAGAAAAAGACCTTCTGCCCCGTCCACGTAATGTCTTGGAGCAAGTTTCGGATTTCTGGGCGGCTGCGGCCTCAGCAGGGAATTGCCGCAAAAATCTGTATCTTTATGATTTCCGGGGGCCTCGACCCAATGGATTTTCATCTTATCCAAAAGGCTCCGGACCGCATCCTGCTCACTCTGCCTGTCTCTCGAACGCCAGCAGTCCTGCACTGTTACTTCCATTCCGCTGTAATCAGGAAAGGCGAATCTGTCATCCCTGCTGATCAGTTCCCAAAGTGAAAACACATGAACAGCCGGATGCGTTTCCTCAATGATATTATTGCAGTTATGGCAAAGAGAATAAACGGAATCTCCGGGTTCAAATATCCCCGAATCAGACATAACAGTCCAGTCATGGCGGAGCGGACCATCAGGCATTTTTTCTTCAAATTCTCTGATCTTGTACTTTGGTACACAACAGCGCACACATTCATATCCCCAGCGATCCTGCACGTATTTACGGATCCTGAGGCTTCGCTCCGGAAACTGAGCAGTAAACACGCAGCTTGATATATAGTAATTCTTCATAATTCTTCCCACACAAATCCCGATTAGTCGGGATCATTATAACGCTGATAAACGGAAATATTCATTTTATTTTTTCTCATGTAAGCAATTATATGTATTTCAGGAGAAAATCAGTTATTCCAATGATAGTAAAACCATTTTCATCAATCGTTTCTTTTACCGGTTTATTGATTACTATTATTTTTTTTATCTCATCATGTAAAAGCATATATGGCCGGATTTCTCTTGCTCTTGTGTCTGGGCTGGAAATGTCAGCTGAAACCTGAATATAATATCTTCTGATTCCTTTAGTTGCAACAAAATCAACTTCACTGGTTTTTCTTATCGAGTTTCCATTTTTATCTTTTTCAACTGTATCGAATGTTCCGATATTCACGGAATATCCTTTATATATCAGTTCGTTGTATACGATGTTTTCAAGTATCTGCCCTTCATCCGGAAAAGAGAAATTCAATCTTGCGTTTCTGAGCCCTGTATCAACAAAATAGTATTTTCTGAGAGCGCCAATTTCGGCACGGCCTTTTATGTCAAATCTCTTTGCTTCACGTATGATAAAAGCATCCTTAAAATAACTAAGATATTTTTCAATCGTCTGTTTGTCGATATTCTCCTTTTTAACACTTCTGTAGGTGTTTGCTATTTTTTCTGCATTTAACAGTTCTCCGGTTGCTGCGCTGATGATATTGCACAGTTCATCCAGCGATTCGCTTTTTCTTAAATGATTATGTTCAATGATATCTCTGAAATAGGTTGTTTCGAACAAACTATGAAGATATTCTTTCCTGCTCTCGTCATCTGTTAAAACGGCAAGCGGCATACCGCCGAACTGCATATAATCATAAATGGCTTCGCTGGCGGAACCGCCCGCATATTGATAATACTCCCCAAATGATAACGGACTGAGGGGGATGTTGGTAGCCTTATCACGGAATTCCGTGATAATATCTGTGGAAAGCATTTTGGAGTTCGATCCCGTAACATATAAGTCTATGTTTTTCTCCCGGGATAATCCAAGGATGACATCTACGAAGGTTATAACTTCTTTATCATCTTTTCCGGCCGGCATATGCTTCCCGGCAGTCAAATTCGGGTTTATCAGAGAATATACTTTCTGTATTTCATCCAGAAAAACATAGCTTTTCTTCTTTTCAGCACAATACTGCCTCACATAATCTCCCAGAACGATAGGATCCCTATATGCAATATTCCTGTCATCATCAAGTTCCAGTATCAGTATGTCTTCCTCAGCAATCCCCT
>JAEEGJ010028101.1_pt1 | contig 11223 bp, 9 predicted proteins | sample 8958761 | NCBI WGS metagenome assembly JAEEGJ01 (sample SAMN16246546, study PRJNA631951) | gut metagenome | biome: gut microbiome; feature: rumen; material: RS-attached | host: Bos | place: Iran: Karaj | collected 2018-10
AAGGTAGGGCGCACACGCTCTTCTTCCGTACCCGCAACGTCGTCGAAGGAATCGAATTCCGAATGGACGCCGATTTGGAAGATGACTTTCCTGCGGTTCTCGTAGAATTCGAGCAGTTCCGACTGGCCGTCCGCAACAGCAAGAAAAAAACGCTGGACCTGGAAGTCGAGAATGGCGAGGTCTTCATTGATGACGTCATGCTCGCACCTGTGAACGGACACTTTCCCGTGCCAGAGAACATCCCGGATCAGGATGCCACGGTTACGGAACTGCCCGCCGACACGCTGGCCGCGCTGTCACTGCTTGCCCCGCTCACAGACAAAGGGCAGGACATTCGCAAGGTTCTCGGCGGAATCAACATCAGCCGGGACGGGCTCACCGCGACCAACGGCAAGGAGCTGTCGAATATCCCGCTCTCACTGGAGATGACCGGTAACGTCACGATTCCGTTCCCGCTCGCTCTGCTTGCCACAAAAGCATTCGGCGAATCCGGCAGGCTCACGACCTGGCAGAAGGACGAGGACACGCGCTTCGAGCTTTCGCTTGGTAACTGGACCTGGCGGGCGAAGGCGTACAAAGAGAACTACCCGAACTGGAAGCTCGTCGTGCCGGACCGGACAGAGGCCACGCACTATGTGAGCTTCCAGGACGACCGCGCCGAACTGCTCCAGCGTTACCTAAAAAGCGTTCCTGACGACCCGCAGAACAACAACGGCATCAAGCTGAGCCGTCTCGAAGTCCCGGACAACCTTCATCTGGAAAGTTCGAACGGGATGCTGTTCAGCGTTCTCGCCGAATTCGACGATGCTTGGGGCGACCTGAGTTTCACCGTCAGGAAAGAATTCCTCCTGCATCTGCTGAACGCCGGACACCGGAAGATCGAGCTCAACGATGCCTACGGTCCGATTGTCGGAACTGGTGGCAATGGCGAATATATCGCCATGCCTATCATCACCAAAAGACCGCAAGCTCAAACCGAGCAGAAGCCGGAAGAGACCGCATCCAGCCAGACGGATACAAACGTTGCTGTTCAGGCTGAACAGACCGCACCTCAACCCATTCCCGAACAAACGGAATCCGTCACCGAGCAGATTCCGAATCACGAACAGGAAACATCCCCCACAAACAAAACCAATACCACACCCTCAACGAAGGAAAACACCACCATGATCGACACCAACACCATCACGCACGTCGTGTCTGCCCCCGTGCAGACGTCCGCCCAGAACAACAAACCCGAATCCAAGTTGAACCCGATGGACGAACTGATCATCAGCATCGAAGCGTTCAAGGCCAAGCTCAAGGCCATGGTCGATGAATCCACCGCCATGAGCCGTAAGGTCTGCGAGGTCGCCATCTCCCAGAGGCAGAAGGAACGCGAGTACGCGCGGACGAAGAAGACCATCGAAAAAATCCGGGTGGCCAGCGGCTTCTGAACCGTCATCTCCCGACATCACCCCAACACCGCCCTCGGCAGCTCACTGTTGCTGGGGGCAATCTTTGAAAGGAAACCATCATGCTCAAACTCAATGCATCCTACAGCAAGAAAATCCCCGCACAATCTGAGTATTCTTCTCAGTCCTACCACGCCTCAGTCGAGGTCGAGCTTCCTGATGGACTCACGACCGAACAATTGAATGCGAAGATCCACGAGACATTCGCGCTCGTCCGCGACAGCGTGGAAACGGAACTGCACGGAAACACGGTTCAGCAGTCCGCTCCGATCCCCCAGACCTCGAACGCGCAGCCCCAACCGGGTCTGTACGAAAACCAGCCGCAAAACGCGTCGAAGCCCATCTACGGCAAGAAGAACGGCACGACCTCGGACGCTCCCGCTTCTCCCAAGCAGGTCAAGTACCTCCTTGATCTCGCCCGCCAGTTCGGAATCAATCCGGAGCAAATCAAGGCCAAGTTCAACGTGCCAGCGCTCGAAAGTCTAACGAAGACGCAGTGCAGCCGTGCCATTGATGAGCTCAACGGAAAGGCGGCCTGATATGGAACGCACAATTGAAACTGTCCGCGAGGCACCGCACTGGTCGTACAGCTCGTTGCAGCTTTTTTTGAACTGCCCCTTGCGTTACTACTTCCGGTACGTTGAAAAAGCTGAGGTGGAAAGGACAAGTGTAAGCCTGCCGTTCGGGCGGGCTTTCCACGCCGTCTTGAGCCTTCGCGCGGAGAAAGGCTCGGTTTACAGCGCCGAGGACGCGAAAGAAGACTTTGCCGTGTACTTCCGAGGCGAAACCGAGGTCAGCGAGAACATGACGTACAAGCAGGATGAGGACTATTGGTTCTGGGAACAGCGCGGATGCGACATGCTGGAGGTCGCTTTTGCAGAATGGCCGGACGATTATTCGGTCAAATCTGTGGCGGAGGCGTTCAGCGTGGACGTTCCAGGACTGAGCAAGCCTCTCATCGGCGAGTTCGATCTCGTCGTTAATGACGGCGGGGACGAAACGATCTGCGATTTTAAAACGGCGTCGACGAAGTGGCCGACCGGGAAAGCTGACAGAGATCTGCAGGCGACTGCCTTCTCATTCGCATATCAGAAGCGCCACGGCAAAATCCCGATCTTCCGCTTCGACGTCTTCACGAAGGCGAAGAATCCGGTTCACCAGCAACTCTACACGCTCAGGACGAACGATGATTTCGACCGTTTCGTCTACCTCGCCAACAAAATTGAGGCGGCAGTGAACACCGGCATCTTCCTCCCGGTAGAATCGTGCATGAACTGTGCTGAATGCGCCTACGGGGACCGCTGCAAAGCGGTCCACAGAAAGGCGGCGTAACATGGGACTGATTATGCAGGAAGGCAAATACGTCAGCCGTGATGAAGTCGCGTGTATCGACACCCCAAGTTCGACTGAAACATGGAGACCTGTGCCGCACATTGATGTCATCGAGGCCGTAACCGAAGTTGTCAAGGCTCACCGCTGGGATATTGCGGACGAACGGTTCGGCCTCGCCAGCGAAGGACAGAAGATGTTCGGCGTCATGGAAATCTCCCGTTCATCTTCGCCTCAATGGCATCGCTGTATCGGCATCCGCAACAGCCACGACAAAACCCTTGCCGTTGGACTGTCTGCCGGAATCGTCGTTCTTGTCTGCTCCAACCTCGCTTTCGGCGGAACCACCGTCATCAAGCGCAAGCACACCAGCCGGTTTGAACTGACCGATCTGATCGACCGTGCCGTGGCATCGCTGGAGGACGACTTCCTGATGACCGAAACCGTGTGCGAGGACCTGAAGGACATCCACCTCAAAAACGATGACGAAGCCCGGAGTAGCATTGTGCGTGCTGCCGAGCTCGGCGTCATCAATTCCTGTGACATTCTTCCGGTCTACCGTGAATTCAAGTCCCCGTCACATGCCGAGTTCAAGGAGCCAACACGATGGAGCCTGTTGAATGCATTTACGGAAACCGTGAAGAAGTACACGCCTCAGCGTGTGGACCACAGCTATCTCGCCCTGAACCGGGCGTTCGGGCTGGACGGTCGCCCTGCCGCCATCTTCACCTGACGGCGAGAACGAGCAACCCGGCATGGTCGGAGGTCGAAGGAGTGCAAGCCTTCCCTCCGGTTTTTTTTATATTGAGGTTGCGCGAGCTGTCAAATCGACAAAAAAAGTTTCAGAAAAAATCGTTGTTTCGCTTGATTTCTCCTGTCGACGATGTTAAATTATTTCTCGGCTGAAACAAGAGCGGCATCCCCGTTACCACCAACATCGGGGCGAAGCGCTCCAGACAGCCACCACACATCGTGATCTAACGGCGGACACCAGACTGAACCAAGGGTCGGACGCACCGAACCTCCAGCAGTGATCGGGCGGGAACATCCTCTCAGCCGGGCAAACAGAACGCTTGGATCGCGGTCACAGACTACAGCACATAGGTGAACGTTCAGCGCCTGCACTCGCAGCCCAAGAACGTCAGCTGTTCCCCAGAAGGCATCGGACCAAACCTATACGGTCGGCGATGCGAACAGCGCATAGGCGATGTCAAAACCGGCCAAAGCGGTCAAGACATCGGGCTGTCCCCAGATAGCATCGGGCCACCTATTCGGCCGAAATGCTATACCTCCCCAACACGACGTACCAATGACCGCCACTGCGGCGAGTCAGCGGGCGCGTACTGTTGTCCACGGCAGCAAACGACCCCAAAGGCCGGATGCCAACCGTCCAGAGCGAAGCATTGGACCACCAATGGTCTCAGATGCTTGGGAACAGCAGGGCCCGGAAACATCCCGGAGCGAACTCAGGCCAGAAGCCTGAGCAAGGTTCGGAGTGCAACCGGGGCAACAACGGGCACAGGCCGAAAGGTCTGGGCAAAGCACTCGGTGAAGACCTCGCAGAAGCGGAATCGGCATCGGGAACAAACCTATGAAACAGGAGTCTTACAATGAGCAACATGCTCGAACATACGCCCCAAAACGGGGAGACAACGGACGGCCTCAAATCGGTCGTTCCGCAGAACGTACTGGATATCATCCGGTGCGCCATCTCGCCGTACCCCGTCCCTTGGAGCAGAATCCGTAATGCTATCTTATCAGAAGAGGACGGCAATTCAAAGTCTATTCTGCCAGATGATCTCATGGACACCGCAGAGGCCATTAAGGCTCTGAAAATCTCGCGTGTCACACTTCATCGTCGTGTGCGGGAAGGAACCATCCCCGTACACAAATTAGGACGCAGAAATCTCTATTCTCTGAAGGAGATAAGGGAAGTCCTGCAGGTGGAGAACTAACGACCATCATAGATCATCCCACAAGACCACGACAGGTCCCGCGATCTCGTGACAAATCGCTGGTAGGCAGCAAACCATGGTAGGCTCCTTCACTCCTGGCGAGCTGTCTCCGGTGAGCGTCCGGCTCTGCTAACTGAAAGCCCATTGCCGCTACATCGGCTCACACAGGCGAACAGCCCAGCGAACCCGACGATGCGTCACAACAAGGTCTCGACTTATGATCTACACGGCAGCCACCCCAACTGTCTCTGTGAGAATCGTTCCTGTCTGGCAAAGGACAACGAACACCGTCTGAAAATAACATGCAAAACAAAACAACCAATATCCATGCGCCGAGGGACAACTCCCACGGTGCGAACACCCCTGGCTCAGACCAGTCTTCGGACACCGAGAATCGTACCAAGCTCTCGCGAGAAGTCCAGACCGACCGGATCAAGCAATTTCCCGAAGAATCGGGAATTGATACGGAACGGTGTAACAATCGCGTTGAGAATGACACGACCGCTTCGGCGTACGACTGGCTGCCCAAGCCGATCAAATACAACTCCAAAACGCGCGAGGACCAGACCGACAGGTGTATTCTCCGCAATGGGAAACAGGGAAGTGCGCCTGAAACACTGCCGAAGAAAGAGAGCGTGAAAACGGCAGCCAAGCACAACCCGCAAATCGGACAGCAGAATACCAGACAGACTGACTCCTTCTGGACCGGTGGTTCTGAACGCTCCGGCAGTTCATCAAAGCAGAAACACAAACAGCGGTACTATGATCCGCTAATCGGAAATCATGTCATCCCGATCATCTGGAATCATGACCTCCTGGAACGAATCGCGGACAGGGACAATCTCCTACAAGCAATCGCCTTCTTAGCCCGTCACAAGGAGAAAACTCCTGGTCCGGACCACAAGAGCGTGGAGGAGACCTGCATCATGCTTTCCGATCCGGAGAACCTGGAACGCCTTCGGCAACAGCTTCTTCAGGAAACATACCGACCCGGTAATGTCCAATCAACACAAATCCCCAAATCCAACGGAAAGACGCGGCCCTTAAAGATCGCGACTGTGATGGATCGCTGCGTACAGCGTGCAATCCTACAGCAGGTAATCACGAACCTACCGAAGAATCCGTGGTGCCCCTACTCCTTTGCATACCACCACGGGCAAAACACGACCGACGCAATCGAAGAAGTCAACAGGATCCGGGAAGAGGGATACAAGTACGCTATCGAACTGGACCTCGAGTCCTTCTTCGACAATGTACGGCATACCAGACTCCTGAAGAAACTCCGTAGACATATCGCCGATAAGAGGGTAGTCCGAATGATCTCTCACATCATATCGGCCCTTATCATCAATAATCACGGGGAGCTGACGAAAAACCGCAAAGGCACACCGCAAGGCTTCGCGATTTCCTCATGGCTCGCAGCAGACCTATACCTGGATGAAATGGATCAGGAAATGACACGGCGCAACCTGCGCTTCGTCCGTTTCGCTGACGACATTACTATATTCACCCGCTCGAAGAAGTCGGCCAAGCGTGTCAAGGCCAGAATCATCGAGTTCACTGAAAACGTAATGGAATGTCCGGTCAACAAGAAGAAAACCAGAATCGTCACCATTGAGAACGTCTCCCCTCCCTCTTGGGAGTCGAACTCAGGGATGGCCACTGGAGAATCCTTCGCGAAAAGGTCCGCAACCACTGCGGCGAATACATGAAGGACATAGCCAAGTATAAGAAAACGAAGAATGACTACTACATCCGCAAGGCAGCCCAGAGCATGCAGGGATTCATCGGCGGTTACACCAGGATTCCTGACATCTGCCTGAGACAAATTCGGGCACTGAGATGCTGGTGCATGAACAGGTGGTGGGCCACGGGTGAACGCAAGCTGTTCTTCGCCCAGAAACGCTGGATGGTGCCAGACTAACCACGGGACGCAAACGCTACTCTGCAAAGATGAACTGAATTACCGCTCTATTAACTGAGCCTGAGCAGCGCTTCAGGTGTGAATGACCTGGAGTGCTGCTCTTTTTGATTTCGCTGACGGCACTCGTCTTTGGCTTCCGAAGAACAATTAACCTCAACCCAAGCAACCGAAATGCCGTTTTTAACCTCAGATCGTGGCAAAATCGTGGAAAAGGTCCCCATTTCCACAATTGTCGTGGCGAATGATCGCTGCTGTTTTCAGCACGATGGGACGTACCAGACAGGAACCGGAGGCATATCGCGGAAGGCTCGGTTTTCCACGGACATACATGAATGCTTGAGCAGGAAGGGCGAAAAATCTGAGCTCAAAAGCCTGCCACGATTTTTCCACGATTTTTCCACGATTTGTGTCACGAAACATAAAAAAACACCATGTTTCACGATGTATGAAAAATGGTGATTTAAGCTCAAAAAGTGGTGCACCCGGCGGGGCTCGAACCCACCACCTACTGCTCCGGAGGCAGTCGCTCTATCCAAATGAGCTACGGGTGCACTTGATCGAATTCTTCGCTGCAAACGCCATTCGGCGGGTTAGCGCAACATATAATATACCACGAACGCGGCAAAAGTCAACTCCCAAACGCCAATCCGCCCCAAAAACAGTCGCGGCAAGCTGACGCCTGCACTGTCATAGTGCGCGGCTCCGCTCGCGCGCAAAAGTCGATGCGTCGGGTCCCTCGGAAAACTCACTCCTGCCCGACGATGAAAAAGCAGGTCACTTGCCGATGCAGAAACGGGCGAAGATCTCGTCGAGGACGTCCGGGGTGGCGGTTTCGCCTGTGATGCAGCCGACAAGTTCGGCCGCGTTCCGCAGGGAACTGCCCGCGAGCTCCCAGGATTCGTCCATGGCTTCGTCCGCAGCGGAACCAAGGCGTTCGGCAGCCTGTTCGAGGAGCGCGGCGTGGCGTTCGGAGACTGCTGCGCCCCCGGATTGCGCGGCCGCGGGGAGGCCGTCCCAGACGGTTTGCTCCAGGCGTTTGCACAGCGCGTCGAGGCCGTCGCCGGTCCGAGCGGAGATGAATTCGAATGTGGGGCAGGGGGAGCCGTCTGTCGCAGCACGGGCGATGGTTTCCCGGTCGAGGTCGGCCGTATCCGTTTTGTTCCAGCAGGGGATGAATTTCGCGCGTGTCTGCGAACGGGCCCGGTTCATCTCCTCGAGCCGGGCGGCGCGCATGTCGGCCGGTTCCGAAGCGTCCAGCAGCCACAGGACCACGTCGGCGGCCCCGAGCGACTCTCGGGAACGTTTCATGCCGAGCGCCTCGACCGGGTCGGCGCGGTCCTCATCGCGCAGTCCGGCGGTGTCGGTCACACGGAATCGGACTCCGCCGATGGAGACGGATTCCTCGAGGGTGTCGCGTGTGGTGCCGGGAACGGGGGTCACGATGGCGCGTTCGTACCCGAGCAGGCGGTTCAGCAGGCTGGATTTGCCGGCGTTCGGAGGTCCAGCGATCACGAGCGAGACGCCGTCGCGGATGAGGATCCCGGCCCGTGCCGTGAGGGCGAGTTCGCACGCCTGTTTTTGCAGTTCGATCGCGGCGTCGCGGAATTTCCCGCGGGGCATCCAGTCCAGATCCTCCTCGGAGAAATCAAGCCGGGACTCGGCCTCGGAGAGCAGGTGGACGATCCCGGCGCGGATGTCGCGCACGAGGGACCCGACCGCGCCGTTGAGCTGGCGTTCGGCCAGAAGCCCGGCGCGTTCGCTGCCGGCGTTGATGAGGTCGAGGACGGCCTCCGCCTGCGTGAGATCGAGCTTGCCGTTGAGGAACGCCCGGCGCGTGAATTCGCCGTTCTGGGCGAGTCGTGCTCCGGCCTGAAGCGCCATTCTGAGGGCGCGCCGTGCGGCGAAGCTGCCTCCGTGGCAGTGGAGTTCGGCGACGTCCTCGCCGGTGAAGCTGTGCGGGGCGGGCATGAAGACCGCGAGCGAGGGTTCGCCCGGGGAATCCGGTGCGGAAACGAGGCGGCCGTAGAGCATCACGCGCGGGCAGTCGGGGCCGGGGAGACGGCGGCCGCGCCAGACTGTTCGGACGACATCGAGGGCGCGGGGGCCGGAGATCCGGACGATGCTGACGGCTCCGCCCGCTCCCGTGCAGACGGCCGCGATGGTGTCGTTTTCATGCTCGAACACGGAGAAAACTCCAAAAAAAAGTGAAAAACTGTCAGGTCGGACTTGATTTTCCGGCAAAACCGTTGTAGTTTTATATGCTGTACTTAATATTATACACCCCATTTCGGGATTTTTCAACCCCACGAGGAGGTTTCTTACTCATGGACATCGTCAAAAAAACGTTGAAAGACGTTTCGCCTGCCACCAAGTCCGCCTACAACAAGGCGCTCGCGGTTTTGAACCAGAACAACATCGACTACGCCATCACGCTCTTCAAGGAAATTGTGCAGTTCGATCCCGGATTCCTGGACGCGAGAACGAAGCTCCGCGAGGCTGAACGCCTGCATTTCGCGAAGATGAACGCCGTGGCGAAGGCGCTGGCGGCCGTGAAGTCCGTCGGTTTCATCTCGAAGGGCAACATGCTGAAGGCCAAGAAGCCGAAAGAGGCCATGGATCAGGCCGAGGAAGCCCTTGCGCTCAACCTCTTCAATCCGGCTGCGCTGACCCTGCTCGCCGATTCCGCCAAGAAGCTCAACGCGATGTTCATCTGCGTCGAAGCCTACGAGATCATCGTGGAGAAGGACGACAAGAACGAAGCGAACGTGGTGAAGCTGGGCGAATACTACAAGGCCGACGGCCAGGGCATCAAGTACCTCTCCATCCGCCAGAAACTCGCAGACAAGTACCCGGGCGACCTCGAAAAGCTCGCGCTGCTCCGCGAAGCCGCCGCATTGGCCTCCATGGAGAAGGGCAAGTGGGGCGAGGGCGAGAAGTCCGACTTCACGAAGAACCTCAACAAGGGCAACAAGGACCAGGGCGACCGCATCATCCGCGCCGACGACGACATCCGCGAGATGATCGAAAAGTATTCCAAGGAGATCGCGGAAGGCAGCGAGTCCATCGACACCCGCCGCCGTCTGGCCGAACTCTACGTCCGCGCCAACGAGTTCGAGAAGGCCATCGAAGCCTACAACTGGATCGTCAACAAGATGGGCACGCTGGACCCGGCCATCGACAAGGCCATCGAGAAGTGCAATACCGCCATCTCGAAGCGCAAGGTCGAGCAGATGATCGCCGAAGGACGCCCGCAGGAAGAGATCGACGCCGAGAAGAAGGCGAACTACGATTACCGCATGGAGCGTTTCCACGAGCGAATCCGCCTGTACCCGAACGACCTGCAGATCCGTTTCGAATACGCCGAACTCCTGTGGGAAGGCGGAGCCGTGGACGAGGCGCTGGAGCAGTTCCAGATCGCGCAGCGCAATCCTCAGCACCGCCTGATCGCCATCGTCTACCTCGGCCGCTGCTTCGCCGCGAAGAACCAGTACGACATGGCCATCGAGCAGTTCAACCGCGCCCTCGAAGACATGCCCACCATGAACCTCGACAAGATGTTCACGCTGTACCACCTGGGCATCACGTTCGACAAGATGGGCAAGAAGAAAGAAGCCCTCGACTGCTTCAAGCAGATCTACGCCGTCGACATCAAGTACCTCGACGTCGCCGAACGCATCAACAAGTATTACGAGGAGAACAAGTAATCCTCCGCGTGAACGTCGATCCGCCGTCAGGGCGGATTCCGAACGACGCTGTCCGACCCGGAGCCCCGTCATGGGGTCCCGGGCCTTTTTTTCGCTTCGCATGAGGAAAAAACGGGGGGAAAGCGAAGGCATGAAAAAACCGCCGGATCCTCATCGGACCCGACGGAGAAAGAAGCGTTCGGGAAACGAGCTCGTGCGAGCTCAGAGTTTTGCCGCGGTTTCGGTCAGGGCGGCGAGGCGCGCCGCGTCCTTCGCGAGGTCGTCGACCGCGGCGGCGGAAATGGCCTCGTCGAGGACGACTTCCCAGCCGAGGAAGCTGGCGATGCAGCGGAACTGGTCGGAGATGAGCTTGTACTCGGGATCGTCGGTCGTTTCCGCGCCGACGGCGACGATGCCGATTTTCTTCTTCGTGCGGAGCGTGGGGGCGGATTCCCCTTCGCGGGAATAGAACTTGTCGACGACGTCCTTCAGCTGGGCCGAGATGCCCCACCAGTAGACCGGGGAACCGAAGACGACGAGATCGGCGTCGGTGATCTTGTTGATGATCCGGACGGTGTCGTCGGCCTGGATGCAGTTTCCGCCGTTGCGCCTGCAGGCGTCGCAGTTGCGGCAGGGGAGGAACTTGAAGTCGTAGACGTTCAGGGTTTCGACGGCGTGGTTGCGCGCGAGGCCGTCCGCGATGGCGCGGAGCGCGTGGGAGGTGTTGCCGTTCTTGCGGGGGCTGCCGTTCAGGATCAGGGCGTTCATGATGATTCTCCGTGGATATATGGTGTCTGTGTGCAGTGGAAACGGATTCGGGCGGGATCGTGCTCAGCGGCCACCGGCGGGGCCGGGGTCCTCGATGTCGATCCGGCGTT
>JAEEGJ010028105.1_pt1 | contig 11222 bp, 8 predicted proteins | sample 8958761 | NCBI WGS metagenome assembly JAEEGJ01 (sample SAMN16246546, study PRJNA631951) | gut metagenome | biome: gut microbiome; feature: rumen; material: RS-attached | host: Bos | place: Iran: Karaj | collected 2018-10
TGATCTTTTTTATATGTATTCCCTCAGGGGCGGTTCAAAGCTTAATATCCTCAGGACAGCTGAAGTGACCGATCCTGTTGCCCCGATCTCACAAACCAGAGGAATGATCAGATAAAAAACATTATGAAGGCCGGGCGCGTTTATGCATCCGCCCGCAATTACAGCAGCTGCGAGCAGAAATGTCAGGATACCAAAAAACAGTTTCTGCTGTTTTATTTCTTCCCGGGAAGCCCCGCATTCATACATATCCCCGGCATAAATGTAATCTCCGGCAACATTGCGCTGAAAATCATTGAGATAAGAATGCCCGCTCTTTTTTTTATCTGCCATACACTGTTTTTCCCGATCAATGAATTATTCTATCCCTGTAAGGTCGAAGCTTTTGAGATAGCTGTCCGCTTTTTCGCAGACACCGCGCAGAGTGTTCTCGTCGAAGGGGCTGTCGAGCCCGGCGTTTTTCAGAAGATCCGTGAATGTACGGCTTCCACCTTGGGAAGTATAAGCCATATAGTATTTCCAGGCGTCCTTCAGGTCCTTTTGTATTTTAGCCCAGAATTCCAGCGAGACCGTCTGCGCAAGGCAGTAGTCTATGTAGTAGAAGGGGCTCGAGTAGATATGGTGCTGTCTCTGCCAGCCCTCGCCCTCGCTGTAGAAGGGGATCTCAGCGTCGAGCTTCATCCAGGGCTGATAGATACCGAGAAGCTCCTTCCATACAGCGTGGCGTTCGGCAGGGGACATATCAGGTCTTTCGTATACTATGTGCTGGAAATGGTCGACCATGGTGCCGTAGGGGATAAAGGTCAGAGCCGAGGCGAGATGGCTGTACAGGAATTTCCTCGAGTCTTTTCCGAAAAAGCCCTCGCTCCAGGGCTCCGCGAAAAATTCCATGGACATGGAATGGACTTCGCAGGCTTCCATCGTAGGCCATACATAGCTGACTGGGATCCTGTCTATATTGAGCCAGGACTCGAAAGCATGCCCTGCTTCATGTGTCACTACTTCAATATCTCCTTGGGTGCCGTTGAAATTGGCAAATATGAAAGGCACGCCGTAGTCGGGTATCTCAGTGCAGTAACCTCCGGCCTGCTTTCCCTCCGTTGAGAGGACATCCAGAAGTTCGTTATCCAGCATAGTTCTGAAGAACTTTCCGGTCTCGGGGGAGAGCTCTTCGTAGAATTTCAGACCTTGGGCGAGGATCTCGTCGGGAGTTCCGCAGGGACGCGGGTTTCCGGAGCGGAATTCCAGCGCGTTGTCCGCAAAGCTCATAGGATAGCTTTTTCCGAGGCGTTTTGACTGCTCGCGGTATATCGAATCCGCGACGGGAACCAGATATTTAACCACTGCCTCGCGGAATTTTTCAACGTCATCCTTAGTATAGCAGTTCCTGCCCATGCGGTAATAGCCGAGAGTGGTATAGCCCTCATAGCCGAGCTTTTTACCCATTGAGTCTCTGAGATGCACAAGCTTGTCATAAATATCGTCGAGCGCAGCCTGGTTGTCCTTGTACCACTGACCCTCCGCCTTCCAGGCAGCGAGGCGGCGGCTGTCGTCGGGATCGGTCTTGAATGGAGTCAGCTGGGAGAGAGTATAGTTCTTTCCCTCGAAGGGGATCTGTGCCGAGGCGAGCAGTTTTTCATATTCCTGGGTCAGATCGTTTTCCTTCTGAAGCTCCGGGATTATTTCGGGGGAGAAGGATTTGAGGTCGATCTCGGCGTTTATGAACATTAGATCGCCGTACTCTTCCGTGAATTCCGCTCTGTAAGGGCTCTCCAGCATAGCCTTTGTCCAGAGCTGCGCATATTCGGCGAGCTCCGGGCCGGTCATATTCCAGAACTTTTCTTCTTCATCATAGAATTTGTCCCTTGTGTCTATCGAATGCCGGATGGAAACCAGTGTTCCCAGAGTAGCGACATGTTTCTCCAGCTCCTGCTGCTCCAGAAAAACGGAGCGGGCCGCCTCATATGAAGACGCTGAGCGCAGGCGCTCTGTCAGGTCTGTAAGCTTTGCTTTGAGTTCTTCGGGGTCGGGCCGTTTGTACGGCATCTCGGAAAATTTCATTGAATACACTTCCTTAGGTTATAAATGATTTACCGCAGTATTATATCCGCAAACCGCTTTTAATTCAACCGGAGAAAACAGAAGAAAGCCGCCCCGGAGGGCGGCTTTCGGTTATTTGATTGTGATCGGATCAGCGGCCGAACTGGCAATCGTTGTTACCGGAATCGGTTATCCACATCTCAAGCATGTTGATAGGATCGTTGAAGTCGGCAATCCAGCCTTCACGTGCGAAGTCGAAGTTACCCTGCTTTCTCTCCTCGAGGAAGACGTTCCAATCCTGCTGTGAAATGGTCATCTCGATGCCGAGAACACTGAAGTCCTGCTGCATGGATTCTGCAACTGCAATGTGTCCGCTGGAGGTGTTGGTCAGGTACTCGAGCTGGATCGGAGTCTCAGCGGAGAGTGTGCCGTCCTCGTCGAACTTGTAGCCTGCAGCCTTGAGAAGCTCGCGGGCAGCCTCAACAGTGCCTTCGTAATCGTTGTTGATAGCGTACGGATCATAGTAGCCTTCGTTTATGGCGTCTGTCTTGAAGATGCCGCCGTTTCCGTCAGCCATTCCGAGAGGAAGGAAGGCGTTTGCTGCGACCTGGCCGGTCTGACCGACGTTCTCGCAGATGTAGTCACGGTCGATGAGCATCGAGAGTGCCTGACGCATGCAAGCTGCCTGCTCAGGAGTCTTATCTGCAAAGAGTGCACTCTTGCAGTTGAATGCTGCGTAGTAGGTTCCGAGAGCATCAATGATGTGGAACTCGGGGTTGTCGAGGAGGTTTGCAACCTCGTCAGTGGGGACGGAGTCAGCTATATCGATGTCGCCTGCATTGTAAGCAGCAAAGATAGCTGTGTCATCTGCGGAGAGCATGTACTCGATCTTTTCAACTTTTACTTTGTCGGCATCAAACCAGTACGGGTTCTTCTCGTAGGTCATGGAGACATCGTGATCCCAGCCTGTGCAGACATAAGCACCATTGCTGACAAAGCCGGCTTCCTGGCACCAGCCGCCGGGAACGGTTTCCCAATCGGCATAAGCCTCAACTTCACTCTGCTTTACAGGGTAGAAAGTCGGGAAAGCCATGAGGTCTTCGATGTAGGCGCAGGGAGCAGCAAGAACGAACTCGAGAGTCTTGTCGTCTATTGCTGTAACATTGAGTGCGCCATCTTCTGTGCGGGCAAAACCGTCGAACATGTAAGCATAGTCGGCTGCGGTCTTTTCATCAACAGCGCGCTTCCAGGAGTATTCGAAATCAGCTGCGGTGAGGTCGCTGCCGTCGGACCATTTGAGTCCGTCTTTAAGGGTGACAGTGTAGGTGAGTCCGTCTTCGGATACTTCATAGCCTTCTGCACATGCAGGAACGGTAATACCGTCTGCATTGTAGGTGTAGAGGCCGGAGAAAGAGTTGGCTGCCAGACAGGCACCGTCAACAGAGCTGTTGAGAGCCGGGTCGAGGTAGTCAGGCTCGGATGCGAGGTTGATGCGAAGGGTATCGGCACCGTTCGCAAGTTCGCAGTACATGAAGAACTTGGTCTGGAACAGGTTGCAGTACATTCCGGAGACATAGTCCTTCTGCAGATAGATGTCATTGTAGTAGTACAGAGGGATGACACAATAGTTGGACATGAGAACGTCCTCAGCCTCGTGCATAAGCTCGGTACGTTTTGCATAATCGGTCTCGGCTTTGATCTGGGCGATCATTTCATCATACTGTGCCCAATCGGCAACCGGATCGATGAATGCATCGCTTACGAGTTCTGCTGCATCGGGAATTTCTTCCTCTGCGGGAGCTGCTTCAGCAGGGGCTGCCGGAGCAGGAGCTGCTGCCTGTCCGCAGGCGCAGAGAGCGAAAACCATGCAAAGAGCAAGGATGAGCGCTAAAAACTTTTTCATTGTTTTCCTCCATTTTAAATTGAATTGATTTATAAATATCTGAATGCTGCAATCAATCAGAGATTTATCGATTAATATATCGGTTCAGTACTCTATCACACTAAATAGCAAAAAGCAATACTATTTATTCAGGCATGCGACGAGATGGCCGTTTCCGCGGTCAGTAAGCTCAGGGCAGCGGGCAGCACATTCTTCTGTCGCGTATCTGCATCTGGTCCTGAAGGGACAGCCGGTAGGCATATTCAGAGGACTTGGTACATCACCTTCAAGAACGATACGCTGTTTGGCTCTTGCAATTTTAGGATCAGGGATTGGCACAGCAGAGAGGAGCGATTCGGTATAGGGATGGACCGGATTATCCATGAGCTCGTTGGCGTCAGCCAGTTCCACCATATGACCTAAGTACATGACGGCTATTCTGTTTGATATCCGCTGAACAACCAGAAGATCGTGCGCCATAAACAGATAAGCCACCCCAAGCTCCTTCTGGAGATCCTCGAACATGTTGATGACCTGGGCCTGAATGGAGACATCCAGGGCGGAGACCGGCTCATCACAAATAATGAACTTCGGATCGACAGCGAGAGCTCTCGCAATACCTATCCTCTGACGCTGGCCGCCGGAAAACTCGTGGGCATAGCGTGAAGCATGGTCAGGTTTTAAACCAACCGTTTCCATAAGCGAGAGGACCTTTTCGCGGCGCTCGGCTCTGGTCTTGTACATTTTGTGTACGTCCAGAGGCTCTCCGATTATGTCTTCGACCGTCATTCTGGGATTAAGAGATGAATAAGGATCCTGAAATACCATCTGCATCTTTCGGCGTATCTTCAGGATATTCTTGTCCGTTATTTCTTCTCCGTCGAAAGTGACTTTGCCGTCAGTCGGTTTGTAGATTCGGATTATGGAACGCCCGACCGTAGTCTTTCCGCATCCGGATTCTCCGACGAGACCCAGGGTTTCGCCGGGCTTTATGCTGAAGGAGACATCATCGACAGCTTTTAAGGGTTTTGTCTCAAAAAAGCCTGTTCTGATAGGGAAATACTGTTTTAAGTGTTCTACTTCAAGGATGTTGTCACTCATTTGTCTTTCCCTCCCCAGCAAGTATCTGATCCCGGATATTGCACCAGCAGGAGGCCTTGTGGTTTTCATTTATCCATATCTCCTCCGGGATCTCCTCAAGGCAGATCTTCATGGCGGCGTCGCATCTCGGGCAGAACGCACAGCCTTTAGGCATCCTGAGCATATTGATGGGAGTGCCGGCAATGGGAACCAGCCTTTCTTTCATACGGCTGCCCTCAGGAATGCTTCTGAGCAGACCTTTGGTGTACTCATGGCGGGGATTGTAGAATATCTCATCCGCGGTTCCGCGTTCGCAGACCCTGCCGCCGTACATTACGATGATCTCGTCACACATCTCGGCTATGACGCCGAGATCGTGGGTGACCATTATTATAGCCATTCCCATTTTTTTCTGAAGATCCTGCATGAGTTCAAGGATCTGCGCCTGAATAGTAACATCTAGGGCGGTAGTAGGCTCGTCTGCAATAAGGATATCAGGCTCGCAGGCAAGAGCCATAGCGATCATAACTCTCTGACGCATGCCGCCTGAAAGCTCAAAGGGGTATTGCTTGAGCCTTTTTTCCGGCTCGTTGATCCCGACAAGGGTGAGCATCTCAAGCGCGCGCGCTTCGGCTTCTTTGCCGCGCTTATCCGTATGAAGGACTATAGCCTCTTTAATCTGATTCCCAACGGTGAAAACAGGATTCAGACTCGTCATGGGATCCTGGAAGATTATTGAGACGCACTTGCCCCTGAAGGAGCTCATCTGCTTTTCATTCCATTTTGTTATATTCTCGCCCTTATAGAGAATAGTTCCGCTTTTAATACTGCCATTATCAGCCAGGATCTGCATAATAGAATAGGCCGTAACGGATTTGCCGCTGCCGGATTCACCGACTATACCCAGGACCTTGCCTGCGTCGAGGTTGAAGCTGACGCCGTTGACCGCCTGGACCTCTCCGGAGTCAATGGTAAATGAAGTCTGCAGGTCCTGTACACTTAAAAGATGTTCGTAATTATCCATATCTTCACCTCTTAAGTTTCGGGTCAAAGGCATCTCTCAGTCCGTCTCCGAGAAGGTTCAGGGAGAGGACGATGATGCAGATCATGAGCGCGGGAAAAACCAGCTTGTACGGATACGACTGAAGTCCTCCGCGGGCAGCGTTTGCAAGCGAACCCAGAGAGGGCATGGGAGCCTGGACTCCAAGGCCTACGAATGAGAGGTAGCTTTCCGTGAAGATGGCCGAAGGGATCTGCAGAGCTGTCGAAATTATAATAACGCTGAGGCAGTTCGGAAGAATATGCTTTCTGATTATGTGACCGGACTTTGCCCCGATCGATCTGGCGGCCAGAACATAATCGTTCTCCTTGATGGAGAGTATCTGACCTCTAATCAGTCTTGCCATGCCGACCCAGTACAGAAGGCCGAATACGATAAACAGCGAAACCATATTGGTGCCGAGCGCTGCAAGAGCTGAACCGGATTTGAAATGCAGTATCTCCTGCAATACGACGCTGAGCAGAATGACCATCAGCATATCGGGGAGAGAATAGATGATATCTACTATTCTCATCATTATAAGGTCAGTCCTGCCACCTATATATCCGGATATGCTGCCGTATATAAGACCGATGATCAGAACTATAATGCTGGCAAAGAAACCGACGGTCAATGAGACTCTGGCGCCGTATATGACTCTTATGAAATAGTCGCGGCACTGTTCGTCCGTACCGAAAATGTGCGGGAAACGGCTGTTACCCTGGTCAATATATCTTTGCTCAGCCTCGCTGTATGTAAAGGGAGCGAGATTTTTGGCGCCTTTGTCGCGCTTTCCGTTAACGGAGAGCATCTCCTCATAGCCGTACGGGACAATCATGGGAGCTGCAATTATCACTATTATTATAACGGCGAGCAGTATCAGACTCATGACGGCGAGAGGGTTTCGCATTAGTCTTTTCATTCCGTCCCTGAAAAACGAGGTACTCTCGGTCATTACGTCCTGCTGTATTTTTTCCTCGTCTGTGGCCTTCTCGAATTTCCTGAGGTCTATCTGGAGACTGAGAGGGGCCTTTTTCGGCATTATTTCTTCATTCATATGCTGAAATCCTCCTTCTCAATCATATTGGATACGCGGATCGACAACCTTGTAAAGCAGGTCGCAGATAAGGTTTGCTATTACCATTAAAGTCGCAAGAAATATCGTGGTCGCCATGATCATGGTGTAGTCGCGATTATTAATGGACTGGACGAATTTGCTTCCGAGTCCGCCGATCGTAAAAACAGTCTCAACGACCATAGAACCAGTGATAATATAGGCGATCTGAGGACCGGCGTATGTAATGACAGGTATGAGAGAATTTCTCAGAGCGTGCTTGAAAATGATCTTCCATTTGGAAACGCCCTTGGCCTTTGCAGTACGTATGTAATCCTGGGAAAGAGCGTCGAGCATGCTTGTCTTGGAAAGTCGTGTTATATAGGCCATCGGATAGGCGGCCAGTGAAATGACCGGAAGGATATAACTTCTTGTGTCCGTGCTCCAGACAGGAAGAAGGCCGAGCCTTATACAGAAGACGAGCAGCAGAAGTGTTGCCAGAACAAAGCTCGGAACCGCGGTAAAGAGCGTCGAAAAGAAAATGATCACCCTGTCCGGGAGCTTGTTCCGGCTAAGCGCCGCGATGCTTCCGAACACTGTTCCGAGGAGCAGCGCGACTCCGATGGCGGAGAGCCCGAGCCTGGCAGAGATCGGGAAGGACTCCCCGATTATCGCCTTTATTTCACGCCCGTTTTTGAGAGATACTCCGAAATCGCCGTGCATCAGTCCCTTTAAATAAAGAAGAAACTGTGTGCCAAGCGGCTTATCCAGGTTATATCTCGCGTTCAGAGCGTCAATAGTGGCTTGCGAAAGCGCTTTTTCCCTGTTGAAAGGTCCGCCCGGAACGGCGTGCATAAGGAAAAATGTTATGGCGCATATTATAAAAACTGTGACGATCGCGAGAAGAACGCGTTTGACTACATATCGGAACAAGTTTTCCCGCTCCTTTCGTTAATTAAAATACTAATATGTTATCGGCGAAAATCAGAAAACAAGTGTTTGACATAATATATCAACACAGTCGAAAAAACAAGTGTTTTCGTGGAGAAAACACTTGTTTTGTGTAAATTGTATAAAGTTTTTTGGGCCCTTCGTACTGTTCTTTGTGTTTTATACAGACGATATAAAAGCTGTTCTACAGCATAGCCCCGTTTCTTTACCGTTTCGGAAAAAACGAATACATTTATCAAGGATATTAAAGTAATTCATACGGAAATGCGAATGATTGTGTGATTGTGCGAATACCGAAAATCTGCCGGCCCGGTCCTGCCGGATAATTTACGGTTGCAGAAATGCTTTAAAATATATACAATACACAAAGATGAAAAAAGACGGGGATAGGAAAATTCCGTTATGAATGTATTCAATATCATTACTCTGCTCGGCGGACTCGCCATGTTCCTCTACGGGATGAGGCTTATGGGAAACAGCCTCCGGGAGGGCGCGTCGGGGACGCTGAAGGCTGTTCTCGGGAAGCTTACGGACAGTTCTTTCAAAGCGTTTCTTACGGGCCTTGCAATGACAGCCGTTATCCAGTCCTCCACCGCGACGATAGTGATCACTTCCGGCCTTGTTGGCGCGGGGCTTCTGACACTGCACCAGTCACTCGGGATAATAATCGGAGCGAACGTCGGCACGACGGTCACAGGGCAGATCATAAGGCTTCTCGACATCGATTCCTCCGGAAATTCATGGCTTCAGATCTTCAAACCGTCGACGCTTGCCCCCGTGGCGCTGATCATCGGTATAGTGCTTATAATGCGCAGCGACAACAAAAAGACGGGGACAACGGGGAATATCCTGATAGGCTTCGGTATCCTGTTCAGCGGACTACTGAACATGACCGGCGCAGTCAGTTCCCTTTCCGGGAGCACGTTTTTCGGAAAGATGCTCTCCGCCCTTTCGAGGAGTCCGTTTATCGGGTATGCTGTAGGAGCGGCGGTGGCGTTCATGCTTCAGAGCTCCTCGGCCACGATTGGCATCCTTCAGGCTTTTTCCGTCTCGGGCGGGCTGACCTTCGGTTCGATATATGCCGTGATAGTGGGCATCTACCTCGGCGATTGCGTGACGACCGCGATAGTCTGCTCGATCGGCGCGAAACCGGAGGCAAGACGCGTCGGTATCGTGAACATTCTTTTTAATCTCAGCGAAACGGTGCTCGTGCTCACAGCGGTAATTATCGCCCGGAGAGCCGGATGGCTGGATGCGATCTGGAATATTCCGATCAACTCCGGCGGTATTGCGAACACCAACACCATATTCAATCTGAGCTGCGCACTCCTGCTTCTTCCCGTAGTTCCCGTTTATGAAAAAATGAGCAGGAAGATCGTCAGGGACGAGCCGGAAAAACCAATGATGTACAATGAACTGCTCGAAGCGCTGAATCCGAAATTTTTTGATACCCCCGCGCTCGCCTTCGGCTCCTGCTATGACGCGATGAAAAAGATGCTGGAACTGGGAACGGGCAATCTCACGAAGGCCGTGTGCCTTATTGACTCGTATGACGAAAAAGTGTTCGACGAAATATACGCCGATGAAGAGATCATAGACGCGTTTACCGACCGGGTCAGCCACTATCTGGTGGAACTGTCACCACATACGGCTTCGCGGCCGTTTTCGGGGATATTCGAGGAGTATACACAGGTGCTCTCGGAATTCGAGCGTATCGGCGACCACGCCATGAACATTGCCGAGCGCGCAAAAATCATGAAAGAACGCGGCACAACCTTTTCCTCCCTTGCCATCTGCCAGCTCGGAGTGCTGATGGAGCTTGCCCAGCAGACGATAAGCTGCGCGAGGGAAGCCTTCGAGCAGAAAAACCTGGATAAGGCGAAGGAGATCGAGCCTCTCGAGGAAGTTATGGACGATATGGTCGACGTGATGAAAGAAGGCCATATGGAGAGACTCCGCAAGGGGCAGTGCGAAGTATATGCCGGCGCCTATTTCCTCGATATACTGACAGATATGGAAAGAGTGTCCGACTGCTGCTCGAACATAGGTCTGGCAGTCGTCGCGAGAATGGAGGGGCGTGACCTGAAGCCGCATGATTATATAGCCTATTTGCACGAGGGCAACGACACCTGGTTCAATGAGGAGTACTCGGCCCGCCACGACGAGTTCTTCTCAAAGCTGCAAAACGCCGAGACCGAGTCTGCAGGGATGTAATGCAACAGCTCTGTTTATGCCGGGCAGTTCCGTATGCGGAACTGCCCGTTTTTTAATTGTGAACAATTGATTAATCCGGTGAAATCGTGTTGACAAAGAAAAATATCAGTGCTATATTAGCACTCGAAAGAAGAGAGTGCTAACACTTACAGAAGGATTCTGCTAATGGCTTTAAGTGAAAGAAAAAAGAAAATACTTGCAGCTGTTGTAGATGAATACATTAAAACAGCGGAGCCGGTCTCCAGCAAAGCAATAGCTGAAACGGGAAGCTTGGGCTGTTCTTCTGCGACCATAAGAAATGAACTGGCAGAGCTTGTTGCTCTCGGATATCTGGAGCAGCCTCACACCTCTGCAGGCAGAGTCCCCACTCCGGCGGGCTACAGACTGTATGTAAACGAGCTGATGCAACGCCAGAAGCTGAGTGTAGAAGAGTCCGAGGAGCTGAACAGGAAGCTCAACGACAGACTTGCAGTTATGGATACTGCAATCAGTGATATAGGAAAGCTCGCCTCACAGCTTACAAATTATCCGGCGCTGGCGCTGACTTCGAATGCTTCTGTTACAGTCAGACGTTTTGACCTGATATATGTGGACGCAAATACATTTATAATAGTAGCGCTGCTCTCAAACAACGATGTAAAGAACAAATATGTTCATCTGCCTGTCTCCGCGGACAGAAGTCTTGGTCAGAAGCTCAATACGCTTTTCAATGCTTCTTTCACCGGAATCACGGAGGACAAGATAACATCGGCGCTAATATCAGCAACTGAGCGGGCAGCAGACGATACTATCGGACTTACGGCTGTAATTGCTGCGTTCTGCATCGAGACTTTGAGCGAAGTCAATTCAGTAACCGCTTATGTGACGGGCGAAAACAGACTTTTAAGCCAGCCCGAATTCAGAGATCCGGATAAGGCCCATAAGCTTATGAGCTATCTGTCAAACGGTGGATATGTTTTTCCGGA
>JAEEGJ010028111.1_pt1 | contig 11219 bp, 10 predicted proteins | sample 8958761 | NCBI WGS metagenome assembly JAEEGJ01 (sample SAMN16246546, study PRJNA631951) | gut metagenome | biome: gut microbiome; feature: rumen; material: RS-attached | host: Bos | place: Iran: Karaj | collected 2018-10
AACGGCATGATCTGGGACCAGCCGAAATACAGATAGAGGCGGTCGCCGTCGGCGAACAGGTTGGCGTCGCCGTAGCGGTCGCTGCTGAGCTCGCCGATCTTCTCCCAGGTACCGGCCTTGGGATCGATCGCCTTATAGACGTTGCGGTTGTTCATCGAGCAGCCGATGAGCTCGCCCTGGAACTCCACGACGGAGACGACGCCGGCGGGATAGTTCGGGGCGTCGACGTAGGTCCAGTTCTGGAAATCAGGGGAGTACCAATAGCCTCTGCGATGCGATACGAACAGATAGTAGTCATCCTTGTAGATGAGGACGACGGGCTCGCCGCCGCGGACGCCGCGCTCATGGCCGACGAGAACGTCGAGCGGGTTGGCGAACGTGTGTTTCGGTTTTGTGGGCGACGACTGCGCGTACGCCGTAACGCCGAGGGAGATTGCGCCTGTCATGGCAAGCGCGATCAGCAGTTTGGAATGTTTCATTGGTTACCTCGATTGAATTATTTTTGAGGGGGAAGAGTGGTTATTTCCGGTCAAGGCACGCGGGGAGCGAACCTTCGATACCATAAAAATAAGCCTTTTTATTGTTTTGTCAAGGCTCCGAAACGAGAAAAAACAGTTTTTTTCTTTGATTTCCTTAAAGAAATTGCCGAAAAAGACTCCGTACGACAGTGCGGACATGAAACGGAAACCGGGACGCCTTACGCTCATATTCGCTATGTCAGAGGCAAAGTTGGCGAACTTACGAAATGACCGGCGGTAACCGATCTGTTCCTCGACCGTGCGTGGTGTCGCCCAGTTCGGCGAGGAAAAACCTCGCATGGCGTTTATCTGGGCGAGTGCGACTTCTTTTGTCGGTGCGAGCCAGATAGAATCCAGCTCGGAAGCCTTCAGTACGGGTTCATCGTAGTTCGTGTTTGCAGTGTGAATTCTTTCCGGCTTCCGTTGGAGCTTGTGAGGCGGTAGGAATAGTTGCCGTTTCTTGTCCGCCGCCTCAGCTTGCCTTGCAATTTGTTTCCTTGTTCTCTTCGGGCTGACATGCGTGTCGACCATGACCAAAACCTTTCTCGTTTCTGTCGCGGCACATGAAAAACTCGAAAGGTGTTTTGAAAAGATAACAAGTATTATATTTTTCCAAAAATGGGGCAGTTTTGGGGCACCACCTTTTTCATTCAGTATTTATAAATCCAGACTGTCCGGGTTCAACCCTTTTCTCCTACGGGTGCGAGAAAGAAGAAAAGACTCTTTGTGTCAAAAGAGATTTGGGGATAGTGCCAAGATGAGGCTATGATTTTGTGATCCTACTCAGCTTCCAGTCATGCTGTTTTGTGAATAGCCTATCCTTTTTATGTCGTGATTTTGTGAATATTCTTAAGAGAAATGCTATGTTTTTGTGATTCTATACTTGATTTTATTTGCCAGCGGTGCTATATTGATGAAGACAAACACTCAAACGCATGGAGGCGGGTATGTATCTCAAACGCAAAGCCGATGCATTTCTACAGACATGGAAACAGAGTCCGGGGCATCTTCCGTTGATCATTCGTGGCCCCAGACAGGTGGGAAAAACGGAGACCGTCCGGCATTTCTGTCAGGCAAATTACAAGAATGTTATCGAAATCAATTTCGTAGAGAAAACACAGTTCAAACGAGTGACGGAGGAAGGTTTCGGTGCGGATTCCATCATACGGTTAATCTCCCGCATGGACCCGTCCCTCCACTTCGAGCCGGGGGAGACGCTGATCTTCTTCGACGAGATTCAGGAGTTCCCTGAGATCACGACCTCGCTCAAGTTCTTCAAGACGGACGGACGTTTCGATGTGATTTGCAGCGGTTCGCTGCTCGGCATCCAGCGCAAACGGATCGAATCGCACAGCGTGGGCTACAAGACCGATTATTTCATGCGGTCCTTCGACTTTGAGGAATTCCTCTGGAGCATCGGGTATCCGGACGACCTGGCCGAAGACATGCTCGAACACATGCTGGAATCCAGGCCGTTTTCCCATGCCGAACTGAACAAATACTTTTCGCTGTTCATGGACTACATTCTTCTCGGCGGGATGCCTGCCGTGCTCAGCCGTTATGTAGAACGTAAGACGTTCGAGGGAACTCTGGACATTCAGAAACAGCTCCTGCTGGACTACCAGGAGGATATCCAAAAGTACGCTGAGGGACTGGATCAGTCGAAAATCCTTTCCGTCTTCAACAGCATCCCGCCTCAACTGGCGAAGGAAAACAAGAAATTCCAATTCAGCAAGGTGGCAAAAGGGGCGCGTTCCCGCGAGTATTTCGGCTGTGTACAGTGGCTCCTGGATGCAGGCGTCATCTCCATCTGTTATTGCCTGAATTTCCCTGAACTCCCCCTGAAGGGCAACTACGATGAATCGAAATATAAACTCTACCTCGCCGACACGGGACTTCTGGTCGCGATGCTTGATGAGGAAGCGGCTGCTGATTTGAGGAATAATCAGAATCTTGGCGTGTACAAGGGCGCTCTTTACGAAAACTTCGTGGCTGAGGCATTAAGCAAGGCCGGGTACGACCTGTACTACTACAAAAAAGAAACATCCACGCTGGAAGAGGATTTCTTTGTACGGACTGCGGACAGCCTGATTCCTGTCGAGGTCAAGGCCGGAAACACAGTTTCGAAGTCGCTTCGGACGCTGATTGCATCCGATCACTACCCGGAGATTAAGGAGGGCATCAAGTTCGCCCATGCCAACATCGGCCGGACGGAAACGATCACAACATTTCCCTATTTCTGTTCATTTCTTCTGAAGCGATATTTGGAGAAACGCTGAAACCGCATTTTCTGGGGCTGTTGTCGGTTTCATTGTCGCTTTCCATGCTCAAAAAATGTGAAAAAGCAGTCGGTTTGCGACTTTTTTGTCGGTTTATCCGGCTTTTTGTCGCAAATGATTCCATTTCGGGCGTTATCCCTCAGGGGAATAGGGCATTGTGAAAAGACCAGGGTATTAAAAAATGTGGAATAAACCAGTCGACAGATGTGACGGGTACGACGGGTGAATCGAAAAACTTTTCTCCTGCGGGTGCGACCGTCGTGCCGAGGTTCCTTAATGCCATTGCAAAGTAGGATCCAACCAGTCTTTTTTTTGAAAAAAAACGGAAAAACGCATTTGACTTACAGTAACTGTAAGGTGTATAGTGTTAAAAACAAGGCGACAGATAAATAATCCCCAAACAGAATCTGACCGGCTGGACAGCACTGACAGCCGATTGAACCTAACCCCGGAGGAAACATAATGAAGGTTCTGATGTTAAACGGAAGCGGCAATGCCAACGGTTCGACCCGTGCGGGCCTTGACGTCATGGCGGAAGTCTTCGCTGAAAACGGTGTGGAGACAGAAATCGTTTGCGTGGGCAGCAAGCCCTTGCATGACTGTATCGGCTGCGGGAAATGCGCGGAACTGAAACGCTGCGTTTTCAACGATGATGCGGTCAACAGCTTTGTGGAAAAGGCGGCAAAAGCTGATGGTTTCGTGTTCGGCACACCTGTTTACTACGCGCATCCGAGCGGACGGGTCCAAAGCTTTCTTGACCGTGTATTCTTTTCGAGCATGTGTTCGGATCTCTACGTGGCGTTTCGGCACAAGCCTGTCGCTTCGATTGTTGTTGCTCGACGTGCGGGAACAAGCGCGTCATTCGATGTGTTGAACAAGTATGCCGGCATTTCCCAGATGCTCACGGTCGGAAGCACCTACTGGAACGAATTCCACGCGCTGACAAAGGTGGATGTTCCTCAGGATCCCGAAGGACTTCAGACATTGCGCAATCTGTCGAGAAACATGATCTGGGTCATGAAGTGCATTCAGGCTGGACGGGAACAAGGCATTCAACCCCCGTGTACAGAAACTGGCGCAATGACAAACTTTGTCCGGTGAAATCAACCCACTAAGGCGAGGCCCCACATGAATAGACGTGATTTTCTGAAAAGCGCCCTGACTATCGCAGCGCTTGCCCCGATGGAAAAAGTCTTTTCCGCAACCGAAACAGGAGAAACAATGAACACGAAAACGAACAGTACAAAACCACAGGTAACCCGGCGTCCGTACCGGGGGACGGATTTGACGCTTCCGCTTCTGGGCTTCGGCATGATGCGGCTGCCCCAGAAAGACGGGAAGGTCGACTATGCACTCGGAGAAAAGATGGTGGCAAAGGCCATGGAATCCGGATGCAATTACTTTGACACGGCATATATGTATCACGATGGCGAGAGTGAAAAATTCGCAGGCGCTGTCCTGAACCAATATAAACGCGACTCCTACTTCCTGACGGACAAAATGCCGATCGTCATGATGAACACCGAGGCGGACAATGAGCGTTTTTTCAAAGAACAGCTTGAGCGAACAAAGGCCGGATACTTCGATTTCTATTTCCTGCATTGGCTGAATGAGGCGCATTGGAAGAAGGCGAAAGAGATCAAGACGCTTGAGTTCATGAAGAAAATGAAGGAAGAGGGAAAAATCCGGCACATCGGATTTTCTTTCCATGGCGAACCGGAAACGCTGAAGGAAATTGCGGAATCGTATCCGTGGGAACTTGTTCAGATTCAGTTGAACTACCTGGACTGGGAGCTTTGCCGTTCCGGAGAACAATATGAAGTCCTCACCAAACTTGGCATTCCCGTTTCCATCATGGAACCGCTGAAGGGGGGTACGCTCGTCAAGCTTACGCCGGAATCAAAGAAAGTATTCGACGATGCGAATCCGAAGGTCGGCACGGCGTCATGGGGACTTCGCTACGCCGCTTCCCTTCCCAATGTCCAGGTGGTGCTTTCCGGTATGTCGGACCTTGCGCAAATGGAGGACAACATCAAGACATTCTCTCCGATGGTGCCGCTTACGGACGAGGAGCGCAAGGTCATAGCACAGGCACTCGCCGTCTATAGAAAATCGGGAGCCGTTCCCTGCACGGCGTGTCGTTACTGTTCTCCCTGTCCGTTCGGCGTGAGCATTCCCCGAAACCTTGCTTTGCTGAATCAGGTCAAAGGCGGTCTTCCGCTTTTTCACGCGAAACTTGTCTACGACGCCATGAAGGAAAAAGAACGGGCTTCCGCCTGTGTCGGTTGCGGAGCATGCAAGAAGAAATGCCCGCAGCAGATTGACATTCCTTCGTTCATGAAACAGATCGCCGCCGATTTCAAGTAATGACCGAAGTTCAAACCATTGCCGTCGACAACAATCTGAAAACAATTTGATACTGGAGTTACGCAATGATATACCGTCAACTCGGAAGAACCGGAATCAAAGTCGGCGCAGTTGCGCTCGGATGCGAAGGTTTCACAGGCAAAACAGAGCAACAGGCTCGCGAGATGATGGATTTCGCCATCAACAATGGAATCAACTTCATTGACATCTACGCGTCCGATCCGAAGGTGCGGTCCGCAATTGGAACATCCCTGAGGGGACGACGCGACGGGTTCGTCATTCAGGGACACATCGGTTCGGCGTGGAAAAATGGCCAATACGAACGAACCCGCGATGTCGCCGAAGCAAAAGCATCGTTTGAAGACCTTTTGAATCGCCTGGAGACCGATCACATCGAGGTCGGAATGATCCATTACAGCGACGAGGAGGCGGATTACCACCGCATTTTTGAAGGTGAATTCATCGAATATGTGAAAAGCCTCAAGGAGTCCGGCACAATCGGCTGTATCGGGCTTTCCAGCCATAATCCGATCATAGCCAGAAAGGCTGTCGAAACAGGGCTTGTCGATGTCCTGATGTTTTCCGTGAATCCGTGCTACGACATGCAGCCGCCGAACGAGGACGTGGAACAGCTCTGGGCGGACGAAGTGTATGAACGCAGTTTTCACAATCTGGACCCGGATCGCGAAACTCTGTATGAACTCTGCGCACGAGAGGGTGTCGGCATTGACGTGATGAAGGTATTTGCCGGAGGCGATCTTCTGAAAGCCGATCTGTCGATGTTCGGCAAAGCCCTGACACCTGTTCAGGCGATGGACTACGCTCTTTCCCGTCCGGCCGTCGCCGCGGTAATGGCGGGATGCAAAACGGTAGACGAGATCCGTCAGGCGCTGGCGTGGTGTGACGCTTCCGATGCGGAAAAGGATTATGCGGGCGTACTTTCGAATGTGGAAAAATGCACTTGGTCCGGGCACTGCATGTACTGCGGACACTGTGCGCCTTGTCCGAAGGGACTCAGTGTGGCAAACGTGAACAAGTTCCTGAATCTGGCGCTGGCGCAGGGCGAAGTCCCTGAAACCGTCCGGGAACACTACAGGCTTCTGCCTCACCATGCATCGGAATGTATTGCCTGCGGCGCATGTGAAAAACGCTGCCCGTTCGGAGTTCCCGTGAGGGAAAAGATGAAACAGGCATCAAGGCTTTTCGGTCTATGAAAACGCATAACCGGAATACAATGGAAAGGATTTCCGGAAAAACGGAAACAAGCCCGGATAATCCGCCGGAAAGGAAGATATTCATGAAAACAAAGAAACCCGCCAATCCGTTTGAAGGGCTGACCGACCGCACCCCGCAATATACCGTCAAGGAAGCCGCCGATATGCTCGGACTCACCGGCTACACGGTACGCTATTACGACAATGCCGGACTCATCCCTGAAGTCGATCGGTCTCCAGGCAATGTGCGCCTTTTCTCCGACCATAATCTTGCCTGGTTGAAGCTTATCCATTGTCTTCGCATGACCGGTCTGCCAATCCCGGAGGTTCGCCGATATATCAACATGTGTTTGCAGGGAGATTCCACAATCCCGGCTCGTGCGGAAATCATTTCCGCACAGGAAAAGAAACTGGAAGACGAACTGAAGTTGCTCAACGAGCAGATGGATATCCTGCGGTATAAAAAGCATTACTATCAGGAACTGCTCAACACGCATTCTCAGGATCTCTGCAATCCTGCCACCATGCATGTTCAAGAACCAGACATCACACCGGAACATAAATCCACTTTACGAACAAATCAAAGAAAAAAGCGGTAATGTTTCGAACTCAACACCGAATAGGGCAACACTGATCCGTACGTATTCATCCCGTATTGGACTCTTGATTTCTTACGAAGCAGATGTATTTTAAAATAATCCGGGAACAGCTCCTCCCCACAATGAACGGCAACAGAGGAACATGGACATGGCGGAACAGGGCGACATAGAACACACTTTGGTGATGAGTGACACGTCGGGCACAGAGACTGGAAGCAAATCCGGCTCCCTGCGGAGCGATATTGTCATTGAGGGCTCACATAAAACGATTGAGACCGTCGATCTGAATACGGATTCCTCGCTGGAATTCCGCCGCACTCTGGAGAAAAGCGGGAAGCGCTACCAGATCAGAAAGATGATCGCCGAGGGCGGATTCGGACGAATCTTTCTGGCGAAAGACCTCGTGCTGGGACGCGATGTCATCATAAAATCCCTGAAAGAAGAACATCTGGCCCGTGCCGGGAGCATCGAAAAATTCATTTCCGAGGCGAAACTCAATGCCCAGCTGGATCACCCGGCCATCGTTCCGATCTTCAGCTTGGACACGGATAGCCAGGACGGTCTGCATCTGGCCATGCAGTTGATCAACGGCATTACGCTGAAAGAATACTTGAGGCAGTGCCGGGAGAAAAACGCCAGAAGCAAAATATCCTCCCGCCGTTTTGAGCGGGCCCTTCAAACAAGGCTGGAAGGCTTCCTCAAGGTCTGCGACGCTATTGAGTATTGCCATCGAAGAGGGATCGTCCATTGTGACCTCAAGCCGGAAAACATCATGCTGGGGCAGAACGGCGTCGTGTATGTCATGGACTGGGGAATCGCCTGTCCGGTCGGAACCCAAAGAACAGGGCATGTCGATGGAACTCCCGCCTACATGGCTCCTGAACTGTTCCAGGAAGGCGTCACAAATCCTCTGTCCGATATTTTCGCACTCGGCATGATCCTGAACGAGATCGTAACTCTGCGGAAGCACGTCTCCGGCGCGAACTCGCAGGAGGTCATCGCGAAGATCAGGACAGGTCAATATGAACCCTCCACCCCGGAAAATCCCAGGATACGGATTTCACCTGCTTTGAGCGCGATTATTGAGAAAGCCCGTGCTCAGCGGCCGGATCAGCGTTATCAAAGCGCCAAAGCATTGGCTTCTGACATACGGCACTGGCTGTTTCAGGAAGAAGTCTCGGCCCTTCCCGATTCCCCTTTGCAGAAGCTGATGCGTTTTTTGTTCCGGCACCGCTACGCGACTCTGCTGATATTGGCGGCGGTATTCTGCGCATCGGCGGCAATGGCGCTGTACGGGATGCAACGCCAGAAATGTGTCGCGACACAGGTGACACTGGAGATGATGCGTCGTCTGAAAGTTCAGCTGACCACAGAAGATCTTGCCACGGAAATCGACAACAAGCTCCTGAGAATCCGGGAACAGCTGAGGGGATTCGCAACGGCGCAGCTCATCGAACAGAATGCGCCGGAGAAAGGAACGGACCAGGGAAAGTTCTATCTGGTGGAAGACTTTGCTCCGGGTTCGCCAAACCGCCCGCCCGAACTTGTCAAGGCTCCTTTCTACAAAAACGATATATCGTTGATGAATGCCGTCTACTTCAAGCCTGCGTCCATGCCTGCGGAAGAGCTGGAACCTGTAGTCAAAAAACTCAGGACATCCCGTCGGCAGGGATTGGTTCTCATTTGCGACGGCATGGAAGACGCGGAAGACATCAAAGATTACACTCCGGACGCCGTTTTCGATAGATTCTGCCGGAACGGCTCTCTGCTTCGTCGGATCACTTATGTGCTTGATAACGGTATCGCAATGCGCTATCCGGGAATGTATGAGGAAATATCCGGCACGGAAGATTTCCAGTGCAACTGGATTAAAAGCCGTTTGAAAGACGGGATCAAAACGACCATATGGTCTCCCCCGTATCTGGACACCGCCGACCACGCGGTCGTGGCGTGCTGGACACCGCTTCTCTCCATTCACGGGGAAAAGACCGGAATGGTCGGTTTCGAGCTCTGCTATCACAAACTGATCCAGTCGGTCATACAGCAGGCGGAGGAAGAGGAGTTCCAAACGACCTATTATCTGCTGGATTCCGAGGACAACCTGATTTTCTCCTCGGATGCTCCGGAGTTCCGAGACAACGTCGAGCATGTATGCGAAAGCATGATTCCTCTGAAACAGACGTTCCGTTATCCCGACTGGATTGCCAGATTCCGTTCCGGCAACTTCCCGCAGTTCATCGCCAGACTTGACGACGGTCGCCTCGTGCGAGTATCCCTCGCACTCATCCCGCAGGCGGGGTGGACGCTGATTCGTGTGGTTCCGCCTGGAACGGTCGACCAGATTGACATGGAGCTTGATCAGCGAAACCGTCAGGACATTGAGCAGGATATTTTCATGGAACGCGAGCTGTTCACATGGTAAGCCAGTGTTGCCCCTCGTGAAGCTTCATGCCGTCGTGCCGAGGTTCCTTGAGGCCATCGCGAAGTGGGAGAAAAACGGGGATTGAATCCTGCCAAGTTGCCGAATGAAATCTCGTCAAGTTGCCGAATGAAATCTCGTCAAGTTGCCGAATGAAATCTTGCCAAGTTGCCGAATGCGTGGTCGGAATCCGTCGTTCTGGGGACCACAAACAGGGAAGCTGAACTGCGTCGGAGCAGGTTCAACCGATGTCACAGCGTTTGATGAACTTCCACACGTTTTGAGGCGTGGTATAGATGCCGTGTTTTGTCAGTTCATCCGCGATTGCCCGAGCACTTTTTCTTTTTCGCCACAGGGAAAGGATCTCTTTCCGGAACGGGAGCAGAACACTTCGTCCCGGTCCATGTTTCACCGCATGACGGGAGAGCCCGCCGACGACATAAAGCTGTTCCGGGCTGTAGTGCCAGTATTTGGAAGATTCGCGTTCAAGTTCGCGATATGTTTTCGAGCGGTAAAACGCCAGAAGCGCCGCCTTGGGCGATATGGATCGTTTTTCCGACATCAGGACGGCGACTCCGGCCGCCTTGCCGGGAATCAGCAGACGAACGTTTTTCTGTGTTATTTGAGCGGGCATTGAACCACCTCGCTTCCTGCGTATTTCAGGAGAGACAGCGCTTTCTCCGTGTGAAACAGGACCTGGTCAGTCCGTTTGCGCACCTTCAGCCGGTTAATCAGCTCGGCGAAGTCGATCAGATCGCTTTCGTACAGGGCGAAACTCGCATAGACCTGGTCATTTGCGACAGGCCCGAAAATGAGGTCGAAGTCGTGTTCATAATTCGGATTCCGGCGGTTGGCTTCAACAAAGCGGGCCCAGTCCTCGTCCGCCTTTTTGAAAACACGAATTCGAAAGTCTGGCAATTGAAGGAAGTCATCGCGGACATCGAAGATGGAAACGACGCCGCTGGTCTTCTGTTCGCGGTCGCATTTCGTTTTCACGAAACGCCGTGCCTGCTGAATGCTTGTCGTGGTATAAAACCCCACGCCGAAGTCGCCGATATGGTCACCGACAATGATGCGTGGGACCCTGATTTCAACAAGGCCGCCGTGATAAAGTTTCATGCTTCATTCCTCCTGACATTCATGAAATGGTCAATGTCGTTCAGAATCGCCTCGCGGCTGAACGAATGCAGGATGGCGTAATGCTCAAGCAGATAGTCCGTCACGCCGTATTTCTCAAAAAGATCGGCGACCGAACGACCATCCATGCCGTGAAGCGTCTTGTACTCCTCGATGCAGAACGACACAAAGGCAAGTTTCTTTTCCGATTCCGTCATGACAGTTATCTCCGTTTGAGATAATATAGCACGAAAAGCGCGGATGTCAAGAGTTGATGATATAAACTCTTTCAAAAAAACAATCTGCCCGGACAATAGCCGCAACGAGCAAAAAAGAAAACATTCCGACATGACCGCGACCATTATTCGATGATTTGCTCACAAATCGACAAATGTGAAACAACGACCTCACTCCCTTTATGTTCAAAAAAAGCGGTTTTATTCTCCGTTTATGCTGACAAAGTTTGAGTGGACAATGTTTCGTAACGCGAAAAAAGTCGGAGAAAAATGACCGGTGGGTGGTTTCTCCCCTCATAAAGAGTTGCGCTGATTTGGCTCAGGTTACGCTCATGAGTCTGTCAAGTTGTTCATCCATTCTGAGAGGCCTTTGAGGTAGTTGATGGTTCCGGTTTATGCCTGGACTTCCCAGACGCCGTTGCGTTTTCCGTTCCTGCGGACGAGCAGACCTTTTTCCTGAAGGGCTTTGGT
>JAEEGJ010028113.1_pt1 | contig 11218 bp, 7 predicted proteins | sample 8958761 | NCBI WGS metagenome assembly JAEEGJ01 (sample SAMN16246546, study PRJNA631951) | gut metagenome | biome: gut microbiome; feature: rumen; material: RS-attached | host: Bos | place: Iran: Karaj | collected 2018-10
ACGGAGGATGACATAGAGCGTATTGCCAAGACTTTTGAGGATTATCGTAATGGCACATTAGAAGACGAAAAGGGCTACTGCGCTGTGAAGACCCTTGACGATATTGCCGCACAAGACCACATCCTCACCCCTGGCCGTTACGTGGGCATTGCCGAGCAGGAAGACGACGGCGAACCCTTTGAAGAAAAGATGGAGCGACTGACCACGGAGTTAAGCGGGCTCTTTGAGGAAAGCCACCGGTTGGAAGAGGAGATCAGAAAGCAATTGGGGAGTATTGGTTTTAAGATATAATTCGTATAAACTCTTCGATATTATGATTATTCACTTATTATCGAAGAAGATGAAAGAAAAGTTAATTTTAGAAATCAGCAATGCGATGGCTGAAATGTTAAGTGCAGAACAAATAGCACAATTGAACGGAGTACTGCTGCAAGTGGTCAGCAAGTACAACATTTCGTTGGATGCGGAAACCGCGCAAGCGACCGAACAAACCAACGAAGGGCTGCTGCGCTCGTTTCTTTCAGCCAAACAGGTGGAAGGTTGCAGTGCGCCCACCGTGCGTTATTATGGCAACACCATCCAGCAGTTGTACAAGACGATGCCAAAACGGGTGATGGAATACACAACAGAAGACATCCGCGCCTATCTCGCCGTATTCCAGCAAAAACGCAAGGCATGCAGGGTAACGGTTGACAATGTGAGGCGTATCTTCTCGTCCTTCTTTGCATGGCTTGAAGAGGAGGATTACATCATTAAAAGTCCCGTGCGCAGGATTCATAAAGTAAAGACAGGTACGCAAGTGAAAGAGGTGCTGACCGATGAATCGTTGGAGAACTTGCGTGACACCTGCGTGCATCCCCGCGACCTCGCCATAATTGACTTGTTAGCCTCGACGGGGATGCGTGTGGGCGAGTTGGTGAAGCTCAACCGCGAGGACATCAACTTCAACGAGCGCGAGTGTGTTGTGTTTGGCAAGGGCAACAAGCAACGCATTGTCTATTTCAATGCCCGCGCCAAGATACATCTGCAAGAGTATCTTAACAGTCGCAAAGACAAGAACAAGGCCTTGTTTGTTTCATTGGCAAAACCGCATAAGCGGTTGCAAATTTCAGGTGTGGAAGTGCGTTTGCGCAAGATTGGCAAAGAAGCGAAGGTGCCGCGTGTGCATCCACACAAGTTCCGCCGTACGTTGGCAACGATGGCCATTGACAAAGGAATGCCCGTGGAGCAAGTTCAGCGTCTCCTCGGCCATGTAAAGATCGACACCACAATGCATTACGCCATGGTGAATCAAACCAATGTAAAACTCTCGCATCGTCGTTTTTTGTGTTAATTGGATATGTAAATTCTCATTTATGGAAGAGTGGAAAGAATATAAGCTTGGAGATGTTTGTTCTCGTCTGAGAAGTGGGAGGGGAATAAAGTCTGATCACGTTTTCGGTACAGGATTATATCCCGTAATTGGAGGAAATGGGATACGAGGATACGCTAACGAGTCTAACTTTAAAGGTGAATGTGCCGTTATTGGTCGGCAGGGGGCATATTGTGGCAACGTTCGTTTTTTTGAGGGAGAAGCGTTCATGACGGAACATGCCGTTGTCGTAGTTGGCAATGAATTAACAGACACGCGCTTCCTTGCATATCTACTTTCTTTGATGAATTTGGGAAACCTTTCAGCACAATCTGCGCAACCAGGTCTTTCTGTTCAAACACTCTCTAAACAGATAATACGTTTGCCATCCATAAAATATCAAAGACATATTTCTGCTGTTATAAAATCTTTCGACGACAAAATCGACTGCAACAGGCGCATAAATGATAATTTAGAAAAGCAGGCGCAAGCCCTGTTCAAGTCGTGGTTCGTGGATTTCGAGCCGTTCAGGGATGGTGAATTTGTTGAGAGTGAGCTGGGGATGATACCAAAAGGATGGAATGTTGAGAGCCTTTCTTCTATTGCAAAATATATCAATGGTTTGGCGATGCAGAAGTACAGACCCGAAGAAGGCGAGACAGGGTTTCCGGTTTTAAAAATTAAAGAATTAGGTCAAGGGTATGTCGATGATAGTTGCGAATTGTGCTCACCATCCAAAATAGACAAAAAATGTTTGATCAACAATGGGGATATTATCTTCTCGTGGTCAGGTACATTGATGGTAAAAGTATGGTGTGGAGGTACCTGCGGGCTAAACCAACATTTATTTGTAGTTGTTCCTCAGCGTTGTCCCAAATGGTTTGTATATCAATGGACTAAACACCATCTTGACAATTTTATCCGTATCGCGAAAGATAAAGCTGTCACTATGGGACACATTAAGCGAGGCGAATTGGATAAAGCCAAAACATTGTTTCCTGACCCAAAGAGCATGGCAATAATAAATGCTCTCATGGAGCCCATTCTTAATCAGATAATATTAAATGAGTTGGAACACCAGCATTTAGCAACTCTTCGCGATACACTGCTGCCAAAACTGATGTCTGGAAAATTGAAAACAACTATGTAATACAAGTAAACACCTTAATTATGAAAAAGACAATTATACTTTCAATAATCGTTTTAGCTGTAACACTTTCGGGATGCGCCACCTTGCTTCCCACCACGATAACGCGCAATTCGGAAGATGATTTGAAGAATTACTCATATTTCTATGTGAATCCAGCAGGAGCAAAAACCGGTAGCGCGGGTTATGTGACGGGAGGTAATTATGGGGTGTATGGTTCCTCCTCGACAAGAACCACTGAACCTTGTGATATCATTTCAGGGTATCTCATCAAGTTGGGTTACGTCCGTGTTGCCAATATTGATGAAACCATCAGTGACAAGACATTAGTTATAAGTTATGGTGAAACAGGAAGAAGACCAGCAGGCCTCGGGTACACGATAGAAGTTACATTGCAATTCACCTCAGCAAAGACTCACGCTCCTGTTTGTACCGTAACAGGAGAAGGACAAGGGGAAACTGAAGCAGATGATATTCGGATTGCCATTATACGATGTTTAAATACTGCTTTTGGCAATACTAACAACTAAGTAAATTCTCATTTATGGAAGAGTGGAAAGAATATAAGTTAGGTGATGTTTGTGACTTTCAAGAGGGTTATGTTAATCCTCCTCAAGGCATTGCAGAATATTTTGATGGCGATATAAAATGGTTACGCGCAACAGACTTAAATGACGGTTTTGTTTATAACACCTCTAGAACTCTTACGCAACTTGGATTTAAGAGTGCAAAAAAAAGTGCTATTCTATTTAAACCTGGAACAATAGCGATAAGCAAATCCGGAACAATTGGAAGATTAGGTATTTTACAAGATTACATGTGCGGTAATAGAGCTGTCATTAACATTATACCCGATGATACTGTAGATACATATTTCATTTTTTGCACATTACGAAACTACCAGAAGCTCTTCCCTACAATTGCAGTGGGTAGCGTTCAAAAAAACCTATACATATCTATATTAGAGGAATTAAAAATAAGTATTCCTTCATTATCAGGACAAAAGAAAATTGCTTCTTTTCTCAGATCCATTGATGACAAAATCGACTGCAACCGACGGATAAATGATAATTTGCCGTGGACACTTTGGATGGCACATGTGGTACTGCTCCTATTGAAACTCAAAAATGATAATTTAGAGCAGCAGGCGCAAGCTCTGTTCAAGTCCTGGTTTGTGGATTTCGAGCCGTTCAAGAATGGCGAGTTTGTGGAGAGTGAGTTGGGAATGATTCCGAAGAAGTGGAAAGTTGGTAAACTTGGTGAGCTATGCCAATTCAAACGCGGAAAAAATTTGTTAAGCAAAGATGCTGTTGACGGAGGCGTTCCAGTTGTGGCTGGCGGTTTGGAGCCTTCGTGCTACCATAACGTTTCTAACACCAAGTCGCCTGTGGTTACCATAAGCGGATCTGGTGCGAATGCAGGTTTTATGCGAATGTATCATCAAGAAGTATGGGCATCTGACTGTTCTTTTATTGATTCATCATGCGATAATCTACTTTTTGTTTACTGCTTTTTGGCCGCAAACAGAAGACTTCTACGTCATGCTCAAACTGGTGCTGTTCAACCTCATGTAAAACCTGCTGACATTCATGATTTTGACGTTGTGATACCTCCTGCCGATGTGATTGAGGATTTTCAATATGTAATTGCACCCTCTATAGAGACAAAAGGAAAGAACGAGCAAGAATCCCGTCGTCTCGCCCAACTCCGCGACACTCTTTTGCCGAGATTGATGTCGGGAGAACTGAAAGTGAATGAACTATGAGTATGAAACACACTCCTCAAATATTCCATGGTGAATGGTGGGTGCCCGCGGAGGCAGACCACGATGTGTGTTCATTTGCTTTCCATCCTGAGCAGATGATGGGCCACGAGAAAAGATACACGGGTACTTTGACCTATTATGAGGATGAAGATTCTATTTTGGAATTATATCACATTCCTAGCAATTTCCATTCTAAACAGTATTGTCAGAACGAAGTGATGTGGGGCGCAGATGCCAACGGTAACATCTTTACCCTTTTCAATGTTGTGATGAAAGACAAGCTAACAGGGGATTTTACTAATACAAAATTTGAAGTCGGATTAATCCTTGTTGGTGAACATATTTTATCTATAGATAATGCACGGTTTAATTTATGTGTAGTTCAGTTTCCATATTTGAGGAATTGGGCTTTTCATGACAACCTTACCACTCAATTTGAGGGTAATACTTGTCATCACGTGCTTTCCAAACCAAGTATGGATGCTCCTCTTTTGAAAGCACAAGTGGAAAATGATGTGAAATGGTTATTGTTCGACACATTCCATCATAATAAGACTCTTTATGATTTATCCATTAGTCAAGGTACGGATTTTATTATTGAATCCTCTGAAGGAATCCCTATTCGAAGCTATCTAAAACAAATTGTTGAATTTTCACAATTCTTATCTGTTGCATTGTATCGAGAGCAAACTCCTTCAAAGGTGAGTTTCATTAACCATGTTAACCATAAGCGATCCGAACTTCTTTTCTTGAAAGAAAAATCAATAGAACCAAGAAAAGGATCTTTGATAAAATTCGACCATCTGAAAAAAAAGATGCCCGCGATATTTAAAACTTGGCATGAAAATTACGATAGAGTTTCACCAATATGCAAATACCTTGTTGACTCTCTTCAAAACAGAAAAGATTTCGACGTTCCTGATTTCTTGATTATAGCCCAAGCTTTGGACGGCTATCACAAACGTTTTGTTAATAAGAAGAATGGAGGAAAAGACCATCGCAAATATGAGGACGGTATCAAGATACTTCTGAAGCAGTTTAGTGATGTGGATTATGTGAGGGGATGCCATATAGACCCAATTGTTCTTAAAGATTCTCGAAATAAATACTCACATCTTTACCCAGATGAAGTAGAGACTAAAGCTGTTGAAGGCGAGGAGCTTTATTGGCTTACGGAAAAGTGCAAGATTCTTTTAACTTGCTGCATTTTGAATATGATGGGACTCGCAAACGAAGAAATCAACATTTGCTGCGAGAATTCACCCATTCAAGAAATAATAGAAACGCTTTCATTTGAATTTGAATACGATATAGAATAATAATATGTCAGACTACAACGAAGACCATTACGAACAAACGCTAATCCAACTGTTTCAAGAACGGCTGGATTACGATTATCTCAACGGCTATGAGGCACAAAATGCTTTCGAGGACAAGGACTACTTCTGCCCGCTATATCTCGAACGCCTGCGTGAAAAGCTGCAAGACCTCAATCCGTCACTTCCCAAGTCGGCCATTGACGAGGCGGAGCGCAAACTGCTCCACATCGAAGCCGGCAATATGGTGCAGAACAACGAACTCTTTATGGACTATCTGCAACACGGCATCGAAGTGACCTTCCATGACGGAAAAGAATTGAAGAATGATATTGTCTATTTGGCTGATTACAAAAGTGTTGACAACAACGATTTCCTGCTGGTGAACCAATGGACCTACGTGGAGAAATCGAAGAAACGGGCTGATTTGATTCTTTTTCTCAACGGTCTGCCTGTAGTGCTAATGGAACTGAAATCGCCTTCACGCGAAGAGACCGATGCCAGCGCCGCCTACCGTCAGCTGAAGAACTACATGAAAGAGATTCCCACGATGTTCACGTATAACGTCTTCTGTGTGATGAGCGATATGGCGGAGTCGAAGGCCGGCACCATCACATCCAGCGAGGACCGCTATATGCAATGGAAGTCGAAAGACGGTGTGTATGAAAGTGCGGAGGTGGTTGACTATGACGTGTTCTTCGAAGGAATGTTCCGCAAGGATCGACTGTTGGAAATTATCCGCAACTTCGTCTGCTACAGCAAGGAGGAAGGCAAGGACAACAAAATATTGGCCGGTTATCACCAGTATTTCGCTGTGAAGAAAGCCGTGGAACGCACTCGCACCGCCGTCACCGGTGACGGTAAAATCGGTGTTTTCTGGCACACCCAAGGGAGCGGCAAGTCCCTTTCCATGGTCTTCTATGCTCATCTGCTACAGAGTGCTGTTTCCCAGCCCACTATCGTGGTCATCACCGACCGCAACGATCTTGACAATCAGCTCTATGGCCAATTCGCCAAGTGCAAGGACTTTCTGCGACAGGTGCCGGTACAGGCCACCACAAGGGAACACTTACGCGAACTGCTGGAAGGTCGCACGGCCAACGGTATCATCTTCACCACGATGCAAAAATTTGAGGAGTACGACGCACCGTTATCGACCCGCCGCAACATCATCGTGATGAGCGACGAAGCCCACCGCGGTCAATACGGCTTTGAGGAGAAAATTGATCCGGTGACAGGCAAGGTCAGCGTGGGAACCGCCCGACTGATCCACGATTCGTTGCCCAATGCATCGTTCATCGGCTTCACAGGCACGCCCGTCGCCCTGAAAGACCGCAACACTATCGAGGTTTTCGGCGACTGCATTGATGTGTATGATATGACACAGAGCGTCCTTGACCATGCCACGGTGCCCGTTTATTACGAGAGCCGTGTCATCAACCTCAAATTAGACGATGAAACACTGCAGCTTATTGATAAAGAATACGAGCTGTTGGAAGTTGAAGGGGCTGATGCCCAGCAAATTGAAAAGAGCAAGCACGACTTGTCGCATCTCGAGGAATTGCTTGGTGCCGATCCCACCATCGATTCGTTGGTGCAAGATATCCTGAACCATTATGAGAACTATCGAGAGCAGGAATTGACCGGCAAGGCCATGATTGTGGCGTACAGCCGCCCCATCGCCATCAAAATATACAAGCGTATTCTTGAGCTGCGTCCCGATTGGACCGACAAGGTCAAATGCGTGATGACCAGCGGAAACAATGACCCCGAAGAGTGGCGCGACATTATCGGCAACCGACAGTACAAGCAGGAGTTGGCCAAGAAGTTCAAAGACGACCAAGATCCGATGAAAATTGCCATTGTGGTGGATATGTGGCTCACGGGATTCGATGTCCCCAGCTTGGCAACGATGTATGTCTTCAAGCCGATGAGCGGTCACAACCTGATGCAGGCCATCGCCCGTGTGAACCGTGTCTTCAATGGGAAAGAAGGCGGTCTGGTGGTCGATTACATCGGCATTGCCCAGGCATTGAAGATGGCGATGAAGTTTTACAGTACCAATGACCGCCAGAAGTTCGGTGACCCGAACATCAAAACCACGGCCTTGAAGAAGTTCCAAGAGGAACTGGAAATTTGCCGGGACCTGATGCATGGGTTCGACTACTCAAAGTTTAAGGAATCGTCTGATTTGAAGCGCGCCGAAATCATCAAAGGTGGCACCAACTTCATGCTTGCCGTGAACATGCAGGAGAAGAAAGTCGAATACATGAAGCACGCCACCTTGCTCCACCAATCCATTACGTTGTGCCGCAGTTTGTTGAACGAGGACCAACGTTGGGAAAGCGCTTTCTTTGAGACGGTGCGTGTGATGATTCTGCGTTTGAGCGGCAAAGGCAAGATAACCAAGAAGGAAATCGACGAACGCATCCGTGAACTGCTGAAACAGAGCGTGAAGAGCGAAGGTGTCATCAACCTGTTTCAAGACGCTGGCAAAGAGTTTTCATTAAACGATCCTGCTTTCTTGGAAGAGTTGACCAAGATGAAGGAGAAGAACATCTCCATCCAAATTTTGGAAAACCTGTTGAAAGACAAGGTGAAAGCGTTCCAACATAAGAATCTCGTGCAAAGTGAGAAGTTTTCTGAGCTGCTGAACCAGGCGTTAAGCAACTATCTGAAAGGGATGTTGACCAATGAAGAGGTGATTCAGGAACTGCTCAAGTTGGCATCGCAAATCAAGGAAACCGAGCAACAAGGCAATGAGCTTGGTCTGACCGATGAGGAAAAGGCCTTTTATGACGCGCTGACGCGTCCGCAAGCGGTGCGAGACATATATGAAAACGACGAATTGGTGGCTATGACCAAAGAACTGACCGAAACTCTCCGCAAGAATCGCACCATCGACTGGCAACACAAAGAGTCTGCCCGTGCGGGCATGCGCAAGATGGTGAAACGACTGTTGAAGAAATACAAATATCCGCCCGAGGAGGCCGAGCACGCAATGGACATCGTGCTGAAGCAGTGTGAAGAGTGGGCGGACGAAGATGAGTGAAATATCCCAATCAATATAGGTGTTTGAATTCTAAATAAATGAATTGTTATAATGACAAACGATGGTAAGTAAATTGTTGTTATAAATCAATATACTGATGATTACACACAAAGAAGAAGTTGGTATGTTAAATCGTAATATCACCAAAGTTTTTATTGAACAAGATAATTGCGGTAATAAGACAGCAGAAGAATTAGCGCAAATGGCGTTATTTCTTAATGAATTAATGCAGAATTATCAATATGATTTCGATCATAGATTGAGTGATGATAAAGAGGCTGTGTCAATAAGGATCTCATGCATTAAGTCTGTTCAGCAGGAATTTTGCAATCAAGTAAGAAACCTTTCTGCCAGAGCTACACATCTGTTAAGAAAGAACAATTTGTTGACACTAAATTCTTTTTGGTTTTTCCTCATCAATAAGGGGGTTGAAGTCCATAAACTTGATTTTCTTTATCAACCTCAATATTGTAATTTAAAAGATAAAGAAACTAAAGCGATCAAAAGAGCAGGTGGTAGTTGTTTGTCTCGTAGATCATTGAAAAGAAAAACTGCGGTTGTTTTTAATAAACTTAGACAATGTGGAGATAATACGGCTCAAGAATTAGCAGAAATGACTGTGGATTTATTCTCATTTTTGTGTCATAATTATTTCGAACAATTTGGTGCCGATGTTGTAGATGACGATGTTATTATGGAAAATGTTCTTAATTCAAAGATGTTTAACTTTGAATATCAGCGGTTGTTTTCCTTGCTCTCTCAGAGGGCTAAAAACGTTTTGCGAAAAGCGGATCGGTCTGATTATAGTTCATTTTTATCTTTATTGATTGATTTAAAAATACCCGTGTTGATACGAGATCAAATTGCAAAATGTTCAGCATTAGAAAAGCAGGTATCTGCAAACCAATCAAGAGATGAAGTATGCTTTTCATCAACCACAACAAAACATTCCTCTGTTCCGGTAGATATGAGTTTGTTCACTCAAAATGAAATTACTTTTATTAATTCGTATCATATGGAATATGGGCATTGGCCTATGTTTTACATTCTCCAGCAGTATTTGATTCATTCAAATATCAAGAATGAAGTATTTTTCACATTGGTATGGGGCCTTTCTACTGGAACCCCCAGTACGTTACAAACCGTTGGTGATAAGTTCGGCTGCTCACGAGAACGTATTCGACAAATACTTAATGATACTATTGTTAATCCCAAAGATTATCTATGGTTAATTGTAAATCATCCAGAATGGGAACATTATGACATACTAAAAGCACCATATCTTTTCAAAAATGGATATGATAGCATAACCGTAAAAGAACATTTAAATTTCTCACTTACACTTCCTGTTTTGTTTCTCTTTCATAACAAAGAGCTTCTGTTTTTCAATTCAGATCTAAATATGGTTTATGCGTGTGATTATACAGAAGGAATAATTCCCGTAATTGTTGATAAACAATACTCAGTATTTGAATTAAGAAAGGTCATTAGTGATATTAGACAAATCGTTTGTAAGGGAACTGATGAAACTATTGCAATCTCAATCAGGGAAAAATTTGTTGAAAATAAAAATTATTGGAAGATTCCTATGAAATTGTCATATGCTGATAAAACCATTTAACTGATTTGATAGAAAAAATTGTTGAAAATATTGTAGCTGTTAAAAATCATAATATTGTGTTATGTCATAGATGATACACCACGGTTAGGTGTGCCTCCTGCTTGCCATTTACCAATATCACCAAGTTTAACGACGCACCATGATTTCGGCAAGTTCCCATAATGCGAGAAATGGGCAACTCTATTATGAATTCAGCAACCAGTCAATTACATTGGTTTTCTTTATGCCGTCAATATCACTGTTGTCAAAATCCATTGTAAGCAGGTATTTGGGGTATGAATCACGAATCTTCTTTAATGACGAAAGTTCTCTGTTTAAGGTCTTTTCGTCACTAACGGTATAGGCAACTTGATAATATTCCTTTTGACCATCGTATTTTTGAACCACGAAATCCACTTCGCCATTGTCTGTCCGTCCTGCGAACACTTCACCACCCCGCGACAAGAGTTCCAAATAAACCACATTTTCCAATTTGTGCCCCAAATCAGCATCGTACGCATTACTTTGCAATATGCTTTTCAGTCCCAGATCCACCACATAATATTTGTAATTGCTTTGTAGAAGTCGTTTGCCCTTTATATTGTACAACCTCACAGGGTATATCAAATATGATTCGGTGAAGTACTGCAGATATTTCAGTACCGTATTGTGCGACAGTTTTTCTGTGACGTTCTTGCGAAGCACGTCCGTGATATTGTTGGGAGATACTACACTTCCCACACTGTCAAACAAGAAGTTCAACACTTGTTTCAATGTGTCAAACTTCCTTAAATTGTTTCGTTTCACAATGTCCTTTACCACAACCGTTTCGTAGAGCGATTTAAGATATTCATTTGCCATTTCGGGAGAATTCAATGATAAATTTACCGCTTCGGGAAAGGATGAAGAATTTATATATTGGCGGAACAGACGGTCTGAGTTGGTATCTTCCGGGAAAGCACATACGTATTCCGAAAACGAAAAAGG